>Ga0209006_10000634_pt1 | contig 32571 bp, 31 predicted proteins | sample JacPin_JW_Ref_O2_FD_188567 | JGI IMG/M metagenome (GOLD analysis project Ga0209006, IMG submission 188567) | Forest soil microbial communities from Algoma, Ontario, Canada - Jack Pine, Ontario site 1_JW_Ref_O2 (SPAdes) (version 2) | ecosystem: Environmental > Terrestrial > Soil > Boreal... | reverse complement strand
GCCCATCTCGGCCGCGGCCTTGTTGGTAAAGGTCATGGCCAAAATCGATTCCGGCATCACGCCCTTGTGCTCGATCAGATAAGCGATGCGATACGTAATAACGCGCGTCTTCCCGCTACCCGCGCCTGCCAGAATGAGCACCGGCCCCTCGGTAGTTTCGACAGCCTCGCGCTGCTGCGGATTAAGTTGGTCAAGAAAAGACAATGCGGGAGTGGCTCCGGAAGCGACGGTTCAATTTTACAGGGGATTCGCGCGTCAAGCGTTGTTTCGAAGTTAGGGATCGACATGAAACTCGAAAATCGGCTAAGAATCGAGGATGCTCTCGATGCCCAGTATCACCATGACGTCTCGATGCGAATCAAAGCACGCAGTGCGGATTTCAATTTCAAGAAGAACTCGACCGCGTGGCTTGACTCGTCGCAACTCGTTTATCTTGCCGAACCAACTTTCATTTTCGTCACGGCGGACGAGAGGCTCGTCAGGGATACCAAGGGGAGCTCACAAGCTGGACGGATATTGCTACTCAGGGAGTTTCTGAGCCTCGCTTCCTAAGAATGACCTCCTACATTAGCAATTTGACCGCAGACGTGACCGGCCTATACTGAAATCATCACAGGGTGCCGTATGCCCAATTCTTGTGGCCCCGAGAAATCGGGGCCATTGTTTTTTAGGACACCTCTGACGCATTGACAAGTGTTAAGCAACGGGCTACGCTTGGGGAAGTGAAGATACGGAACGTCGTCCATAAGGGTCTAAAAAGGCTTTATGCCGAGGACGTTGCCAAGGGCGTGCCCCCCGATATCGTGGCCAAGCTTCGCAAGATGCTGGCCTTTCTTGACGACATGGAAGAGGTTGAGGAGTTGCGATCCCTGCCCGCATGGAAAGTGCATATGCTCACCGGCGACCGCCACGGAACCTGGAGCCTGAGCGTTACCCGCAACCGCCGTCTGACTTTCCGGGTCGATACCGCTGCATGCGAAATTTGCGATCTGAATCTGGAAGATTACCACTAGAAAGAAAGAGGGATTGAAACCATGCCCATGAAGAATCCACCTCATCCTGGCGATTTCATCCGCACGGAGATCATTCGGCCCGCCGGCCTTTCGGTAACGGCGGCCGCGGCGGCGCTTCAGGTTTCGCGGCCTGCGCTGTCTAGCCTGCTCAACGGCAAGGCTGATCTTTCGGGTGATATGGCCCTGCGTCTGGAAAAAGCGTTCGGCGTAAAGATGGACACGCTGATGCGCATGCAATCCTCCTATGACATCGCCCAAACCCGCCTCCGCGAAAGTAAAATCCGCGTTCGAAGGATTGCGCAAACGGCTTCCATTCATGTTTAGACCAAGCGCCAGCACCAGCCTTCCCCACCCGTTATTTTGATGTTCATTCGTCACAGACTTTCGTCCGTCTGTGCAAATAGAATCCTTTCATGCCTCAGGGATGGAAAGCGGAACGTGGCACGCGGACGACGCAGTCGCATAAGTCCTTATCCCTAAAGAATTTACCAATAACTCCTTTCGGCTCTAGAATTTACAGACCGACCCTCAGATCAAGATGATTATGCACTTGGCACACAGTTGCAAGAACATGCATGGTTTCCGTGACAGGGTGCAGGGGCTAGCCTTCCAGTGGCGATGTGAAATCTTCCCAAATCTTATTCGCCGCGTCGGCAGCCTGCTGGGATTTGGGATTTTCCGCGAGCATTTCGGCGGTCGGTTCAGGGAAACGCGGGGGCTTCTGCTGGGGAGGAACTGGAATAATGCCGTTGTAGACTTCATGAACGGCTACATTTACCGCCGCGTAATAGAGGGCCAGTTTTAACACGCTCCAAGGGATCGTAATAGCAGTATGTTGCCTTACTACTTCGCTGCCGCTCGTTACGTCACTTTGGCCAAAAATAAGAGTTAAATCGTGGACGGTAGAGTGGAAGCGAACATTGTTCGCATACTTGGATGTAAAGTCTGGTTCACGTTCTAAAACTGGTGGTGGTGCGTCTGGCGGCGCTAGTTCATTATGTTTTCTGGCCATATATTTGACTCTCTACACTTTCTCACGGGTTAACAGATATAGGTTTGAAGGCTGGGGCGTTTGCGTTGATCCAAAATGGTACATTCCGCCCCATTTCTAAAGGTATTGCATCGCTGTCGGAAGCATTCTCTGGATTCAATGCCGGAATCGGTCCCAGAGTGATGACAGTTCCCGAGTAATACTTCTGAACGGGCAATTCGGCGGAGGTGCGCGATAGGCCGGTATATTGGGTTTGGTGCGGGGCGACATTGGACACAGCTCCAGCCTTTTGCATTTCCGGCGTTCCGCCAATAGATGCTGCCGCGACCCGTCCACGTTTCACGCGCACGCGATAAATTTGTTCGATTCCAATTGCGTCTAGGATGCTTTCGAGAGTCGTGTACGTGGGATTGCCTCGCTCCGATAGCGTGCGGTAAAGAGTCTCTCTATTGACACCAGCGGCAAGAGCTACCTTGCTGATTTTGTGAACTTCTGCCACGTCCCGCAATGCCAACATGAACACACTTCGGGATTCCTTTGCTGCGGCGTTGAGATAGGCAGCAGTGTGGCTTGGATTTTTCAGGCGCTCATTAAGTCCTACTTTGTAAGGCCGGGAACGCGGCATGAATCACGACCTCGCTTTATAATCTTGCCAATTAGCCTTGGCAGCCTTGATGTCTTGTTTCTGAGTTCGCTTACTCCCGGCGCACAGTATGAGGGAATTCTTTCCATCGTCGGCAATGTAGATTCGATATCCTGGCCCGAAGTCAACTTTAAGTTCGATCAATCCGTCTCCTACGTCCTCGTACTTTTTACCAAGCGACCCCCTACGCAGCAGAGCAATTCGTGCGTCAATTGCGCCGTGCCCGAGAACATCTTTCAGTCCCTGCATGTAATCGTCAAATGGAACGCGATTTGAGGGGGAGACGTAGACTTCTACGCTTCGGGGGCGCGCCTGCACGAGATCCCTTTCCTCGCCTTGCGCGTAGCCTAAAAGCTACTATAGCCTAGCACGCCGCGCGAGCAGGATACAAGATTCCAAGTTCGGCGGTATGATATACCTAAAGGCGTAAGACTCTTTGGCGGAAGCGGAGGGAGTCGAACCCTCAAATCCCGGACAGGACGGTGGATTATAAATCCACAGGGCTTGCCTCATGCCCAACGCTTCCGCTAATGGTTTATTTGTAGCTTAGAAGCTACAAATATAGATTATCATGAAGGTGGACAAAGAACAATTCGAGGCGCTCGTGGGCAAGCTGCTACGGCAGAAGCCCACCAAGCAAGAGACTCTCAAGACTGGCGAGAAGAAAACTCAGGCCACGATAATACCGCCTAAGCTGGATCAGCAGTAAGTTGCTTGTACTCGATTCCTTCGGTAGAGAGCATCCGGCGCACCATCTGCTCGAATCGGTTCTCATCTTTCCGTGCGTTGAACCTGTGCTCAAACTCCGCAAGGTAGCGGTGAAGGTGTTTTATGCTCACGCGATGGAATGACCCTATCAGACCACGCTTGAGAAGCGAGAACGCGGACTCTACCGTATTCGTATGGACGTTTATGTCGCCGTACTTCACCCATTCCTTGCTGTGATTCACCATGCGATGCACTCGCTGGAAATCCTTGTCCATTGCGAAGTCGTACACGACAGCGGAGTCGGTCATAATGCGCTTGGTTTCACTGGAGATGTGGCGGTCAAAGATTTTCTTCATTGTTTCGAGTTTCGTATCTGCTACGTGAAAGAAACGCACGCGACCGCCGCGCTCACGCATCCCGATCACCGTATCTTTCTTGTCGCGCCACGTCGTGCGGCCATCTCGCCGATTCCCACGCCGAATAGATTTTCCGCCGATATAAGTTTCGTCAATTTCGACAACGCCTTTCATCTTGGTAGGAAACAATTCAACCATTGCCTTGCGGATGCGATGCACCATGTACCACGCCGTGCGATAGCTCCCGATTCCAAGGTGCTGTTTCAGTTGTAGGGCGCTCATGCCCTTCTTGGCATCCATGACGATGGCAATCGCCATAAACCAAGTTGTCAGGGGAAGGTGAGAGCCGTGGAACACGCTGCCAGCGGTAGACGTGAAACGCTTCCCGCATTCGAGACAGGCATACAGGCGCGTGCGCTTGTTCTGTTTCTTCTCGCTGCGCTTTTTGGTCGGATCAACCGTGCGGGTAATGGTGGAAATCTTCTCGCTCTCGCAAGCTAGGCAACGGATACCATTAGGCCAGTGCATCCGCTCCAGAAAGTCCAAGCATTGATCTTCGGTTCCCAGCGACTTGGTTACGTCTATCAGGTTCATGGCAGAGCGCCTCGACTGATAGAATGATGCCATAAGACTTATTGTGTGTCAAGTGCATAATCATCCAGATCAAAGCAGCCTAAGTGCTTTTTCCTCAAGAATTTGGCGAAAAAAGCTCTTCATTTTTTACAGACCCCAGATCCTTCGCCCGACTTTGGTCTTGCGGAAGAGCGAAAATTCACACCCACGCCGCCATCAAATGCCCCAGCCCACCACGAACGCACAAGCCGTCGGCACGGCCCTGAAAGTAGCGTTCGTTGATCTGCTTGCCCTGCAGAAATTCGGTGCGGTGAAATCCCAAACTCATCAACTCATCCTGCAACTTCGCCGGATCGAAGAACAATTGAAACGGCTCGCCCGCCGCGGCCACACGTTTGGAGAGCGCATCCAGCGCCATCCGTTGTCCCCAGTTCAGCAGCGAGCGGTCCATCGCGAAATCAAAGACCACGCCACTTCCCACAGGCATCTTCGCAATAAAACTCAGAGTCGTCATACATGCTTCGCGCGTGAGATACGGCGTCACCCCCAGCCAGGAAAAAAATGCCGGGGCGTTGGTATCGAATCCGCACTGCTTCAGGCCCGCATCAAGCGTTTGCTGCTCGAAGTCGATCGGCACGAAGGTCAACGACGAAGGAATCGCAATCTTCGCCGCCTGCAACTGTTCGCTTTTCCAGGCCTGCGTCGCCGGATGATCGACCTCAAACACCCGCAGCCCAGTGTGAGTATTGCGGTAAGCAAACGTGTCCAACCCCGCGCCGAGAACTACATACTGTTTCACGCCATGCGCAACGGCGTGAGCTAATTCATCTTCGGCAAAGCGGCTGCGCGCCACCATGAACGCGCGAAAGGCGCGCGCGAATATGTGGTGCTCTTTTGGATTGGAGCGAAGCTCCCGCTCAGCCTCGTATCCAATGATGCGCAATGCCAGAGGATCGTCCAGCACAAGTGGCTGATCGAGAAGCTGATGCGCGGCGCGGCGAATCGCCACCATCTGCGCCGTCCTGCTGGCTTTTCCTTTTTGCATGTCGGATCAGAATGTCAGATCAGAATGGAAATTAGAAACCAAGGCGTCCAACGAAACTCGGCACAATCATCAGACTATGTTTTAGCTACCACACGCCCCGCTTTTGCACTGCTCGCACGGGCAGACTTCGCGCAGAAACGACCACGAATAAATTCCCAAATCGTGGTTATCGTTCCACATAAATTTGATGGCATACTTGCCCACGCCTTCGGCGGACATGGGCATGGGCCGGGCTTTGAACATGGGCAGCGCCTCCGGAGCCAGTTTCGGCGCCTCGCCCGGTCTGCGTCCCGCTTTTTCGCGCTCGTCATTGCACATCGCGCAGGGGCAGGCATCGCGCAGAAAGACAAAACTGTAGTGCGAACTGTGGCCATCTGCCCACTCAATGTCCACGCCCTTGCCGGTAGTCAGATGGACCTTCACCGACTTGGGATCTGTGGCTGCGGTCGGCGACTGAAGTGGAGACTGCATAAAATCAGTATCGCACAGGGACGGAGGCCCTTTCGCGTACCCCTCGCCTCGCCAATCGCCTTTCAAATCTCTACAATCTAGATATGGCGCTGGCGTTGCAGCGAACACCTTCGAGCTTCATCCGTCTGCTGCCGAAGGCAGAGCTGCATCTTCATCTCGAAGGCTCGATCGAACCGAGGACGTTGCTCGAATTGCGTGAGCGCCACGGCGAACGCGGGTCCCTTGCCGACGCCGACCGCATCTACCGCTATGCCGATTTCCCCGGTTTTCTTATGGCATTCAAGTCCGTGACCGACCATCTGCGCACGGCCGACGATTATGAACTCATCACTTACCGCCTGATGCAGCGGCTGAAAGAAGAAAACGTTTTGCACGCGGAGGTTTACGTTTCGGTCGGCGTGTGCCTGTGGCGGAAGCAGGATTTCGCTGCCATCTTCGAAGGCCTGGAACGTGGACGCGCCAAAGGCGCGCGCGATTTCGGCGTCTCGCTGCTCTGGATTTTTGACGCCGTCCGCCAGTTCGGAGCCGAAGATGCGCAAAAGGTTTTCGAACTGGCTGTGCTCTTCAGCAATCGCAACGTTGTCGGCGTTGGCATCGGCGGCGACGAGTTGAAAGGTCCGCCGGAGTTGTTTCGCGGCGTATATTCTTATGCGCTCGATCACGGAATGCGGCTGACCGCTCACGCTGGTGAAACTGCGGGACCGGAATCGATTTGGGGAGCGCTCAATCTTCAGGCCGAGCGCATTGGCCATGGGCTTACGGCGGCGCAGGATCCCGATCTGATTGACGAACTTGCCCAGCGCCAGATTCCAGTTGAAATCTGTCTCACCAGCAACATCCGCACCGGGCTTTGCAACTCTATTGGCGAACATCCTGTAAAGAACTATTTCGATCACGGACTTATGATCACGCTCAACTCCGACGACCCCGCCATGTTTTCTACCACGCTCGCGCGCGAGTACCAACTGGCTCAGGATACCTTTGGCTTTACTGATGAGCACCTCCGCGAATTGGCCCGCAACTCGTTCGAAGCCTCCTTCTTGCCCGCGGAAAAAAAGCTGGAGTTCCTGAATCTGTTCGACGCCGCCGCCGCAAGATAAACACAGTTACTTTCGCTTCCCAGACCGTTGGCCTCCGTGTTGTAAAATCTGCCCACCGAATCTCCGCCATGCCCATACGCACCCTTTTGCAACTCGGCGATCCGATCTTGCGGCAAAGGTCAATGCCAGTAACCAACCCGGCGGCGCGCGAGATTCGCCTGTTGGCGCAAGACCTCGGCGATACACTCGCTCACTGGCGTGAAACCACCGGCTACGGACGCGGCATCGCCGCTCCGCAACTCGGAGCCCTGCAGCGCGTGATCTTTCTCAAGCTTCCCGGAGTGGAACCCTGGCCGCTCGTCAATCCAGAAATCATCGAGCGTAGCTCAGAAAAGATCGTTGTGTGGGATGCGTGCCTGAGTTTCCTGTCGATTTTCATGCAAGTGGAGCGGCATCGCCGAATCACCGTGCGCTATCAGGATCTGCGCGGGGAAACTCTGGAATTTCGAGCGGGAGATGACCGCTTTCTCTCTGAGCTGTTGCAGCACGAGATCGATCATCTCGATGGCATTCTGGCCGTCGATCGAGTTACGGATGTCAAAACAATTGTTACCCGCGAGGAATTCGAGAAGCGCTATCGCGACGCCAGCCCGTATGACAATGCGGCAGTGCCGATCCAAGTTTGATCCGCGATGATTCCCCAGAAGCTAAGATTCCGCCAACTTGCCGATACCTACGCCATCATCCGCTTCGCGTCCGTCGCCGCCATCCCGGCTTGGGCCACCAATGGCGACTTCACTTCTATCACCCGCACCGCCGATGAACTTTCCATCGTCTGTCCGACGAAGAATCTTCCGCCAGACATTCATGCTTCCCACCGATGGATTTGCCTCGAGCTCGAAGGCCCGTTCCCTTTCTCGCAAACGGGAGTGCTGCTATCTTTCATCCGGCCGCTGTCCGAGAACGGTATTCCGATCTTCACCATCTCAACCTATGACACGGATTATGTGCTCGTTCAGGAAGAATTGGCCGGAACCGCGGTTACTACATTGGAGGAAACTGGCCACGTGATGATCGATAATTAAGGAAGAGACTCTCCCTTTTCCGCTAGAATCTAGGACTACTTTCAGGAGATCTGAGTTGCGAGTCCTAACCAAATCCGAGGTAATCGAGTGGCTGTCGTGGTTTGAAAATATGGGGACCGAATATCCCCACTGCGATGGCGAGGGCTTATTCTTCACAGACCCCGAAGCTCGATGCATTGACTTGGAATATCCCATAAAGCTGGAAAGGCTTCCATGGTTCGTGCGCTTTTTAGCCACGATTGGTTACGAGGAAAGGGACTTTGAAGGCGCTCTGCTCTGGTTTATATCCTGGGGCATCTGGAGTTCGCCTGACGAAGCCGTGGGTTATCGCGTAGTCGAGGCCATGCATCGTGCCGCAGGCCAGCCAAAATCCTTCGAGACCGCCCCGGGCAATCTGTTTCGAGGAGACGAATTGCCAGACGCCGTTGCGATGCTTATGCAGCCGATAATCTTCGGTTTTGATGCGTACTATCTCCCGAAGTGGTCATACGGGACCGAGCAGTTTTTTCTTTTTATAAGCCATGATTCGTTTTTGACTGTCGTGGCGCGGACTAAGCAGTTTTACGATAAGGTTTTCGGTCTCCTTCAGGAACTTGAGCTAAGCCCAAAACCGGGAAACGAAACACGATTGCGGCGCTTTTGCAGGGGTGATTTGCCACCAGCTAAGGACCGCGCTTAGTGAACTCTCTTCTGACATGCGCTGTTCGCCATTCGCTTCGAAAACTGTGCGTCCCGCTGTTGCAGTACGTACGTTTACGCGTCGTCTGTGCTGTAATAAACATCTAACGATTATTCATGCCTTCAACCCTGACAACCCTGCGCCGCCGCGCCAAAGCCTTGCACCGCAACCTGCGCGGGGCTTCCATGACCGCGCGGGCGCTGGCTTCAACCGATCATCCGCTGCTGGCGCATATCATTCCTGTGCGCCGCTGCAATCTGGCTTGCACTTACTGCAATGAGTTTGATGATTTTTCCAAGCCGGTGCCGACGGACGAAATGTTCCGCCGCATAGACAAACTAGGCGCGCTGGGGACGTCTGTGGTCACGATTTCAGGCGGTGAGCCGCTATTGCATCCCGAACTTGACGATGTAATTCGCCGCATTCGCGCTAACGGAATGATTGCCGGACTCATCACCAATGGCTATCTTCTGGTGGCCGATCGCATTCAGCGGCTGAACCGCGCTGGGCTGGAGTGGCTGCAGATTTCCATCGACAACGTGAATCCCGACGAGGTGTCGAAGAAAAGCCTGAAAGTCTTGGACCGCAAGCTGGAGTTGCTGACCGAACACGCCGACTTTCACGTGAATATCAACTCCGTGGTTGGTAGCGGCATTCATCATCCGCAGGATGCGCTGACGATCGGCAAGCGCGCCATCGCGCTGGGATTCAGTTCGACCATTGGCATCATCCACGACGGCAGCGGGCAGTTGCAGCCACTGGGCGAAGAGGAACGGCGCATCTACAACGAGATGAAGTCGTGGGAGAAGCGCAGCTTTACCCGCATCAACGCCTTTCAGGACAACATTGCGCAAGGCCTGCCCAATGAATGGCGCTGCCGCGCCGGTGCTCGCTATCTCTACATCTGTGAGGACGGCTTGGTGCACTACTGCTCGCAACAGCGTGGGTATCCCGGCGTCCCGTTGGCGACTTACACGCGCGACGATATCCGCCGCGAATTTCTTACGGAAAAAGGTTGTGCGCCAAACTGCACGGTTTCCTGTGTGCATCAGGTTGCAGTTATCGATTCCTGGCGGGCGCCGCAGCACTCCGCGCACACTCCTTCCTCCAATGCGGAGTTGATCCAGATCCGGTAGGTTGTTTCTGTCGCGTGGTAGATCAAAATCTTAAACACAGAGGGACACAGGGGCAGCACAGAAGAATCACAGGGTTCTTGATTCTCTGTGGTGAAGACTCTCTGTGCAGCTGCGAGCCTACTTCTTCGGCTGCGCCGAGGGCGGAAGGATGTTGTTCAGCCGCAGGTACATAGCGGCCGTTGCGTAGTGGTCGGCCCAGCTGCTGGCTACCGCCATCGCAGCCATGGCACGGGGAAACTGGCGGCCAAAGAGTTCGATGTTGTCGCCGAGTTTAGAATCGTCCATTTTTCCCAGTGCTTCGCCGCAAAAGTCAAACGAGGCTTTTGCCGCCGCAAGCAGCTTGTCTTTCCCGTCCGTCTCCTTCGCCTCTTCCACTTTCGGCTCAGGCACGCCCGCCGCTTTCGCGCAGAAAGAATTGTTGGAGTTCGCAATGTGCGCCACCAGGTGCGAGAAGGTCATCTGCTCGGGCGTGGGTTTATAGCTGAATTTATCCGCCGGCATTGCTTCGATGGCCCCGACGGTGTTCTTCTGCGAACGGGGCAGCAGCATTTTCAAGGTCGCGGTAATCGGATCTTTGACGGGAGCGGCGGGTGCTGGCGCCGCGGTTTGTGCCAAGGCGATAGTGGAGGCAAAGCAAAGAGAAAGTGCGACAAACGAGAGTTTCATGGGAAAACCTCCGAGTCAAATTGCGAAAATTAAAAGCTGCGGACAATATTGCAGCGTAAATCCGCTGTCGAGTTCCCCTACTCAGCGGGCGGAACTCTTTCGTTTACGAGAATGCCGAGCCAATCGCTGCGCCCACCAGCGTAAACACGATCCACCAGCCAAAAACTATTGCGAACGACGTTCCGCGCTTCACCTTGCTCACACAAGTGAAACCGATCGCGGTCAAAATCAGCGTCCAGATGAGAAAAACATCCACAGCAGAAGCCACGCTGTACAGGAACACGGAGTCAGCCGCATTCATGAAATAGCCGGGGTTCGAAGCGAGCGGATTTTGAAACGAAAATGAGTCCGGGTTCATTCCCGCGGCGACAGACAATGTGGCGAGCAATACTTTAATCAACCCTGGCAGACCGGCATAGACCACAATCGCCAGAGAGGCCTTGAAAGAAACGTCAGCGTTAGCAGCGAACTTGAAGGTAGCAAATAGAACCGCTGCAACGATGACCCAGATGATAAGCGTGAACAGAGGGAATATATAGCCGACGTACTTGGTTCCGATCGCCCTCTGATTCATCTGACGCTCCCGCTGATCGGCGGGAAGGTTGTCCAATTGCGCGGACTGCTTCGGCGACATTTGCAGCTGGTTCTCAGTGACTTTGCGAAAGCCAATCTTTTGTCCCACGGTGTATACAAAAATTGTCGAAATAATCACCATCAATAAAAATGGCGCCCACCACGCTGCGCTGCGGCGCAGGTCGGTGAAAGTTTTAGATGGCGCAATGAAAGTATCGACGATGCGCGCGCCTTCGGAGAGCGGAGCAGTCCCGGGTGTCGGCCCGGAAGTTGGTATCGGCGGAAGTGGAGCGGCGGCCATAGTGCCTCCTGGCGAAGATTCGCGGCAATTCTAGTCGGCAACAGGCCAGGACACAAGCGCACCGCTCGCGACTCTCGATCAAGCACCTACTTCTGGCGCCGGAACGTCTTCATAAACAACGGCGACGGTGGGGCGTCTCGGGCGCGCTTTGCGGCCAAAGAAGGCTTCTTTTACAAGCTTAAAAATCGTACGGCGGTTTTGCCCGACTACCTTCAGCCAGGCTAACCGGCCCATCATGGGGAAGTAGATGCCCCTGAAACACAGCCGGGCGAGGAAGATGTTGATGCGATAACCCAGCGGCTGGTCGTCAAGTGAGTCGACCGCGTGAGCCAGGGCTTCCGGGCTATAGGCTTGAGCCCATCCGTATTTCACCTCGGCGTGCGCTTCTTCGATGGTCATCTTCAGCGGCGTGTGAGCCATGGCGAAGGGGATGAACTCCTGCCAATGTTTGCGGCGCGTGAGCCGCCCCGAAGCTTCAAGGCGCTTGTAGAGCGGAGTTGCGGGCAACGGAGTCAGCAAGCCGAAAATGGGCAGCCCCGCTGGCCAGGTGCGAACTTGGGTTAGCGTGCGCTCGGCGACGCCGGTCGTATCGTTATCCATGCCAAAGATGAACGACGTAATGGCGTACACATTGCGCTGCGCGAGGCGTTCGAGTACCGCAGCGTATTCGCCGGGCTTGTTGAATCCCTTGTTTACGTCTTTGAGATTCGCTGGGTCGATGGATTCCATGCCGATGAAAATCCACTTGCCGCCGGACGCGGCGATCAGGTCGACCAGTTCTTCGTCGCGCAGCAGGTTGGCGCTGATCTGCGCCACCCAATGAACCTGGGCTTTGGCAGCGATGATGTCTTTGAGAAGCGATTTGGTACGCTTCACGTTGATGGCGAAATTGTCGTCGATGAAAAAGACCGCCATCTGGCCTTTCTCGCTGCGGGCGCGAGCTTTCAGCAGAAGCAGTTCGTTGACCACACTCTCGTTCGAGCGGAAGCGGATGGAGTCGCCGAAGAATCCGGTGACCGTGCAGAACTCGCAACCGTAAGGGCAGCCGCGTCCGGATTCGACGGGGATAATGCGAAACGTTCCCCAGCCTTCGCCAACTTTCTTAAGCAGCGGGTATACCACCTTAGGCAGAAGGTTGAATTGGTTCAGGTCGATCTTGTCCCAGGGGATCACGGGATATGGCTTGAGCGAAGGCTTGCTATCTCTTCCGGCAGCGTCGACTGGCGCATAAATATCTTTAAGTTCGCCGCGAGCTGCATCATTCACAATCTGCGGCCAGGTTTCGTCGGCTTCGCCAAGTGCCACGGCGTCGGCGTGGCGTGGACCACCGTCGCGGCCCAGGGCTTCGTCGGCCAATTCGGTGACGTGAGGTCCACCCATCACGACCGGCACTCCAGTGCTGCGAACCGCGTCGGCGATGCGATAAGCCTTGGCGATCATGCGGGTCATGGCGCCGATGCCGACCAACCCAATATTCTGGTCGCGCACGTATTGCGCGATCTGAGCTTCGTCCATAGGCTGCGCGTTGCCGTCAATCAGCAATACTTCATGCCCCGCAGGCGTTAAGGCCTGAAGCAGGAACATCCACAGGTGCGGCATGAAGTTGCGGGTTACACCATTGTCGGGATTGTAGAGAAGAATTTTCATGACAGCTCCTCATGAAGTCGTAGGTACTCCTAGCAGGGGCCGTCACCAGCGATGGCGTGACTCGGCTTATTGCGTCTGGCTGGTAAAGAATGGGCGCCGGTTTTCTGGTGTCCGCTGGGGCGCGAAGTTTTATCTGTCGTGCAGTGTACGCTCTTTTGTGCGATAGATTACAAAAAAGTGCACCGTGAAGAACCGATAGGTATGGATTTGGGACCGGTCTCCCGATTTAAGATTGCTTTATGAGTGGTGTAACGCCCGTTGCGGTAACGGCGCTCGTGATGGAACTCGTCCCCGCGGTGCTGTTCGGCTGTGCCGGCGAAGCGATAGGCAGAAGAGTGCGGCACTGGCCGGCGGCATTGCGGATTGTCCTGCCAGTGCTGGCGGTCGTACCTTACGTTCTGGTTGCCCTCGCGCAACACATCTTTGTGTGGAAGTGGTTTGCCCTGTACGCGGGACTTCCCGTGGCCATCGCATGGCTGCTCGAACATGCGGCCGAGGCCGATCCCCAGCGGCGCGGCAACTGGCGGGACGCATTCATTTTGCTGGTTCTGGGACTGGCCGTGGATTTGCGCTGGTTCGACAGTGCGTGGCCCGCCGGACTGCGGGCAATGAATGAATTGCTGCTGGTAGATGTCGGGCTGTACGGATTTTTGGCTGTACGGCAGCTCGAGGGTGTGGGATTCGATTTTCATCTGAGGTGGAGCGACCTCAAGACCGGCCTGCGCGAACTGTTATTTTTCACGCCAATCGTTTTGGTGCTGGGACTGGCGCTGGGATTTATCCATCCGCATGCGAACTGGCCTGCGTTGTGGAAAGCCGGGCTAACGTGGGTGGGGATCTTTTTCTTCATTGCAGTGCCCGAAGAGCTTTATTTTCGCGGGTGGCTGCAGAATTTTCTGGAACGGCGCGTGGGGCGGACGGCAGCGCTGGTAATGGCGTCGCTGTTGTTTGGGCTTTCGCATTTCAATAAGCGATCTGCGCATTTCAACTGGCGCTATGTGTTGTTGGCAGCGATTGCGGGGATTTTTTACGGACGAGCATGGAGAAACCGGCGGCGTATTCCCGCTTCTGCGATCACGCATGCTTGCGTGGACTGGATTTGGTCGTGGTGGTTTTAAGACCAATTTATCGCGCAGCGGCAAGAGTGAGTTTCCCAACGATGGCGTCGTAGAGGTTTCTCTCCACAGTGGCGAGGTCGGCTTTGCTCTCCAGTACGACATCAGCATAGCTTTTGCTGGGCAGCACGTACCGCCGCGCCGCCGGCAACACTGTGTTCTCATACTGCCATCGGATCAGTTCCAGGGAGCGCTGACGCTCGGTGATATCTCTCACCTTCCGGCGATGGAAGCAGACATCATCGGAAGCCTCGAGGTAGATAGATAGATCGAAGAGCGAGCGAAGTTGCGAAAAATGCAAGGCCAGGATGCCTTCCACGATCAGCAACGGTTTGGCTGGGATGTGTTCGCGCCGATCACTCACCCGCAAGTGCTCGCCAAAGTCGTAGATAGGAGCCTCAATGGCTTTGCCCGCTGCGTAATCGCGGATGTGCCTCTCGAGCAAATGCACCTCGATGGCATGCGGCGCATCATAATTCAGTTTCGCTCGTTCTTCCAACGGAAGATGGTTCATCTCAACGGAGTAGACCTCCATAGAGATAGCGCACCCGTCGAGACGAGAAGCCACGCGTCTGGCTACCGTCGACTTGCCGCTGCCGGACGGTCCACCCAGTCCGACGATAAAGACCTTGTCCTCACTCGAGGTGCTGCTCATTTGCTGGCGCGTATTCTCGCGGAGATCCTACTTCCCTGGCTAAGAATACTCCCTGAGCCGCACTGCCGGTTAGCAGCATTGCACAGTCACCCGGGCCATATTCGCGAGTGGTTCCCGAAGTGGTACAAGACCAATTGTGAATCCATCCGACCCTGACGCCATGTCCCGTGGAATTCGCTCTCGGCTGGACAGCCGAGGCGGCTGTCCCCACTGGAGCCAATCCATCTATGCAGTCAGTTCCGGCGTAGCTTCCAATAGGCTGCGCGTGTAGGGATGCGCCGGGCGCATGGTGATCTGCTCGGTATCGCCGACTTCCACAATCTTCCCGCGGTACATTACGGCAATGCGCGTGGCAAGATAGCGCACGACGGGCATGGAGTGCGAGATAAACAGATAGGTCAGGCCGAAGTCACGCTGCAATTGCGCCAGCAGGTTGACGATTTGAGCGCCTACGCTGACATCAAGCGCGGAGACCGGCTCGTCGCACACGATGAATTTGGGCCGCAGCGCGAGGGCGCGGGCGATGCCGATGCGCTGGCGCTGTCCGCCTGAGAACTCGTGCGGGAAACGATGAAGCACGGATTCGTCGAGTCCCACGGCGCGGAGGAGCTCGACGACGCGCGCGCGACGGGAATTTTTGTCGGAACCGCCTACGTCACGACTGAAGTCGTGCCCCTCCCGATCTCTTCTACTCATGCTGTGAATGAGCAGCGGCTCGGCGATGATGTCCTCCACGCGGAAGCGGGGATCGAGCGAGGCAAACGGATCCTGAAAAATGATCTGCATATCGCGGCGCAGACGGCGCATTTCGCCGCGGCCGGCGCTCAGCAGGTCGCTGCCTTCGAACTTGATGCTGCCGGAAGTCGGCTCGATCAGGCGGAGGATCAGGCGCCCCAGCGTGCTCTTGCCGGAACCGGATTCTCCGACCAGACCAAGCGTTTCGCCGGTGTGGATGTCGAGCGAGGCATCGTCGACGGCACGAACGGCAGATGCATTTGCCCGCTCCTTCCCGCCAAACAGAGATTCGCCTTGGGAGAAAATCTTAGTCAGATTGCGAATTTCAACGAGCGGCATTGAATTATCGGCCTACAAGCAAAATTGCTCTCACCTTCAACTACAACCTAATTCCATATTCCGAATATGGAATGCAGTCTACTTCGCCGCGATCATCGGAACCGCCGCCAGCGCTGCCAATAATCCCACAAACCGCCAGCGGGTGAAATGTTCCTTCAAGAATATCCGCGCGAGCAGCACGGTGATTGCCGGATAGAGCGACGACAGCACAACCGCTTCATCAAGTCTGCCGGACTGGCAGGCGCGAACGAAAAACACAGTGCCAACGGAGTCGATGCATCCGGTGAGCACGCCCCAAAGCATGCCCGTGCCGGTAATGTCGCGGAACTTGCGCTGCGCGATCACGATTAACGCCGTCACGAGCAATCCACCACAGCGCGTTAGAGTAGCCATCCACAAAGCTGATCCATCACCCGCCTGATGAACGCAAAGATAGAAGCCGGCAAATCCTATGCCGGCGACAATGGCCAGTTCAATGCCTTCGGGCGTGGTATCGCCTTCGGTTCTGGTGATGAGCCAAAGTCCTACAACGGCCAAGCCGAAGCCAAGGATGGCAATTGTTCCCGGCAACCCTTGGGAAATCATCGCGACTAACGCCGGAATTGCCGCGCTCAGGACTGCGGCCACCGGCGCGGTCAGACCCATGCGGCTGGAAGAGAGCGCCCGATAAAAGATGGCGAGTGAAGCGCCGCCGAAAACTCCACCAGCCAACGCCCAGATCATGCTGTGCGTCGACGGCAGTGGTACTCGACCAGCTGTTACCAAACTACCCACTAACAACAAACCCCCAATGTTGACGACGCTTGTGAACACGAACGCATTGGCGCGACGCGTAGCGTATCCGCCGAGAAAGTCACTGGTGCCCCATAACATTACCGCGGCCAGACTGTAGGCGACCGAGCCGAGTTGTGCAGTTGCAAACATGCCCGAAGAGGGTACCACGGCCTTTTAGCAAACCGGGGACGGCGACTGACCAATAGACGACACTCGGGCGATGCGCTACGCTGTTGTTGTCTACGGGAGGCTGGCTATGAATAAGAAAATGTTCTGGAGCGCCGCGCTGTGTCTCGCCATCGGCGGTCTTGTCTTTAGCACGCTAAGCCTGGCGCAAAATGCCGACACCGATCCCGCCACAAAAGATCAGGTTGAGCTTTACCTGCGAACCATGCACTCGCACGACATGATGCAGAGAATGATGGATGCCATGCTGAAGCCCATGCATCAGATGCTTCACGATCAGTTCAAGAAAGATGGCAAGCAACTGCCCGCCAATTTTGAATCCCGATTCAATAAAATGATGGACGACCTGGTGAAAGCAATGCCCATGGACGAGATGACCCAGGCCATGGTGCCCGCGTATCAAAAGCATTTCACCAATGGCGACATCAACAATTTGATTACGTTCTACTCTTCGCCGACTGGCCAGAAAGTTCTCGAAGAGATGCCGGAGATCACTTCCGAAGGCATACAGGCGATGATGCCCATTATGCGTAAGTACGTGAGCGAATGGCAGGAACGCATGCAGAAAGAAGTTAAGGACATGGAAAAGACCGCGCCCACGGCGGATCAGGATTCGCCTGCACCCACACAGCAATGACCAGCCATGTTGCCGGACTAAAGTGTTTTCGCCAGCGATCGTGGCCTAACGATCCTGGCAGTTGACGGCAACGCTCCGATGTGCGGGTTCGTTCTTTCAACGGAAGCACCGAATCAGACTGAAGCGCACCTGTGGCGAAGGAGTTCCATCGAGTTCAGTCGGCTTTTGTCCAGGTAATCTGCGCGTAAGCGCTCCTCTTGACTCCAACTAGTCCCCCGGGATCGCCTCCGAACTCCGGGTGATGTGGCTGCAACAGGTTTTGGCCAACTACTGACCATTCCATCTGTCGGGTGAAGTGCCAGCTGAATCGCGCATCCGCCGTGCTGTAACTTGTAACCGTTTGCGCTGGCAGGGCGCTGACATAACGATAGGTCTGGTCGAATTCCAGCTTCTTGGGCAGAGTGAGGAATGACTGGATCGTTCCTTCGTGGCGCGGACTCGATCCCTCATAGTTAGGGATGCTGGACGGGTCATTGCTTCCCGGCTTATTTTCCAAAGACATTTCCAGGTGCGAATAGGAAGGCCGCAGTTCCCACCAACTCACGGGCTTCCAGTCCGGCCCCACTTCGAACCCCTTGGTGGTGCCTTTGATTCCGTTGCTGGTCAGCAAGGGAATAATCGCGTGTACCGGCAGCGGTGACGCTTCCAGAAACGGCGTGCCCACTTGAAAGCTGTAAACATCGTTGTAGTCGTTGTAAAACAGTGCAACATCCAGGTAGAGACGGGAGATCAGCAGGGTCCGGTATCCGGCTTCATAACTGAGCAATTTTTCGGAATGGAATTGGTCATTGCCGTTGACGCGCAGGTAAATGGGCAGCGGAGTCGCGGTCGCGAAGTCGGAGAGCTGAACGTTCTCGTCCAAACGGGACGGAGTTCGGACGGCACGAGTGATGGCCGCCCAGAAGGATTGCCGCGGCGTGCGGTTCCATAGCAGACGCCCGCTCGGCTGCACTTCGAAGCCGGTGTAGTTATTATGTTCGAGCTTCGATCCCACGATCAGCGACACCCGGCGGCTGAAGAAGGAAATCTCATCCTGCGCGAAGCCGCTGTATATCTTATCTGTCTGCTGCGGCGGCAAAAAGAAGATGGAGGGGACGCGTTGCACAAGATTCGACGGACTCCCGCGCGCCCCCAGACCCCAGAGAAAGTTTTGCTGCCACGGCAGGGTCAAATGATCGAGGAAGTCGACGTCGAAGGTGTCGCGTGTCTCTCCAAATTCGGGTTCGAAATGGTTGGTGCGGTCGAAATAAGCCTGAATCTGGAAGTCCGAACGGTCACTTAAGACCCGCTTCCAGCGTCCCAACAGATTCCCTCCAGTAAGCTCCGCGTTCGCAAAGGCACTAACCTGCGAGGGCGGCGAATAGAGCGCGTACGTGGTCGCTTCGCCGGAGATTTCGCGGTACACGTCGCCTTGAAAGGTAAAGGTGTCGCGCGCGCCGCGATCCCAATCGCTGCGGAAGCCGGCTTGCCCCATTCGCCAATCGTCGAAGTTCGGCCCTTCCGCATGAAATCCGGCACTGCGCGTAAAGCCCATGCCATACACACGATAGTTAAAGCCCCGGCCATTCCCACTGCCGTATCGCGCTGTACCGGTGCCCTGATCGGTATTGCCGCCCCCCATCGACACCATTGCCCCGTGCGTATCCTGAGATCTCTTGGTGATGATATTGATGACGCCGTCGACGGCATTCGCTCCCCAGATGGTGCCGCCCGGTCCACGGATCACTTCAATACGGTCAATATCCTCGAGGGGGGTGGCCTGCGCCTGCCAATAGACGCCCGCGAACAACGGTGTATAGATGCTGCGTCCATCCATGAGTACCAGGAGCTTGCTGGATAACACCGAGCCAAAACCGCGAATGCCTACGGACCAGTGATCGGAGTCGGCTCGAGATACCTCGACCCCGGGCACGAGACGCAGCACTTCGGGAATGCTAGTCGCCCCCGACCTGCGAATGTCCTCTTGTGTAAGCACGTAGACCGCGGCTGCGGTTCGCCAAACCTGCTCCGGCTCTTTGGAAGTTGCCGTTACCTCGATGTCGCCGAGTTGCTCCAGGCTCAGGTGTTGCAGAGGCCTATTACTGTCCATGCCACTGGAAGGGGCCTCGGCCCAAGCCGGACCGGCCAGGAGTGCGGCCACTAGAGGCCATATCATTTTTGAGAGGATTGTGATCGGAGAGAAAAGGCGTCTGGCGTTCATTTCAATCGTGTCCGAAAAAAATGCTAGGACAATCCTTCGTTGTTCTCGAGGTATTGGCAAGAGAACACCGTACCAATAGACGCGATATTGTGAGGGGACGATTCCGGAATGGCATCGTGCTAAAAGGGGAACGCGTTCTAATAACATCTTGCCGGGCGAACGCGTGCCACAATTTGACAGTCGTGATGATTGGAGATGTGAATTTCGCGCTCCACAGACTGCCCGCTCTGACTTGGATCGAACGATACATCCCATCTGAAGCAGAGCAACCGCCGCGACGAATGCCGGAGTAGTCTAATCGAACGATAAGGTGAGGAGATACTTCCGATGCAGCGTAGAGATTTTTTAAAAAGTTCTGTCGCTGTTGCCGTCGCCTCAGAACTTGGAATCGGTAAAGCGCAGGCGAAGGTTCCGGCCCACAACTGGGGAAAATACGATTTCGGCTCCGGTCCCACGGTGAACGATCGCCTCAATCAGGGGCCGTTCCCGCAATACCCGCCTGATGCTGTCATTCCCACGGACGATGTGGTGATGACCACTACTTCTTCGGCAGAGGTCGTGCCCAACTATGGCAAGGGGCTCGTTACCTATATCACCGCCGACAGCGGCACGGAGGAAATCAAGGCAGACAATATTCCGCGAGCCATTGAAGACCTGGTTCGCTTTCCCTTAGGCCAGCAACTCTACATCCGCCCGACGTGGCGAGAAGTGCAGCCGCGTCCCGGACGCCTGCAGCTGCCCGACTACGTGAAGCTGGTTCTTGACTTGGCGAAGAAAAACAACAAGCGGGTCGGATTGCGAATTCAGATGTGCGCTCCTGACTATAAACGCGAAGCAGCCCTGCCGGATTTTGTCCTGGAAAAGGTGCCGAAAGTCGATCTGGTAATTAGCGACACGGAAAGCGCCGCTGAGGGAAAGAGATTCCTGGAGAATCCGCACTCGCGTTATCAGCCCCGGTACGACCATCCTTTTTTTCAGCAGGCATTTAAAGAACTGGTTGGCCAGTTGGCGGCGGAATTCGATGGCAACCCGCTCATCGAGTACATCGACACCTTCATGTACGGCTTCTGGGGTGAAGGGCACACTTGGCCCTTCGCCAACAATCCCTTCCCTGATTACCAGACAGCCGAGCGGACCTGGATGAATATGCTCGAAGTGCAGCTCGAACACTTTAAGAGAACTCCTCTGCTGACCAATACGCAGCCGGATTACAGCCGGGTGGGAAATTCAGAATTGGTGGACCGCACGGTCCGCAGCAACAATTGGATTCGCAGCGATACCATCTTCATTGAGAACGAGCAGATTGAGGCGCTCAGCAACCGTCCGCCATGGATCGCAGCATTGCTCGAGCAGGGACTTCCCGGCAAACCTCCCGATCCGAACGCAGCACAAGAAGGGATATCTCCGGCAGAGAACATGATCGATCATGTTCTCGATATCGGGGCGAACTACTTTTCGCTTTGGAACTTTCATCAGATCAATGCGAAAAATCTGATGAGCTACTACCAGGCTTACCCGGCAGCGTTCGACCGGATCAATCGCCGCATTGGCTATCGCGTGCGGCCATCTTTCATCTGGAGCTATAAGGACGATGGCTGCCGGGGGCTAATTGTCGGCTTCGCCAATGACGGCATCGCGGGAGTGCCGGGCGTGTTGCGGGTGATCGTCGAGAGCCAGGACGGAAAGATGCTCAACAGCGGTTGTCTGGACGCCGGCTATCCGTTACCGGGAAAGATTCGGCAAGCGCAGTTCGTGCTTCCCAATGTCGTGGATTGGAAAGGATTAAAACTTAGAGCCGAGATTGAGGTAAAGGGAATGCGATATCCCGTGCGCTGGGCCTGTCACCAGAAGCTGAACGATGACGGCTCACTCACCCTGCGTCCCAACCTCCGTCAGCAGGTCTAGACCGTGGCCCACTCAAGCCGTCTCATGTTTCTTTTGGCTTGAGTGGGGCAATTCTATCGCCCAGCGATCTCCCCGTTTCCCGCTAGTTGCAATCGACCTTGTTGTCCTGCGCGGCGGCGATTTGCCACTTCCCATCGCGCTTCAACCAGGTATCAGTCCAGATCTGGCATTGCTTCGCGTTGGGATGCGTTTTGTCTTTGCCAACAGCGTGCTCGCTGCCGTAAATGATTGCCACGCTTTCGCCGAAAAACCGCACCTTGGCGTCGTCGAGCGCGCATCCCTGTGCCGAGTGCGGACCTTTTTCATCGCGTAACTCATCTGCCTTGCTGTAGCGCTCGCCGCCAGTGCTGGTACCCTGGAAATCGTCGGCCAACAACTCAGAGATCACTTCATTGTTCGTGCAAACGCCTTCGGCCCACTTGCGTTCCATGTCGATCATGAACTTCGCGGTGTTGTCGTCGGGTGTGGCCCAATGGCCTTGTTGCGCACGGGCGGCGCTCATAAGGACTACGGAACACATTCCCACGCACATCGAGTGCAGAATTCGGTGACGCATCGTCCCTCCAGTGGTTTGAGTCACTATACAGCGAAGTCGTGCACGGTCACTGGCCGGTTCAAGCCCGACTTTGGCTTGAGTAGGCGGTACTAGAAATTCGAAGATATAGTAGCGTTCCCAGTAATCAGTTCGCATCGCAACCCAGAGAAAACCGCAGAGCGGCACACACTTCATTCATTCGCGCGGAACTAAGCTGGGCCACACGTTTCCCCAGGCGTTGTTGCGACACCGTAACTGCATTGTGCAGGTTCACTGCGCACGGAGACTTCATGCCGTCCTCCTCATTCAGAACTACTTCCGATGGCACGCCGCGAATCGTGGAAGTGACAGGGGCCACTGTGACCGTGGATAAATAGGCGATGGCGCTGTTGCGGGTGAGCACGAGGGCCGGTCGTTTTTTGTCGGGCGCAGCAAACTGGTAGAGCCGAACCTCACCCCGGACTATCCCGCCTCGAATTATTCTTCCGGCCACGTGGCCTCCGATTCCCAACCTCGCGCTTCCGCATCGCCTTGCGAATATCGCGAGTAGCCTTGGCGGTCGCGCTCTTCCCGTGCTCGCAGTTCCAACCGGAGGAGATGTTCCCGTAGGGCGTCCCGCACCAAAGCGGAGCGGTTCCGCCGGGTGCGCTTTGCAGCCTGGTCGGCGGCGTGTAAGAGCTTTTTATCCAGCACTATTTGAACGATTTGCATATGTGGAATCTATTCCACAGTATAGTCCACATAGAAGACGTTTCAAAGCACTTATTATTCGAGTAATGCGAAGGGAATATGGGGACAGGAAGTTGGGCGGACCGATCAGAAGGCTCCGCGATTCTTGCGATCCTGCACGACGGCACGAGGAGCGAAACAGCCGCCCGAAGCCTTCGCGAAACACATGTCAAGTCCACTCTCGTAGAGTCCGCGCGTACACGAAAGTATCCCCCATCAATTCCCCGCAACCAATCTGCGTTCAACAACTTGCCATCTTGGAACAGCCGAGGACCGCGATTTTTGACGTCCAGCTCTACAAAACGTTCTACGTAGAACACTTTGTCAAAGACACAGGCGGAAGCGGAAGCCCGCAGCCGGAAGCCACCGCTGCGTGGTAGAATTTCGAAAAGTGCTGATTGAACTGGCGCCTTCGATTCTTGCTGCGGACTTTGCCCGTCTGGGAGAGCAGGTGCGCTCTGCAGGCGAGGGTGGAGCGAGTGTCATCCACGTGGATATTATGGATGGACACTTTGTTCCAAACCTTACGCTCGGGCCGCCGGTGGTCAAGTCGTTGCGCAAGGCAACCGCGTTGCCGCTCGATTGTCACCTGATGATTGAGAATCCCGACGAGTTCATTCCCGCGTTTGCTGAAGCGGGCGCGAGTTGGATGTCGGTGCATCAGGAGGCGTGCCGGCACCTGAATCGCACGCTGCATCTGATCAAGAATCACGGGTGCCTGGCGGGCGTGGTGATCAATCCCGCAACGCCGGTAAGCACGCTCGAAGAAGTTCTCGACATCGTCGACTATGTGCTGGTGATGTCGGTGAATCCGGGGTTCGGGGCGCAGAAGTTTATTCCGTCTACGCTGCACAAAATGCGCCGCTTGGCTGAGATTCGCAGCCAGCGTGGACTGAGCTATCGCATTGAAGTAGATGGCGGCGTGGCGCACGATACTGTGGCGGATGTGGTGCGGGCGGGCGCAGAAATTTTGGTGGCGGGCAACGCCGTGTTCGGTAGCGGCGATCCAAAGAAGAACGCGCAAGAGTTATTGCAGGCAGCGACGGAAGCAGCGATGGTTCGCGTTTAGCTACTGCGGGTAGCGGGAAGAGCCGAGCTTCGCTCGGCGGACGGGCAGGAGTGCCCGTCCCCACACGAGCATTCACACAAACATTTCGAGGTATTCATGTTACATCGGGTTGGATCGATCGCGTTGCTGGGCGGGCTGCTGATTTTGGCGGGCTGCACCAATAAAAAGTCTGTGAATCCGCTGGCCGGTATCGGCTCGAAGCAACCGGACAAAGTTTTGTTTGACCGCGCTATGGATGCGATGAAGCACAACCGCTTCGATGTGGCGCGCATGACGCTGCAGACGTTGATCAACACGTACCCTGATTCGGAGTTCATTGCGCGCGCCAAGCTGGCCGAAGGCGATTCCTGGTATGCGGAAGGCGGCACGGCTTCTCTGGCGCAGGCGGAGCAGGACTATCGCGACTTCCAGACGTTTTTCCCCAACATGCCCGAGGCGGCGGAAGCGCAACTCAAGATCGCCAACATTCAATATCAGCAGATGGAAAAAGCGGACCGCGATTTTACCCACGCCAAGCGCGCCGAAGAAGAGTACCGCACGCTGATCATGCAGTATCCGGACAACGCCAAGATGGTGGCTGAGGGCAAGCAGCGGTTGCTCGAAGTGCAGGAAGTTTTGGCGGAACGCGAATTTGAAATTGGACGATTTTATTACTTGCGGCTGTCGTATCCGGCGTCAATCGCGCGGCTGCAATCGCTGGTGGAAAAGTATCCGCTGTACAGCAAGGCCGACGAGGCGCTGTATCTGCTGGGCCAGAATTATGAAGCCGAAGTTGCGCGAGTGCGCGCGGCGCCAAGCTGCACGTCGCCGGGAAAGCCACCAGGGTGCGCCACCGAGGCCATGAAGACGCGGCTGATCGAGCAGCCGACCAAGAGCGCAGCGGAGGCATATTCAAAAATCATCACTCGCTATCCGATCATGGACCGCGTGGACGATGCCAAGAAGCGGCTCGCGGCGCTGCATCAGCCAATACCGCGGCCGACCAAAGCTGCCGTAGCGCAGAACAAAGCGGAAGACGAGAGCCGTCACGATACTGGTATGTTTGGCAAGTTAATGGGCGTAGTCCGTAAGGGACCGGATGTGGCCCAGGCTGCGAAGGTTGGCGAGCCAACATTGATTGAGCCCACGCCGGTCAGCGCGCAGGATGTGACTCGCGCCACCATGCAATCGATCATGGGCCCCGCCGCGGGAGAAAAAGGCTTGAGCGTCGAGAAGGTTGACGCCAGCGGAGTTCCAGCCCCTAATGAGGCTGCTCCGCGTTCCGATACTCCCGCTCCCGCTGGCGGTTCGCCGTTTGCGCAGCCGGCTGCGCCCGCGGCTGATCCCAATGAGTTGACGCCTTCCGCGGCAACCGCAGCCGCACCGGCGGCCAATACCGCTCCCGATCCGAACGAGTTGAAGCCCAATGCAGATAATTCCTCCGGCGCGGCTCTGCCGCCTCCTCCGCAGGTGAATGAGATTCAGTCGGGTTCAGCCGCGCAAGCGTCTTCCTCCAGCAGCAGCTCGACTACGGCCGCTAACGCGCTCGCCAGCGATCAGGATATTTCCAGCAGCAAGAAGAACAACAAGAAGAAGGGGCTCAAGAAGATTGTGCCGTTCTGAGAAGAAACTGTCAGCACTCAGCTATCAGCATTCAGCCCTATCAGTTTTGCGATGATCCGTTCATAGACTTCGCTAACGTGTGAGCACTTAACTGCTTATTTTTCCGGCGGTGGTGTGGGCTGAACATTGTCGGTCGCTCTCAGATCGTCGTCCAACCGCTTCGCACTTGCCGGATCTTCTGACTTTATCTGATCGAGAATTGGTTCGAGGAAGCGGCCGTATTTGTCTATCGTGTCACGGTCGCGATGGGCAAGAGCTGTTTCCACGGCACGCTCAGTGGCAGGCGTAATGAGTTCCAATCTGCCGACGAATGCCCGCACAGTTTGCAATGGGACTGGATTGATCGCGAGGGGCACAATTGTGTCGACGAAGTGTCGTGGCACGATATAAAAAATGCGGCTGCCTTCTTCGAACCAGGAGTCGCTCCAGGTTTCGACCATGGCGTGCGCCTCGGCGGGATAGAGACCTTGCGACAGCAAAGTCTGTTCCATATCCTGGTTCAGCGAAGCGATGTTCGAGTTAAGCTCGGGAGAATCCAGCAGAAGGTCCTTCTGCACTGCACCACCCATGCGATAGCCGAGCCTGCCGCCACGACGTTCGAACAGAATGACGGCGGGAATTTCTTCCTCCCCAAGATTGCTGACGAGTATTCTTCTGTCGGCTGTAACCTTCGCTGAGATCGGAACAGAAAACGTCGAGACCCCACGATAGAAGAGGAATTTTTCCTGCTCAGTGCCGACGGGCGCTCTCACTAGCAACGGGCTCGCATCGGTCTCGCGAGCGGCATAGTAGTGGCTTATCTCTCCGCTCCTCGGAAAATTCTCAGCCAGCCCGGGAGCTACGGTCACGGAATCCCAGGAAATGCTGCCGTTGGCTTGGTGATAGTAGAGAGCGTCGTCATTGAGAACGATTTTGGGATCGGGTGCGATGCGGGTGGCGTGAGGATACCATTCGGTGATGACGCCCTGGGAAAAGTTCACTTTCACCGAGACTGTTGTTTCCCGGGGAGAATAGAAATACAAGACCGGCGTTTCCATGCGCACGGTGCCACGCAAACGCGTTTTGAACTCGGCGGTCTTAAAGTGCTCGACAAAGTCGGGCAGGTCGGAGAATCCGCTCAGGGGCAGCCAGGCAACGGCGTGACCGCTACGGTCCGCAATTGAGGTGAAGGTTCCCCACTCGTGGGTGGTGAGATCAGAACTGGGGGGAACGGTCTGCGGCGCGTTTCGCCGATCCGACGAACTGGAGGAGGCCAGACAGGCGAGCGTAAGACTCAGGATTAGAGGGCGTACGACGTTTGTGAGCATGGAGTCCTCCCACGCCGAACCTTCCCAGGCCGAACTTTAATTTTAACGCTTGACCTGGTTTCTGCAACAAATACGTGCGCGACAAAGAAAGCAAAAGCTGTATCCGCGTGTTCAAGGCCCCGCTTATTGGTTGATCGCTGGTGTGAGAAAAATCTGTCCGCCAGTCCACATAGCCCGCAGCAGCCAGGCCGTAACGGGTAAACGTAGGATCGGACAAGAGGAAAGTCATGCGTGTGAAGACCTTCCGAGTTTTGCTGTTTGCCGTGGCAGTGATGGCAGTATCGTGCCTATCTTCAGTGTCGTCGGCACAGGTGGCCGTCTCCGTGTCATTCGGGCCGCCCGCGCTTCCTGTCTATGAACAACCTATTTGTCCGGGTGATGGCTACCTTTGGACTCCGGGCTATTGGGCGTGGGATGGCGACGACTATTACTGGGTTCCGGGCACATGGGTGTTGTCGCCCGAAGTCGGATTTCTTTGGACCCCGCCCTGGTGGGGCTGGGAGAACGGGTTCTTCCTGTTCCATGACGGTTTTTGGGGTCCGCATATCGGTTTCTATGGAGGGATCGATTATGGGTTCGGCTATTTCGGCGTCGGGTTTGTAGGCGGACGTTGGGATGGAGGACACTTCTTTTATAACCGGTCTATAACCAATGTGAATGTGGTGAACATTCACAATGTCTACAACGAAACGGTGGTTCACGAGAACGTCACGGTAAACCGCGTGGCCTACAACGGAGGGCCGGGTGGAATAACGGCCCGAGCGACTGCGGAAGAGGAAGCCGCCGCGCGCGACCGGCATGTTCCGCCGGTATCCGCGCAGAACAGGCACCTCGAAACAGCGAGGGGAAACCCGGAACTAAAGGCCTCGGCCAATCACGGTAAACCGCCGGTCGCTGCTACAGGCCGGCCGGGAGAATTTAGCGGCCATGAAGTGGTGGCGGCGCGAGAGGCCGGAGGAGAATATCATCCTCCCGCGAATCGAGCCGGCGGTGCTGCGCATCCGGAAAGTGGGGCGCGGCCGGTACACCCTAACGATCTTCCGCGAACGGAACGGCCAGCTCCTTCGAACACCGGAGACGCCAAGCTGGACCGCAAGTATCAGCAGCAGCAGGATAAGCTCTACGCAAAACAACAGAAGGACCAACAGAAACTTCAAAAGCAACAAGATCGCGAACACGAACAGATGATGAAACAAAACGCGACCGACGCGCGCCGGCAGCAAGTGGAGCAGACTCACCAGCAACAAACGGAACACATGCAACAGAGGCAGACGCAGGAACAGCAGCACTTGCAGCAAAGGCAACAGCCGCAGAGAAAGTGAGAATTCCGGCAGGCTGGGCGCTGTCCAGCCCGCCTGAAGAATTCTGAGACGAGGCTCCGTACAGGCGCTGCTGCGATTTCCACAGTGGCGTGCGGGGCCTTGTGTGGCATGATGTCGGCCATGTCACCCACAGTGAAGAATGTGTTGATCGCAATATTCTGGTTCGTGATCGGGCATCTCAGTTGCGCAGTGATGCACCACTGGCACCACGCGGCCAGATAGCAATGCCACTTCGGCTGGCAATGCCACCGCTGCTCGTGGGGGTCGCAATCACCTTGTCAAGCGAAAAGCGGTTTTGCGCGGTAGATGCTGACCGGGGGTAACCGGTTACTTCCCTTCGGGAAGATTGACTTGCGCTAACGGGCAGGTTACCTTCGCGATATCTCCCCTCACTCGAGGAATTCTTTTGGCCAGGAAAATACTGCTCGCCGACGACAGCGTGACCGCCCAGAATATGGGGCGGAAGATTCTCGCTGACGCAGGATACGAAGTAATTACTGTCAACAACGGCTCGGCGGCGCTCAAAAAGATCGCGGAGTTGAAGCCGGAGTTGATCATCCTCGATGTCTACATGCCCGGCTATAGCGGGCTAGAGGTTTGCCAGCGTTTGAAAGACGCGCCGGAGACTGCGCGCATTCCCGTGCTGCTGTCCGTGGGCAAACTCGAACCGTTCAAACCCGACGAAGCCAAACGGGTGCGGGCGGAAGGTTACATCGTCAAACCATTTGAAGCCAGCGAGTTGCTGAGCGCGCTGTCGAAACTGGAAGACAAGATCGTTCCCAAGGCGGAAGCGGGAAAGCCGGGGCGCATGAGCCGAGCTGTGGCGGGCGCCGATGAGTCCAGCCGCTCCGGTGACGAACCCGTGGCCGAAGGCAGCTGGAAAAACCGGATCTCGTTTCCCGGAAAGAAGAAAGAGGCTGCGCAGGAAAGTCCCGATGATGGGGATATATATAACGCGGTCAATCGCGATTTGAAAACGGTTGTGCAGCGGGATGAACCAAAGACGCAGAGTTCGCCGGTAACGGCAGCGAACGAGAATCAGACGAAGTTTGAAAAGATCGAGGAAAAGCGGGTTGACGTGGGGGCGCTGGCGACGACAGGCCTGCCCAAAGACGTAACCACAGAAGAAATTGCAGCGCTGGCTGCGGCCGCGGCGCACGTTCACGGACGGAAATTAGAAGCAGAAAGCGTAGCGAAAGCAGCAGAACAAGAAATAAAAGCGGAAGAGAAAATCACATTGCCAGAGCCTGCGCAGGAAACGATTGCCGCGCAGACGCCACCGGAAATTCCGGCCGCGCAAACTACTCCGGCCCCTTTGACTCCGACGGAAGACGAAGTGTCGGCTGCAATCGCTCGCCTGGAGAAAGAGCAAGAGCACGGACCGGCCCAGATCTGGAATGTGAATTCGGATAATGGCGCTGAACCGTCATCCCGGGAACACGAAGATTTGCCTGTGACCATGGCGGCCTCGCCGATTCCCGCGAACACTGAAGGGGCGCGATGGACGGCCGTTTCGGTGGCTGTCGATCCGCAGGAAGCTGCGCTGTCGTTGGAGCGTGAAATGCAGATGGCGTTCCGGGCTTTTTCCACTGCTGCCGCGGCGCAGGCTGGTCCGGCGACATCGGTGGATGAGCCGCAGTCGCCTGCGATTCTTCCGGCGTTGCCCGACAATGTCCCGGAACCGTTGGCATTCGTTGATTCCACGATGGAAGTAAAAACCGAGCCGGTGGCGACCGTACCGGCTGAGATGCCGGCCGAAGAATCCCGCACAGCAATCTCCGAGTTCGCGGTGGCGCAAGGACAGGAAATCGCCGATCATTCCGAACCGTCTGATTATTCGACGCCAGTGCCAGCGACAGCGAGCGACGCGGTTGCCGTGGCTGTAACTTCGCCGGTTGTACCTTCTGACCAGGTGAACATATCGATTGAAGCTGCGACGACGCAAGAGGCAAAGCAGGAAGACGCAAAGCAGCAGGAAGAAACACAGCAGGAAGAGCAGAAGCAGGTAGTCAGCCACGCGGATCAGACTACCGTCGCGACATCCAGCGAAGTAATTTCAGGCGACCTTTCAGGCGACCTGGTTTCCGCTCAATTAACTTCTAGTGAACCGACGTCTAGCGAAATGACGTCCAGCGAAATGGCTTCCGGCGAAGTTACCGCCGCCGATGTTGCTTATACCCACGCGGCGGACGTACAGCAATCGCCGGTTTTGGCGGAAGTTCCGGCCAGCACTGGGGCCAGCGCGATTACGGAAATTGCACTCGCCGTTCCACCGGACGCTGTTGCCGAGCATAATGTTCCACAGTTCGATGTTCCGCAGCAAAGTGTTCCGCAGCAAAGCGTTCCACAATCCAACGACTCGGAACTGGCTGCGACGACAGCGGCGGCGTGGGCGACTTGGCGGCAGATTCGCGACTCCGTCCCGGTGCCGACCAATCAGAACACGAACCAGAACACGACCACTGAGCCTACACAGGAACCCGCTCCGGCTGCGGCTCTCGCGGTTGCAGCGGGCGCAGAGACGAGTCCCTGTGACAATTCGGCGTCGACACAGGTAATGTCGGCTGCGAACTCGCAAACGGTCGCCAGCATTGTCGACAGCCTGCTGGCGGAGTTGCGGCCCAGGATTGTGGAAGAGATTTCCAAAAAGCTGGCAGAGAAGAGATAGGCTCCGACGGCTGCACCTCGGCAAGCTACAGCCGTAACTTATTTCAGCAGTTTCTATCGCAGCACTGAAAGCGCCGCGCCGCCCGAAGGCTGCACCATCCACGCGCTGCACACCCACAGTCAATCTTTCGACAATCTGAATCCAAGGCAATCTGAATCCAGGCTCAGCAGCAGCCGTCCATCCTCCCGGTTGCGCCCCCCTGCTGAGTTCAGTACCATGCAGGCTAACGGTCCTTGTGCGGAAAGGACCGGCGCCATGATCGGCACGATCGTTTCTCATTACCGCATCCAGGAGAAGCTGGGTGCAGGCGGGATGGGTGTCGTCTACAAAGCCGAAGACCTGCGGCTGGGGCGCATGGTCGCGCTCAAATTTCTGCCTGAAGATTCCGCTCGCGATACGCAAACCCTGGAACGATTTAAGCGCGAGGCTCGCACGGCGTCGGCGCTCGACCATCCCAACATCTGCACAATTTATGAGATCGATGAAGATCAGGGGCATTCCTTCATCGCCATGCAGCTTCTGCAAGGCGCGACATTGCAGCAGCGCATAGGCGACAAACCGGTGCCGGTGGAACAGGCGCTCGATTGGGCATTGCAGATCACGGATGCGCTGCAGGCGGCGCACGTCAAGGGAATCGTTCATCGCGACATCAAGCCGGCGAATGTCTTTATTACCGAGGAACGGAACCAGGCGAAGATTCTGGATTTCGGACTGGCCAAGTTGATTGCGCCGGAAGTATCGAGCGCCAACGATGCGACCCTGTCGACGGGCAGACAGCTTACGCGGGCGGGTGCGGCGATTGGGACTGTAGCGTACATGTCGCCGGAGCAGGCACGCGGCGATACGCTGGACGCCCGCACCGATATTTTTTCGTTTGGTGTGCTGCTCTATGAAATGGTGACGGGACGGCAGGCGTTTTCTGGGCCAACGTGGGCGGTTACGGTCCACGCGATTTTGGGGCAGGCGCCAGTTTCATTGAGTGAGTCGGTTCCGGGATTGCCATTGCGTTTGCAGCAAATCATCGACAAGGCGCTGGTGAAGAATCGCGATCTGCGTTACCAGACCGCGACCGAGGTTCATGCCGATCTGTTGCAGTTGAAGAAACAGGTGGATTCGGGAAAGAGTTTAAAGAAGGTTCGCGCGCCTTCGAAATGGGCATGGCAAAACTGGTCGGCGGGGCGACGTCGGGAGGCAACGCTGGCAGCGCTAGTGATTGTGATCACCGCTGCGGGTATTCTTGGATGGCAATTGAGTACGCGCAATCGGAGTCAGGCCGTGGGCGTTCCGACGGCATCGGCGGTGCCGGATCGCAGGAGCCTGGCGGTGCTTCCTTTTGCGGCGGTAGCTAACGATCCCAAGTTGACCGCGTTCGGCAAAGGATTGCTCGAAGACGTGGCGGCTAAGCTTTCGCAATTGAGCGCGAATCACGATGTGGAAGTGGTTCCGGCGCGGACGCTTGAAGACAAGAATATTGCCACACTGGCGGACGCGAAGAAAGAATTCGGCGTGAACCTTGGGTTGACCGTCTCGATTGAACAAGCAAACGATCTGGTACGCGCCGCGTATAGCCTGACCGATGCGAAGAGCGGCAAGAACCTGGCGGGCGATTCGATCACCGCGCCAGTGTCGGATTTATTCACCATTGAAGACAAGCTGACCAATGGCGTGGCTGCCGCGCTACAACTTCCGCTGCGGAGTGAAGAGAAACAGGCGCTGGGCGTGCACTCAACCAGTTTTCCCGAGGCCTACCAATATTTCGTACAAGGACGCGGCTACTTACAGGAGTCGCGCAAGCCGGAAACTCTGACTAGCGCGGAGATCGTTTTTAAGCAGGCTTTGAAAATTGATCCTAACTATGATGCGGCC
>Ga0209006_10000633_pt1 | contig 32581 bp, 29 predicted proteins | sample JacPin_JW_Ref_O2_FD_188567 | JGI IMG/M metagenome (GOLD analysis project Ga0209006, IMG submission 188567) | Forest soil microbial communities from Algoma, Ontario, Canada - Jack Pine, Ontario site 1_JW_Ref_O2 (SPAdes) (version 2) | ecosystem: Environmental > Terrestrial > Soil > Boreal... | reverse complement strand
TTCAGGCGCGCTGGCTAGCTTTTTGAACACGCTCCCCCTGCTGCATCCGCGCGGTTATTTGCAGGTGCAGGATATTTTCGTGACGGACCTGGATCAGTACCGGCTGGGCTTCTATGGACCGGGAAAACTGGATGGCTCGCTGCTCAACTGGGTGAATGGTGCTTTACTGAAAGAGGTGGCGGAGCGCGCCGGATATAACGTGCGCTTCGTTCCGTTCCACTACCGCAAGGCATCGCGCACTTCGATTTTGTATACCACACGCCGAGAATAAATGACTCCCACTCTCCCTATTACGATGGTCGGCAGCTACGCCATGCCAGGCTGGCTGGAGCGCCTGAAGACCGAATATTTCGCCCGGCGAATCAGCCGGCACGATCTGGACGAAATTTACGACGCAGCGGCCAAGGCCGCGATCAAGGATCAGGAAATCGCCGGTCTGGATATCGTCACCGATGGCGAGCCGCGCCGCGACAACATGGTCGATTATTTTGTGGAACGGCTTCCCGGAGTGCAGATCGACCGCTCATCCAAGAAGTTTTATTACGATTTCTACGACAGCGTGGTGCAGGGCAAGCTGCCTATGGCATCGCTTGGACTGGTGCCCGATTTCCACTTTCTGCAGACCTTTACCGAGCGGCAGACCAAGATCAACATTACGGGGCCGCATTGCTTGAGCAAGCGCATTCGCAATCAGTATTACCCGAGCGAAGAAGCGCTGGCCACGGACATCGCGAAAGTGATGAACCTGGAGTTGAAGGCGCTGGTGAAAGCCGGCGCCACCTACATCCAGATCGACGAGCCTTATTATTCGGGCTTTCCGGAAGATCTGCCGTGGTGCGTGAAGGTTTTAAATACCATGGTGGAGGGCGTGGACGCGAAGATCGCGGTGCACATCTGTTATGGAAACCGGTATGGCAAGCCTTCCTGGGAAGGCAGCTACCGCTATCTGTTCCCGGCCATTATGGACGCGAAAGTCCATCAGTTGACGATGGAGTTTGCGCGGCGCGGCGGCGAGGATCTGGACCTGTTCAAAGAATTCAACACCAATTTCGAGTTGGGCGTCGGCGTGATCGACGTAAAAACCGACGACATCGAAACTCCGGAGATGGTGGCGGATCGGATTCAGAAGGCGCTCAAGGTGCTGCCGCCGGAACGCATCTTTATTTTGCCCGATTGCGGGCTGTTTCACTTGTCGCGCGACGTGGCGTTCGCCAAACTGAAAGCCATGGTGGAAGGCACGCGCATCGTGCGCAAGGAATTGGGCAAATAGATATGGCCTCCGCGAATCCGCTTCGAGATGCGCTCGGCTCCGGCCGTTTCTGCTACATGGTGGAAATGGTGGCCAGCGCCTCGATGACGGAGGAGCGGCTGGGCGAGATCGCCGCGGGCATCGCGCAAATTCCCGAAGTGGCCGGCGCCGGCATCACCAGCTATGCGGGCGGATCCGCCGGACACGATCCCGTGCGTGTAGCGGCCCTTGCCAAAGAGCGGGGGTTGACGCCGAACGTTCACCTGACTTGCGTCAGCAAGACTCCCGCGGACGTCGCCAAGTTCTTGGACGACTTGATCGCGCTCGATATCGAAAATGCCTTCGCCATCACCGGCGATTATCCCAAGGGCGCGCCGCTCGGCACCGTGGGGTACGCCTGCGATTCCGTTCAGTTGGTGGAAACCATCGCTGAACAGCGAGCGGCGGGCAAGTGGCCATTTCTGATCTCCGTCGCGGTCTCGCCCTTCAAGTACCTGGAAGAGGATTGCGCCTACCAATACCTGAAGCTGGAAAAGAAGATCGCCGCGGGCGCCGACTTCGCGATCACGCAGCTTGGTTTCGATTCGCGAAAGTATCGCGAGATGAAGCGCTACCTGGATGAGCGCAATCTGAAGTTCCCGGTGCTAGGTAACGTCTACGTGCTGCCGCCCAAAGCGGCTGAGCGAATGTCCAAAGGCGATCCGCCGGGATGCTGGGTTTCGCCCGACCTGCTGGCACGAATTCAGGAAGAGGCCAAAGCGGCTGACAAGGGTTTGGCGGCGCGCCTGGAACGGGCTGCTCAGATGGCGGCCATCGTGCGAGGCCTGGGCTACGCGGGCGCCTACATCGGTGGAACCCACGAGCCGGAGCGTATCCGATGGATAATCCAGCGCTCCGAAGAATTGGCGCCGCGCTGGGAGGAATTGGCCGAAGAGATCAGCTACGGCGATAAGCGCGGCTTCTATATGTACGATGGGCCCAAGCCCGAGCCGAAGAAACGCGAATGGACCCAACCGCTGTTCGATCTTCTGGAACCCGCCAACTGGCCGGGGTTTGTTCGCAAGCCGCTCACGGGCATTTTTGGTTGGGTGGACCATCACCCTGGGCTGGCCAAGGCAATGGAAGACGCCGAGTTCGCCTTCAAGAAGCCGGTCTTCGGATGCCAGGCCTGCGGCAACTGCGTTCTGGGCCTGATGGAATACGTCTGTCCGATGACGTGTCCTAAGAATATGCGCAACGGCCCATGCGGCGGAACGTTCAACGGACAGTGCGAGGTGATTCCGGAGAAACAATGCATCTGGGTGGCGGTTTACGATCGCGCCCAAGCCGCCCATCGCGTGGACGAACTGAAGACCTATATTCCGCCGCGCAATCGCGCACTGGAAGGCACCAGTTCCTACATCAATTACCTGCTCGATAAAGATAGTCGGCCGGAACATCCGCAGCCGCTGATCTCGATCGGTAATCTGCAGCCATCGCATGCATCGGTGGAATCTCTCGCTAAGAAGTAAGGCTTCCCAACTGCAACACCAGCCGCAAGCCGTCATCTACCAGTGCCTGAATTCTGTGCGGGATTTTGCCGACGTGATCCAGGAGATAGCTGCGGTCGACTGCCACTAGCTGAGAAACATTGATCACCGATTCATCGCGGAGTCCCGATGAGCGCCGGGGCAGCAGAACGTTACCAGGCGCGCTGGCGAGCGCTATATTGCCGGTGATTACCGCAACGAGAACCGTTCGGATGCGGCTCTCGTTGAACTGGTTCGCCTGCACGACGAGCACCGGCCGCCGGAATCCAGGTTCGGAACCGCGCGGCTGTGGCAAGTCTGCCCACCAGATACCGCCACGCCGCACATCCGGCATGCCCTACCAACGTTCTTTCGGGAGGCTTTCGAGCATCATACGTTCCAAAACAGGATCGAGCTTGGAATCGTGCTTCGAATAAACTTCATTGAGGCGCTCTGTCACCGATTTGGATCGCTTCCGGTCCAGAAATTCCGATAGCGCAGTCGCGTAGAGCTTACTGCGGGACATGCGCAGCTTTTTCGCTGCTGCTTCTGCCTTGCGGAAAAGTTCATCCGGAACCGACACTGCCGTCTTCATAAAATTAGTATAACTCCGGTTATACCAGCAATCACTCTGCGCGATAAAGCGCAGCCGCCGTCCGTTCCTGTTCTAGAATAGGGAGTTGCATGCCGCATAAGCTAACGAACATCCTGACGCGTGTGCCCAGCGATATCGAAATCGCGCAGGCCGCCACGCCGCTTCCTATCGATCAGATCGCCACCGAGGCCGGTATCCTTCCCGAAGAATTGGATCTCTATGGCAAGACCAAAGCCAAAGTTCATCTCTCTATTCGCGACCGTCTGAAGAATTCGGCCAACGGAAAATACATCGTGGTGACGGCGATTACGCCCACCCCTTTAGGCGAGGGCAAGACCACTACCACCGTCGGGCTCAGCCAGGCGCTGGGAGCGCATTTGGGAAAGAAGGTGTTCACGTGCATTCGCCAGCCTAGTCAGGGCCCCACCTTCGGCATCAAGGGCGGCGCGGCCGGCGGCGGCTACAGCCAGATCATTCCGATGGAAGAATTCAATCTCCATCTCACGGGCGATATACACGCCATCACCGCGGCGAACAATCTTCTGGCCGCGGCGATCGATGCGCGTATGTTCCATGAAGCCAGCGCTACCGATGAACAGATGTTCGAGCGCCTGTGCCCGCCGTCCAAAGATGGCAGCCGCAAGTTTTCTCCCGTGATGCTGCGCCGTCTGCGCAAGCTGGGGATTTCGAAGACCGATCCCAACGAATTGACGCCTGAAGAGCGCAGCCGCTTCGCGCGCCTGGATATCGATCCCGAAACCATCACGTGGCGGCGCGTGCTGGATACCAACGACCGCATGCTGCGCGGAATCACCATTGGGCAGGGGCCGGAGGAAAAAGGTTTCACGCGTTCCACGGCATTCGACATTGCAGTGGCGAGCGAGATCATGGCCATCCTGGCGCTGGCCACGGATCTGGCGGATATGCGGGACCGGTTGGGCAACATGGTGATCGGCAGCAGTAAGGCCGGAGAGCCGATCACCGCCGACGACATCGGCGCCAGCGGCGCGCTGACCGTCCTGATGAAGGACACCATCATGCCCAATCTGATGCAAACCATTGAGGGCACGCCGGCGTTCGTGCATGCCGGACCGTTCGCTAATATCGCGCACGGCAATTCGTCGATTGTGGCCGATCAGATCGCGCTGAAGCTGGTTGGTCCGGATGGCTATGTGCTCACCGAGGCAGGCTTCGGCGCCGACATGGGCTTCGAAAAATTTTGCAACATCAAGTGCCGCTATAGCGGCCTGAAGCCCGACGGCGCGGTGCTGGTGGCCACCATTCGCGCATTGAAGATGCACGGAGGCGGCGCGAAAGTGGTGGCCGGAAAACCACTGGCGCATGAATACACGGCGGAGAATCTGGAGCTGTTGGAGAAGGGCTGCAGCAATCTGACCCGGCTGATTGCGAATGTGCGCTCGTTTGGAATTCCGGTGGTGGTAGGGATCAATCGTTTCAAGGACGATACCGACAATGAAGTGGCGCTGGTACGCAAGCTGGCTATCGAAGCGGGAGCCGCGGACGCCGTGGTTTCCAACCATTGGGCGGAAGGCGGCAAGGGTGCCGTGGAGCTCGGAAAGGCCGTGATTGCGGCCTGCGAGAAGCCCGGCGATTTCCATTTCCTGTATTCACTCGACTTGAGTATCAAAGAGAAGATCGAGAAAATCGTGAAGGAAATCTACGGCGGCGCGGGCGTGGAGTATTCGCCGGAAGCGGAAAAAAAGATCGAGATCTACACGCGGCAGGGCTTTGACAAGCTGCCCATTTGCATGGCCAAGACGCAATACAGTCTGAGTCACGATCCCAACCTGAAGGGCGCACCCAGCGGATTCATTGTGCCGGTTCGAGATATTCGCGCCAGCGTTGGCGCCGGGTTTCTCTATCCGTTGCTCGGCACCATGGCCACCATGCCCGGCCTGTCTACGCGACCCGGCTATTACGACGTCGATTTGGATACGGCCACGGGACGAATTATCGGCCTCTCTTAATGGCAGACTCCATCTGGACCGAGACGCTCGCAACATTTCGCGATCGCGTAGCGAGTCTCGAACCCGTACCGGGCGGAGTGAGCGTAGCCGCGGTGAGCGCAACGCTGGGGATGGGGCTGTTGATCAAGGTTCTGGAAATCGCGAGCAAGCGCAAGGATTTTGCGGGCGACCGGGAGCTGGCCGATGCGCTAATCCACGAAGCACGCGGCAAATCTCAGATCCTGCTGCAGCTCGCCGACGACGATATCGCGGCCTTTCGTGAATACCTGGATTGCCTGCGGCAGAAACAGCCCACCAGCGCTGCCATTCGTAAAGCGATTGAGGTTCCTTTGAACATCGCGCGCGCCGCTGCGGCCGGCTTGGCGCTTTGCAACCAAGCCAAGGATCTGGTGCATGCCTTCGTGGCACCCGACCTTGGCACGGCCGCTGCCCTGCTCTCTGCCGCGGTTCGGTCCACGCTGCTTACGGTGGAGTCCAATCTCCAGCAATTGCCCGATAACGATCCGTTCGCAGCGGAGGTGGCGGCTGCAGTGTCAGGTCTGTCCGAAAACCAAAAAAAGGCCGGATGAGGGATCTCCCCACCCGGCACGATTGATCGCAGTTGTGAAACTTTACGCGGCTTTCGCAGCGGTTCCGTGCGGGTCGATGACGAATTTCTTCGCCGCTCCCTTGTCGAAATCCTGATAGCCTTGCGGCGCCTTGTCCAGCCCAATGATGGTCGCGTTCACCGCCTTGGCGATATGCACCTTGTCGTGCAAAATGGCCATCATCAGTTGGCGATTGTACTTCAGCACCGGGCACTGGCCGGTATGGAACGAATGCGACTTCGCCCAGCCCAGTCCAATGCGGATTTGTAGGTTGCCGACCTTAGCGTTGGCATCCACGCCACCCGGATCGCCAGTGACATACAGACCGGGGATGCCGATCTGCCCGCCGGCGCGCGTGATCTCCATCACCGAGTTGAGAACCGTGGCCGGCTGTTCCTTGACCGCGTCATGTCCGTGCCCGCGAGCCTCAAAACCGACGCAATCAACAGCCGAATCCACTTCCGGAGTTCCGACGATCTGCGCGATCTGATCGGCCAGCGAAGCATCTTTTTTCAGATCGATGGTTTCGCATCCGAAGCTCTTGGCTTGCGCCAGCCGCTCCGGAATCATGTCGCCGACGATCACTACGGCCGCGCCGAGTAAATGGCACGACGCCGCGCAGGCCAAGCCCACCGGTCCCGCGCCCGCAACATAAACCACCGATCCCGTTCCAACGCCCGCCGTGACGGCGCCGTGGTATCCGGTCGGAAAAATGTCCGATAGCATGGTCAGGTCCGTGATTTTCGCCAAGGCCTTATGCTTGTCGGGGAACTTGATCAGGTTGAAATCGGCGTACGGCACCAGAACGTATTCGGCCTGGCCGCCCACCCATCCGCCCATATCCACGTAGCCATAAGCAGCGCCGGGACGCGCCGGATTCACGGTCAAACAGATTCCGGTTTTCCCTTCGCGGCAGTTGCGGCAGCGCCCGCAGGCGATGTTGAACGGTACGGTGACCAGGTCGCCAACGTTGAGGAATTCGACGTCGCTTCCCTTCTCCAGAACCTCGCCTGTAATCTCGTGCCCCAGCACCAAGCCCGCCGGCGCCGTCGTACGGCCGCGCACCATGTGCTGATCGCTGCCACAAATGTTGGTGGTGACGATCTTTAAGATGACGCCGTGATCGATCTTCTTGCCCGCGGGGTTCTGCAATTTCGGGAAGTCGATCGATTGGACTTCGACTTTGCCCGGTCCGAGATACACTACACCTCTGTTATTCGCCATAAGAATCTCCTTTTAGACTTCTTGGTCAAACTAGAATGCGGCTGCGCCCGCTTCGGCGACTGCATGGTCCTGATCGCCGGAGCCGCCGCTGACACCGACGGCGCCCACAACCTTTCCATCTTTCTTCAACGGAATTCCGCCGGCGAAGATCATGATCTTGCCGTTATTGGAAGCGTGGATTCCGAAGAACTGCTGGCCCGATTGTGAATGGGAGGCCAGATCCTTGGTCGCGATGTCGAACGCGCGCGACGTGTATGCTTTCTTCTGGGAAATATCGATACTTCCGATCCAGGCTCCGTCCATGCGGACGTGAGACACTATGTTACCGCCTTCATCGGCCACCGCAATATTCATGGGCTGTCCGATTTCCGCAGCCTTCTTTTCCGCCGCGGCTATTACGCGTCGAGCATCTGCCAAACTAACCATCGTCTCTCCTTGTTGTCGTGGGAACTTTGCTTCCCTGATTGGCCTCAGCAATTATACATCAGGCATATCAACGGGAATGTACGATTTGATGAATTGTGGCTGCATGCAAACAGATGCCGCAGCCTGTAACGGTGAAGTTTGCGGGGACCTCAAAAACTAAAAGCGCTCATGGGTTAGATCACCCATGAGCGCCGGTTGAGAAATTCGTTGGCCGCGTCGAAGATTCCCGTTACTGTGCGGGAGGAGGTTCGGTCGCGGGCGTTGTTGCGCCCCGATGGCAAGTGTAGCAAGTAACGTGGCGCTGCCCATCCGGAAACTTCGAATTGACGTCGCGCGCCATCATCAGCATCATGCGCGCGGTTTCCTTCTTGGGATTGTCGTCACTGGCAAAATCACCCTGCACGTGGCAGAACGTGCACTGCACGCCGAGGGCGACAGTGAACGAACGCATCGTCATGATGACCTGCTCTCTAGGCTCGCCGGTCAAAATCTTGATGTTCTTCAGCGGAGGGGGCGGGCCCTTTTTTCCTTCTTGGGCAATGAGGCAGACAGGAACAAGCAGCAGCAGTACCGCTAGTATTGAACGCATGAGGCATGCTAACACGTGGTAAATAGGCTGTCAACAATTTCTGATACGTCAGTGGACCTTGTTCCGGTCTATGTGTCGTTCCCCTTTCTCGGTCACGAGGCCGCTTGACATATCAGAAGACGGGGAAGAATCCGGGAGGCAGAATTCAGAATTCAGAATTCGGCGCGGAGCGGCGTTCAGGATTCCGGGGGTGTGCCTGGCGCGCGCAATCGGTGGCGTCTCGCCGCCACATCGACGTGTCGTGCATTACGTGGGCCAAGCCGCCAGCGATCGACTTCACGTGGTGGAGCTTCACCAAGCTTCACGTAAAGGGCCTGGAAGCCAATCGCTAACCGCCAACAACGTTTGACGCGCCGCAGCGCGCCAAACCTCAGTGCGTGCTTCCCGCGTCCTTGAAGTTGAGCGCGAAGTAGGGGTAGGTGAAGTTCGGCCCCTTCTCCATCAGGTTGAGGTATTGACCCGGAAAGATATGGCCGATTCCAAAGCCCAGGTTCACATGGCGATTGATTTCATACCAGGTATAAAGGTCGGCTTCCTCCCCGATGTGAGTGCCGGCCGTCCCTGCAGTATTGCGAACGATAGAGCCGCCCGAGGTGTTGTACAGCGAGTCCGTAGCGCTAACCAGCCAAAAGTCGAGCCATTGAGCCGTCACGGTCCAGCGGTTGTGGGGCTCGACAGTAACGCCGGCGCGAACCGCCTTGATGTTTTGCCAGCCGAACTGATCGGTGATCCCGAAACGGTCGTGCGCGGTGGGGTACATGGTGTCGAAGGTGCCATGCACGCCGTCGTGGGGATTCTTGTCGCCAGAGGCGTAGTCATACTGGCTGAAAATGCGCGGCTTCCAGTAAATCGAAGAGAAGCGGTAAGCCAGACCGTCGGTAGTGCCCCAAGCCTGGATGTCATTGGTCCCGTCCGTCCCGGTCTCGCGGATGCCTTCCAGAGAGTAATCGAAATTGTTGAAGAGCAGGCCCTTATAGCGAACTCCGTAGGCTTGCTCGCTCTCATGTCCGGTGGTGTTTTTCTTCGGCCCTTCCACCGTCACGCTGGGATTCACGCGCCACAGAACGAACGGTTCTAAGCTGGAAGTCGGCAAAAGGATGTTGTCGAGCTGACCATACATGCCGTAAATGTTGTTGCCTTCCTGGTGATGGCTGATGCCTTCGTCCATCGGAACCACGGCGGACGCCGCGAATATGCCCAGGTGAAAGCGGTCCACGTGCAGATTGGCCACCGCCGCGTCGTAGGAGCGGCCCTGATCGCGCCATTCCGAATTCGCAATGATAGTGTTGTTGTAATTGATTAATTGCCGTCCGACGCGCACGCTGATCCATTGATTCTCAGGGTTGCCAAATTCGGCGTAGGCCAGCTTGAGATCGAAGCGATTGGTGTTTGGCGGCTGCAGAGGCGGCTGTTGCCACCAGGCGCGGGCGTCCTGCATTTGTCCGACAATGCGCAGCCAGCTGGTGGGTTTAATCTGCATCAGGAAGCGCCAGCGATTCAGAAGATAGTTGTCGTCGTCGCCGCGCTTGAAACCTTGATTTTCCATGCCTTCCCAACGGAGACGTTCTTCCAGTCCGAAGCCGATCCAGGAGGGGAGCTGTTCGTCCAGCTTGGTCATGGGGGCGAAATCGCCGAAGTCGTAAGGAGTGTTGATGCCAGTGGTTCTGAAAGCGGGGCCATTCAAGAAGCTCAATGGATTGGAAGCCGGACCCGTGATCCAGGCACCGTTGTAGCCACTGGACCCATTTTGCGTGGTGACGTCGTCCTGGGCAAAGACCGGAAGAAAGCCGGCGGATATAAGAAGCAGAGTGCTCGCCATGAGCCGACGGAAGTTAAGCTGTCTTAGCATAGGAAGTAAGTCTATCAAGTAACTTGAGTATTTAGCAAGAGGAAAAGCGGGTATTTTGTACTAGTACGTTGGTATGAAAAGGTTTAATTGCGAAGGGTCGAACCGCCGTTTGTCGATTGACGATATGCAAGTGAGAACCCTGCGGGAACCAGAAAAACTGTGAATAGGACTGAGACCAGGAGTCCGCCGATCAGGGCGCGCGCTAATGGCGCATAGGACTCGCTTCCCTCGCCGAGTTTCAACGCCATCGGCATCAACCCGATGATGGTGGCGAGCGATGTCATGAGGATGGGGCGTAACCGCACCCGGCAGGATTCCACAATCGCCTCGCCAACTCCTCGGCCTTCGATCCTTAGGTGGTGCGCAAATTCGACGATCAGAATGCTGTTGGACATGGCAATGCCGGCCAACATCACCACTCCCATCAGCGACATAACGTTGAGGGTTGTCCCGGTGAGCACGAGCACTATCAAAACACCCGAAATTCCGGGTGGAAGCGCCAGCAGGATAATGAACGGGTCGATGAAGGACCGGAACTGGGCCACCAGAATCAGATAGAGCAGCACCACGGACAGCGTGAGGCCGATCGTAAAACTTCGGAACGACGCGTTCATGGCTTCCGCGCTTCCCCGGACCGCGACGTTCACATTGCTCGGAATATCCTGGCGCGCCACTACATCGCGAACGTAATCGGCCGCTGCTCCCAGGTTTTCGGTGGACGGACGCGCGTAAATGTCCAGCTTGCGGCGAATCTGGTAATGATCCACCTCGGTCGGCGCCTTGATCCGCTCGATGTTCGCGATCATGTCCAGGCGGGTTGGCTGCGCGACGCCGTCGGCGTGCAGTGGAATGGAGCGCAAATCCTGGATGGATCGGATCTGCGTCTCAGGGTACTGCACGGTCAGGAAATAGTTGTTCCCATTGCGCGGATCAATCCAAAGATTGGGAGCGATCATCTGGTTGGAGGTGAGAGAGGTGATCACGTTGGTCAGCACTTCCCGCTCGGTTAAACCGAGTTTGGCGGCATGCAGCCGGTCGATATCCACGCGCAGAGAAGGGTAATCGAGATCCTGAGGCATGAAAACGTCGGCGATGGCAGGCGACAGCCGCAGCTTGCCGGCGATCTCCTGCGCCACACGATTGTCGGTGTCGAAGTTTGCACCCACAATCTGCACGTCAATCGGCGCCGGCGCGCCCATGCTGACCACCGCGTCCACCAGACTGCCAGTGGAGAAGAACGGCGTCAGCTGCGGCATTTCTTCGGCCATGCGCTTCTTGATTTGGCGAATGTACTCGTAGCTACCGACGCTGTGCTCGGGCTTTAATCCCACTTGAACAAAGCCGGTGTGCATCGCGGCGTTCGAGGTATATACCGCGGAAAACCCGTTGTCGACGCCAATGTTGTCGACGATGATGCCGAGGTCTTCGGGACGGACGATGGATTTGATGAGGCTCTCCAGATTTGCGACCTCTCTCTCGGTCACCGTCAGCTTGGTTCCGGAGGGTGCCTTGAACGTGATCACGAACTGGCCTGCGTCCGTCTGCGGGAAATACGAGAAGCCAAGCTGGCTGTACAGGAGCAGACTGGCCGCGAAGGCTAAGAAAAACAGCGCCAGCACCGTGGCCGGTATGTGCAGGACCCTCTGGACCAGCATTTCGTACAGCTCGAGCATCCGGTTGAAAGATGCGTTGAAGGCCGTGTTGAAGCGCGTTCCCCAGCCGGCTTTGTGTTCCTGATGGGTGCTATGGGCCTTCAGATACCGCGCGCAGAAGAGCGGCACGACGGTCATCGCGACAATGTAGGAGGCGAACAGCGAAACCACTACCGCCAGGGCCATCGCCGAAAACAGAAACTTGCTCACGCCGGCCAGCAGCGTTACCGGGAAGAAGACGACGGCGGTGGTCAGCGTGGACGCGAGTACCGGCAGCGCCACTTCCTTGCCCCCGGTCTCGGCGGCGACGGGCGGGGGCTCGCCCAGTTCAAGATGGCGGTAGATATTTTCGAGGACAACTACGGAATTATCAATCAGGCGCGATAAGGCCAGCGCAAGCCCGCCCAGCACCATGCTGTTGATGGATGACCCTCCCAGCTGCAAAACGAAGAACGTCGCACACACCGAGAGCGGGATAGAAAAGAAGACCGCAACCGTGGCGCGCAGGCTGCCCAAGAACATCAAAATCATCACGCAGGTGAGGAAAAGGCCGATTCCTCCTTCGTCCAATAGGGTTCTGATCGCGGTGCGCACGAAGCGCGACTGGTCGAACACCACGTCGGTCTTCATCGCCGGAGGAACATCCACCAAATGACCGACAGTCTTGCGGACGCCGTCCACCACCGCGATGGTGTTGGAATCGCCGCCTTGCTTCATCACTGGAAGGTAAACGGATCGCTGTCCGTTCACATGAACTACGTTGTACTGCAGAGCGTGAGCGTCCTTAAGCTGGCCGACATCCGACATCAAGACCGGATTCTCGCCGTTCATCTTGACTGGATACTGATTGGCGTCCTTCAGATTGAACTGCGCGTTGGAATAGATGTTGTAGTCGAGATTCCCGATTTGCACGTCGCCCGCTGGAAGAATGACATTGGCCTGGCTCAGCGACCGCACCACGTCCATGGGACTGATCTGCCGCGCCTCCAGCTTGTACGGATCGACATAGAACTGGATCTGACGCCAGGGTCCGCCGAAGGGCTGTGGAATGGATGCTCCGGGCACGCTGGCCAGTTGATTTCGAACAAAGTTCTGCGCGATGTCCTTCAGGTCCCCGTCGGTCATCCCCTCGCCGTTCATGGTTACCAGACATACCGGCAGACTGGACGCGTCGGACTTGAGCACCACCGGCGGCAGCGTGCCCGGAGGCAGGTCCTTCATGTCCGAAACAGCTAGATTGGCGATGGTGGCCGCGTCGATATCCGCGTTGGTGTTGGTTTGAAAGTAGACGCGAATGATGCTTACGCCGTTCAGAGATCGCGATTCGATATGGTCGATGCCGCTGGCGAGCGTAAAGAATCGTTCCAGGTGATAAGTAATGTCACCCTCGATCTGCTCCGGAGGCATGCCCGCGTAAAACGTGGCGACTACGACGACGGGAATGTTCATCGACGGGAACATGTCCACGGGCATCTGAACCACGCTGACCGCGCCGAGAATGGCGATGATGGCGCAGACCACGACGATCAGGTAAGGCGTTTTAATGGCAAATCGCGACATGGAGATGTCTCAAGACTTGGGCGTTGACTCGCCCGCTAAACGAATCACTTTGGGCTGCACCTTATTGCCGTCCTTGAGCCCGGACCGCGATCCGACAACTACGTCATCGCCGTCCTTCAGGTCGCCGGACCGGATTTCGACCTCGCGCGCGGTTTCGATGCCGAGACCAACCGGAACAATCTGAATCGCTCCGGACGGTTTCACCAGGAAGACGCGCGCGGAGCTTCCCGAGCCATCCACGGCCTCTACCGGAACGGAAAGCACGTTTTTGCGTTGCTCGGTGATGAGATCCACCTCGGCGTACATGCCGGGGATCAGCACCAGCGTTGGATTGGGAACATCCACTTCTGTTTTCATGGTTCGTGTGGATTGGTCCACTTCATCGGAGAAGCGCGCCACCCGGCCCGGAAAGCTTCTGTGCAGCGCGGAAACCCGCACGTCCACAGGCTCACCGAGATGAATCAAAGGAACCGCCGATTCGGGTACCGGCAGCGCCAGCCGCAGCAGTCCGTTTTCAGACAGCCGGACCACCGGCATGGCCTGCGTTTGCGAAGTTGTTCCCGCCTGAATCAGAGAGCCGCTATTGGCGTATCGCTTGGTGACAACGCCGGTAAACGGCGCGGCGATCACTCCGTATTGGTACAGAGTTTTGAAACGCGCCAGCTCGGCCTGCGAGACGCGAATACGCTGCTCGCAAGCCGTGATGTGCGATTTGGCCGCGGAGACCTGCGCCTCCGCCACCAGGTCGCGGGAGTGCGCCTCGTCCACGTCTTGCTGCGGCACCAGCCCGCGCTCTTTCTTGGAGACATCCAGAACCCGCGAGTAAGACAGATGCGCCATATCGTGCGCCGATTCCGCTCGCTGTAATTCGTCGCGCGCAGTGGCCAGTTCGGCGTCGGCCTCATCGATGGACGCCGCTGCTCGAGTGAGATCGTCCTGCATTTCCGGTATCTCGAGCGTCGCGAGCAATTGCCCTTCCCGAACGCGGTCGCCGATGTCCACATTGATTTGCTTGATGAAACCGGAGACCTTGGCCATGACATCCACCTCCTGAAACGGCTCGAACTCCGCCGTGAGGACCAGATCGCTGGACAGGTCCGAACGTGAGGCCTGCACCACCGCGACGGTGGGAACATCGGCGACCGTCCGCGTTGCTTCGGCGCCACCGCCGCGGGAGCACGAGGTGGCCCATGCCAGCGAACAAATTATGGCCGCAACCACGGAAAAGCTTCTCATCGCAGGGCCCCCATTTGATAATTGAGCGCCGCTCGCGCGCTCAGGTAGTCGTACTTGGCTGAAGCGGCCGCGATCTCGGCCGAGGTCTGGTTCAACTGTGCTTGATTGAGCTCGACGATGCTGCCCAAGGCGTTGTCATAGCGTGCCTGGGCCAGGCGCAGGGCTTCATTGGCCTGGGCAACCATGCGCGCGGTCACGTCCAACCGTCGAAACGCATCGTTCGCATCCAGCCAGGCCACCCGCACGTCGCGCGCGATTTGGAGCGATAGATCGTCCACATCCTTGGCCGCGGCCGCCGCTCGCGATTCGGCTTCCTCGCGACGCGCCTTGAAAAGTCCGCCATTCAGAACGGGAATGTTTACGTTGACACCCGCGGCGCTGTACGTTTCGGGCAGCCGGTCGTCCCGAATGGGAGCCACCCCGGCGACGGCTGCGGCGCTGATGGTCGGATTCCGCAGACGCCTTTCGGCATCGGCATAACGGTCCAGCGCTTCGCGATTGAGCTGCAGCGCGGCTAAGTCCGGCCGTTCGCGCCTGGCCTGCGCGATCAAGGCGTCCACATTCGGATTCAGCGGCGGCGGCAGAGGCTCGTCGCTTAATGAATATGGCTGCTCGCGGTCATAGCCCATTGCAGCGGACAAGCGCGCCTGACTGGCGGTGGCGTCATTTTCAGCACGAAATAAATCGAGTTCCGCTTGAGACTCGTTCACCTGAGCAAAACTGACGTCCACCGTCGACCGAAGAGCACTTTGCGCCAGGGCGGTAACTTGCCGAAGCGTGAGGCGCCGAAGATCGAGTGTGGCGCGTACAACTTTGAGAACAGATTCCGAAGCGAGCGCCCGGTAGTATTCCTGTTGCACTTCCACCAGCACCTGAGCGCGGGTATTCGTCACGTTCTGATTCTGGGACGCGTTGCGCAGCTTGGCGCTCTGCTCCAGGCTGGAGGTTCGCCCAAAGTCGGTCAATAGTTCATTCGCAACCACGCCCGACGACTGACGGCTGTAGATGCTGGACGTGGTTATGGCGCCCGCGGATAGAACCGAGCCGCGATCGGCGCCCACCCCCGTGACATTGCCCGAGAGCGTAGGATAGTAGGCCGAGCGAACCTGTTTCACGACGAATCGGCTGGCCTGGGCCGACAGCGCCGCCGAGGCAATCCGCGGGTGATTCTTGAGAGCGATCTGCTGCGCCTGCTCCAGAGACAGCGCGGCAGGAGTCTGCGCCCATAGCGCTGCGCACAGCAAGGCACTCCCGGCGGACCAGCGGAGCAATGAGCGGCGAACCTTCATCGAACTGTTCCGACAGCCACCTTCAGAATTACGGTGTCCTGAGCTTCGATCAGGCCATCCGTCACAAGCTCCCGGAGTAGGGGCAAGAGGGTTTGGACATTTTGCTCGGTATCGATGAACTCGATGCGAAGAGGCATGTGCTGAGCGGTGTCTATTCCACCCTCCTGCGTATGGATTCGGTGGTGCGAGCCGAAGCCCGCTTCCGGACGCAGCACGGTTGCGCCGGCGACGCCCTGCTTGAGGAGCAGGGAAACAATCTCACGGCTCAGGTAGTCGCTTCGGGAACTGGTGTCTTCGTTCAGATGGATAGTGACTTTTTTTGCGGGACCAGGGACCAGCACATCGCGCAGCTCCTTTCGCGAGCTACAGTCTACATATAACCGGTCAAAGCCGGCGAACACCAGTGAAGACTTTCTGAAGTTTTACTTACTTCCTTGTCATCAAGTCTTCAGGAAGTCGTCAGTGGACGAAGAGCGCCGGCTCGCCTATAAAGAAGAGGGAAATTCCGTGCGGATCCTGGTTATTGAAGACGAGCGAAAGCTGGTGAAGGCGTTGCAGGAAGGCCTGGAAGCCGAACAGCACGCCGTCGCGGTGGCTTATACCGGCGAAGAGGGTTTCTATCTGGTTCAAACGGAATCCTTCGATTTGGTGATCCTGGACGTGATGCTGCCAGGCCGCAACGGTCTGGAGATTCTAAAGTCCATGCGACAGCACGGATTAAGAACGCCGGTCCTGATGCTCACGGCCCGGGATGCCATTGAAGATCGCGTCCTAGGCCTGGATACCGGGGCCGACGACTATCTCTTGAAGCCCTTTGCGTTTCCCGAGTTGCTGGCTCGCATCCGGGCGCTCAACCGCCGTGGCATTCCCGAAAGCATGCCCCGCTTGCGGATTGGCGATCTCCACGTGGATGTGGTAGGACGCACTGTTACGCGAGCCGGCCAGATGCTGGAGCTGACCGCGCGAGAGTTTGAGCTCTTGGAATACCTGGTGCGTCATCAGGGGCACGTTGTCTCCCGCGAGATGCTGACGCGCGATGTCTGGAAAGAAGCGGGCCGCCACACGCCTTTAGACAACGTGATCGACGTCCACGTGGCACGCTTGCGGCGCAAGGTGGACGACCAGTTCCATCAGAAACTGGTGCACACCGTGCGCGGCGTCGGTTTCGTCGTGCGCGAAGAGCAGGAATAGCCCACTCCCGTTTTTACAGAGCCGCGCGCGTAAGTAAGCGGTGTTCGGTATCGTTCAACAACCGACTCCCTCACGGTCGCGGCTCAGTGTCGGCCGTCAAGCAAAATCACATGCGTAACCGAGCCGCGACCAGAGGAAGCGGTCAATGCGGAGGGTTTTCACACACACTCGTGAGCCAGCGGTCCCGCCGCTATTTGCGGGGGCCGTACATGCTGGAACCGTAGATGACGTAGTCTTCATAGGCTCTTTGCACGTCGGGATCTTCAGCAAAGTGCTGTCGCAAGATCCAAATGCCCTCCGGGTTGGCAACGAAAATCAGTCCGCGCTGATTGTCCCTGCTCATCGCGGTGACGCCCGTGAACTCGCGGGCCACCTTGGGGTTTTTCGGATCAGAAAAATCCATGATGCGTATAGTTTGGGGCGCCGCCGCGGTCCCGGGAGCGGCTGGCTCACTGCTGACCAGGGCAGCAGTGCCCGTCACCACGGTCAGGTTGCTCGATCCGCCATTGGGAGGATAGGCAACGTCGGCGAGCACCGTAGGCTGGTTCGTTTTCGTCACGTCGATCAGTGTGGCGCTCCCGCCGGCCTCATGTTCGGCGTAGAGATAGTAGCTGCTGTAATGTTGAGTGGCCTGGAAGCGCCTCACCGGTCCACCGGTCAAGGGAATATGCCCCACCACCTCAATTTCGTCTTTCGGCGCGGGCTCGGCCTTCTTGTTCCTGGCGCTCACGGACGGAGCCAAGGTTGTCGATACGGCCAGAAGCACAACCGCGGATGATAGTTGATAGCACGGATTTCGCACGGTTATTTTTTAGCATCGAAACCACTTACCCGCGCCTGAAGAATTTCTGACATTTCTCTGAAGTAATGTCGGAAAGCCCAGTTCCATATGACAATGGAGAAGGTTAGACCGTGCGAATTCCGCGCCCCAAGCACGTCCGGACACGCCTCGCTCTCTGGTACGTCTTTGTACTGGCGAGCGTTCTGGTGCTTTCCTGGGGGCTTACGGCGTCATTCCTATTTCTCCAGATGCGCAGCCAGATGGATAATTATGCGGTCCAGGATATCGAGACGGTGGAGGGGCTTCTTTACTTCGACGCCCACGGCCGCGTGATCCTGCGCGAGGACTATCACAACCATCCGGAGTCCAAGCAAGTGCTGGAACGGCTGGTGGAGATTCGCTCCGCCGACGGGAGCGTGTTGTATCGCAATGCGCGCCTCGGAGATCGACCACTCGGCGGCAATCCAGCGCGCGGTGAAGGCGAGGGCGGGTACTCTATCCGATCGGCGCGCCTGGCCGACGGGACAACGGTCCGGATGGCGAGCCGGCGTCACATTCTGGACGGCCGTCCAATTCTGATACGGCTGGGCTATAGTGAACAGCCTATCTGGACACGGTTTGAGGAACTCGCTTTAGCCTCTTTGCTGGCTCTGCCGGTGGTATTGGCGCTGGTGGGCCTGGGCGGGTACGTGCTCGCGAAACGTGCCCTGTCGCCGCTGGAGGAGATGGCGCGCCGCGCCGAGGAGATCACGTCGGATCGGCTTCAGGAACGCCTGCCCACCGGGGAAGCCGGCGACGAGCTGGCGCACCTGGCGCGAGTGTTTAACAACCTTCTTGCCCGGCTGGAACAATCCTTCGAGCAATTGCGGCGCTTTACGTCGGACGCGTCGCATGAGCTGCGCACGCCGTTAACGGCAATCCGCAGCGTCGGCGAGGTTGCGCTTCAGAAGGATGGCACCCGCGAGGAATATAAGGACACCATTGGGAGCATGCTGGAGGAAGTGAATCGACTTACCGCCCTGGTGGATAGCCTTCTGACCATATCGCGGGCCGACGCGGGCCGCATTCAGTTGCATCCCACCGTGTTCTCCGCAATGGATCTGGCGCGTGAGGCAGCCGGACTGTTCGAGGTACTGGTTGAGGAGAAGGGCCAGCGGATCACGGTTCGAGGAGAAGAGGGCGTCACTCTAAAAGGCGATCGCGTATTTCTTCGGCAGGCTCTGGTGAACATCATCCACAATGCCGTGAAACACTCACCGGTGGGAGGCACCATCGCGGTGGGAGTCCATTGCGAACCGGCGGGAAGCATTCTCCTGGAAGTTGCCGATAGCGGGCCGGGAATCGCGCCGGAACATTCCGCGAGGATCTTTGACCGCTTCTATCGCGTGGACGAGTCCAGATCGCGCGAGGCGGGCGGCGCGGGCCTGGGGCTATCTATCGCTCAATGGGCCGTGCGCGTGCACGGTGGAGATATTCATCTGCAGGCGACCAAAGGCAGCGGCTGCACTTTTCAAATCTCGCTGCCTCCGGTAGCCACGCCCGTTTAGCACGATCAGTCAAGAATCCCGTTCTAAATGATGGCGGCAAACACCCGGGTGTCCCGTACGTGCACGAAAACCGTTTCGCCCGTCTGGATGGTCAGCTCGCGGTATTTTTCGTGGGTCATCTCCACCGTTATAGAGTCATTCTGATCATTGGTCAGTTCCACCCGTACCATGGGTCCGGCGGACTGGATGCGCTGGATCCGGGCGGCCACCGAAGCTGCGCTGGATTGGCGGCGCTCGATCTCCAGTTCGTGGGGGCGCACGAAAACCCGGGTAGTCTGCCCGTTGGCTTCGGGCGACAACACCCGGCGGCCAGCCTCCACGCGCCCATGGAACAGATTCACGTTACCGAGGAACGTGACCACGAACTCCGACGCCGGATGGTGGAACACCTCATCGGGCGTGCCGGCCTGTTCGATGCGGCCCTGGTTCATGATGACCACCCGATCGGCCACTTCGAGAGCCTCTTCCTGATCGTGGGTGACCAGCACGCTGGTAACGGCGATTTTGGCGTGCAGCGTTCGCAACCAGCGGCGCAGTTCCTGGCGCACCTTGGCGTCCAGCGCGCCGAAGGGCTCATCCAGCAGCAGGACGCTCGGTTCGATGGCCAGTGCTCGCGCCAGGGCCACGCGCTGCCGCTGGCCGCCCGACAACTGCGATGGGTAATGACCGGACCAGCGGCCCAGCTGGATCAAATCGAGCAGCTCGTTCACCCTCCGGCGCAGTTCCGGTTCTCGAGGGCGCAGCTTGCGCGGCCGGACGCGCAGGCCGAAGGCGATGTTCTCGAACACCGTCATGTGGCGGAACAACGCGTAATGCTGGAACACGAAGCCGACGCGGCGCTCACTGGCGGACCGGTCCAGGATGTCCTGACCGTCGACGATCACCGCGGTCTCGGGATTCGGATCGGGCGTGTCCAATCCAGCGATGATGCGCAACAGCGTGGTTTTGCCGGAGCCCGAGGGCCCGAGCAGGGCGATCAGTTCACTTTGTTCGACGTGCAAGTCAACGTCGCGCAGGGCGACGTAATTTGCGAACGATTTACTGACGTGGCGGGCGTCGATTGCCATCGCTAGACGACCTCCTCCATTACGGCTGGGCGCTCTTCTGCCCGGATGCGCCACTCCAACGCGGCCTTCGCTACCAGCGTTACCAGCGCGAGCAATGCCAGCAAGCTTGCCACGGCGAACGCCGCCGAGAAATTGTATTCGTTGTAGAGAATCTCCACATGCAGCGGCAGCGTGTTGGTTCGGCCCCGAATGTGCCCGGAAACAACGGAGACGGCTCCAAACTCGCCCATGGCTCGCGCGTTGGCGAGCACCACGCCGTAGACCAGCGCCCAGCGGATATTGGGCAGCGTCACGCGCCGGAATATCTGCCAGCCGTTGGCGCCCAGCAAAACCGCGGCTTCCTCTTCTTCGGCGCCCTGTTCCTGCATCAGCGGGATCAGCTCGCGCGCGATGAACGGGAAGGTTACGAAAATGGTCGCCAGGATGACGCCGGGCGTGGCGAAAATAATTTGGATGCCGTGGCTCGAAAGCGAATCGCCGAACCAGCCCTGCGCTCCGAAGAGCAGCACGAAGACCAGACCTGAGATTACAGGCGATACGGCAAATGGCAGGTCGATCAAGGAGAGCAGCAGGTTCCGGCCCGGGAAGCTGAACTTGGCGATGAGCCAGGACGCCGCCAGGCCGAAGATCAGATTGGCCCCGAGCGTGATGGCGGCGGTAATAAGCGTGAGACGCAACGCCGACATCGCGAGAGGGTCTGAGATGCTGGTGAAGTAGAACGCGAGACCTTTGCGGAAGGCTTCGGTGAAGACCGAGATCACGGGTAACAGGATCAGCAGTCCAACAAACGCCACCGAAGCCCCGATGAACAGGTTCCGCATCCAGGGTGCTTCGGTATGACGGTGGGATATCATGCCGCCCTCCGGAGGTGCCGCGTGGACCACCACTGACCCACGTTCACCAGGAATAACAACACAAATGAACTAACCAGCATCAGAAGACCGATGGCCGCGGCGCCCGCGTAATCGAACTGTTCCAGCTTGGTGACGATGAGCAGCGAAGCGATTTCGGTTTTCATCGGCATGTTGCCGGAGATGAAGATTACCGACCCATACTCGCCCAGTGAGCGGGCAAATGCGGTGATGAATCCGGCAATGAGCGCCGGCTGCAAGGCCGGAAGAATCACGCGGCGGAGTGCGGTGAGACGGCTGGCGCCCAGCAGCGACGCGGCTTCTTCCACCGCTGGATCCAGGTCCTCCACGGCCGGCTGCACGGTGCGCACGATAAACGGAAGGCCGATAAAGGTGAGCGCGATCACGATGCCGAGAGGCGAGAACGCCGCCTTAATCCCGAGCGGCTGCAACCAGCGTCCCATCCATCCGTTTTGCGAATAGATGGCGGTGAGCGCGATGCCGGAAACGGCGGTGGGGAGCGCGAACGGCACGTCGATCAGCGCGTCCAGAATGCGCCGGCCGGGAAAATCGTAGCGCACCAGCGTCCAGGCGACGATCAGGCCGAAAAATGCATTGATCAACGATGCGATGAACGCAGTGCCGAAGGTGAGCCTCCACGCGGCCAGGGTTCGAGGATCGAAAACGGCTTCGCTGAATTGCGACCAGGGCTGCGCGGCGCCCTTCACCGCCAGCGCCGACAGCGGGATCAGCACGATCAGGCTGAGATAGGACAGCGTGTAACCGAGCGTCAGGCCGAAGCCTGGAATCACACTGTGCTGTCGTAGCCTGAGCATGATTTTGGGTTTACGAATCGCCTAGCTTTGCGGCTTGTAGAGTTGATCGAAAATGCCGTGATCGGCGAAATGCTTGGGTTGCACTTCCTTCCACGGACCGGCCACGTCGGTGATGGTGAAGAGCTGGATGTCGGGGAACTGGCTCTTGTATTTGGCGAGCACCGCAGCGTTGCGCGGCCGGTAGAAGTTCTTCGCGGCAATCTCCTGCCCGGCGTCGGTGTACAGGTATTTGAGATACGCTTCGGCCACCGCTCGCGTGCCGTGCTGATCGACATATTTGTCCACCACGGCTACCGGCGGCTCGGCCAGAATGCTGGACGAAGGATTGACGATTTCGAATTTGTCCGAGCCGAATTCCTTCAGCGCCAAATAGGCTTCGTTCTCCCAAGAGAGCAGCACGTCGCCTAATCCGCGCTCGACGAAAGTGGTGGTTGAGCCGCGCGCGCCCGAGTCCAAAACCGGAACGTTCTTATAGAGCGCGGCAATAAATTCGCGCGTCTTCTTCTCATCGTGTCCGTCGTGGTTCCAGGCATAACCCCAGGCCGCCAGATAATTCCAGCGAGCGCCGCTCGAAGTTTTCGGATTAGGCGTGATCACGCTGACGCCCGTCCGGATAATATCCGGCCAGTCATGAATGCCCTTGGGATTGCCTTTGCGGACCAGGAAAACAATAGTCGACGTGTAGGGTGTCGCGCTATTCGGCAGCTTAGCCTCCCAACCAGGGTTGATGGCATGGCCCTTGTCGGCGATGGCGTCGATGTCAGAGGCGACACCGAGCGTCACCACGTCGGCCTGCAGTCCATCGATCACCGAGCGAGCCTGTTTACCGGAGCCGCCGTGCGACTGTTCGATGGCTACCGTCTGGCCGGTTTTTTGCTTCCAATCGTCGGCGAACGCCTTGTTGAATTCCTGGTACAACTCGCGCGTGGGGTCATAGGAGACGTTCAGGAGATGTATGGTCGCGGGCCCGCTAGTGGCTTCGGTTTTAGAGGAACAGCCCCCAAGAAAAACCAGGGATGCCAGGGCGAGAGTAGAGCTGAGAAACAAAATATATTTGGTCACGGTTGTTCTATAGTAAGTCGATAGACAATATATACAATCTCGCCCGAAGTGTCAATACCCCCGAGTTCTAGTGGTCCTAATGCAGGCACGTGGCGCGTGCCAACCAGTTGCTTACACAGGTTTGTGTCACGCGATTGAAACTTGTGAGAGCGGCCCTGCTTCTGTTCTGATAGAAAGCTGGGCCCTCATCACAAGCCGTGAACTTCGAAATCGAAATCAAACTGCGTCTGCCTGGGAACTTGGGGAAAATCCGGCGCGCTCTGCGCGACTTCGGCTTCCGTGTATCCAAAAGCCGCCTGCACGAATACAATGTGCTGCTGGATACTTCCACCCGCGCGCTACGCAGCCATGGGAAGCTGATCCGCGTACGCCGCGTTGGCACGCATACGCTGCTTACCTACAAAGGCCCGTCCGAACAGGGCCGCTATAAGAAGCGCCATGAGATCGAAGTGGTGTTGCCGGACGCCTTCAAAGTGGAGCAGATCTTCAGCGAGATCGGTTACCATCCCATCTTTCGCTACGAAAAATTCCGGACCGAATATGGGAAGGCTCCCAGCACCGGCAAGGTCTTGGTGGATGAAACGCCGATCGGCAATTATCTGGAGATCGAAGGCAGCCCGCGATGGATCGACAGCACGGCGCGCCTGCTCGGTTTTTCGACGTCGGACTACATCACGCGCAGCTATGGCTATCTGTATCTGGCATACTGCCGGGAGCGCAGAATGCCTCCCAGCGACATGCTGTTTACGGCCAAAGAGATGAAGCAGCTCCGCAAGAATAAAGCGAATGTCTGACGATCCCCGCTCTGATGAGACGAGCGTCTCTCATGAGACGAGCTTCCGTGTACGCTACGCCGAGACTGATCAGATGGGCGTGGTTTACTATGCGAACTACCTGATCTGGATGGAACTGGGGCGCGCCGAATATTGCCGCGCGGCTGGCATCCGCTATCGCGACATGGAAGTGAACGATGGGATTCTGCTGGCGGTTGTAGACGCGCACTGCCGGTATCTATATCCAGCGCGCTATGACGAAGAGATCGTGGTGAAGACCTGGATCGCGAAGGCGAACCACAAAATGGTGGAGTTTCAGTACGAGATTCGCGAGGCCCAAAGCGGCCGGCAACTTGCCTCAGGCGACACCCGGCACCTGTTCCTGGGCCCCGGCATGCGGCCGGTGAAACTTCCCGAGAAATACCAGGCGCTGTTCGGCGTTACTTCTGCTCCTGCTCAAACTTGATGATGGACTCGCCCTCGAACTTATGATAGTTGCGGAACTCGATGACGTTGCGCTGGCAATCGTTGGAATTGCGCCAGCAGCTCAAGGCTTCGGCGTGAACCGGCAAGAGAAACTTGTCGGCGGTTCCTAAGCTGATGGCGTCGTAATCCACCGCGGTTTCCACCGTAATCTCAGGGAACGCTTCGGGAACCTCTCTGGCCTGCATCTCGATGCGCAGCGCTTGCCCGGTCTGCTTGTCGATCCAGACCGAGCCTTTGTAACTGGGGACGACATACTGTCCCGGCACCCAGATTTTCCAGCTGGAACGCACGCGCTGCACTTTGAAATCGAACACGGAAGCGGCGCGGTGCGCAATGGTGTCCTCCTGCACGTACTTGAAATCGGTGGCGGACTGCGGCGCGAAAAGGTTCCCCAGGATGGTGCCGAATTCACCGGTGGACCAGGCGCCTGAATCCTCCGGCGATTTCTTGGTCGGCCTCCCGTTGATCTGCAGGTTGCGGTAGCTTTCCTGATGATCGTCGTAGACCACTTCGGCCGAGACGATATCCACAACACTCCAGCTCGGCTGGCGCGTTTCGCTGATGTAGCGCGTGGTCTGCTCCTGGCAGACATAGTTCGGCAGGCTTTCGAGGAACGTGGCGGCGGCCTCGCGCGCCTGTTCAATCAAGGCCATGTGTGGATTGGCGGGAGGGATAGGTTTCGCGCGCGCCGGTGGCGGAGCATCGTCGTCGGAAGTTGTGGAGGCCCGCGCCGCCGGTTTGCCGCGGATCAGTTTGGGCGGCCCCGAATCGTTGGGGTCCGTCGCGTCCGGCCGCACTAAGATGGTGGGCGGCGGTCCGGTCCTACCTTCTTCCGCTACCGCAGTAGGCCCAATGTCGTCGGCTTCATTGATGGTGTCGGCGATCTTGCTATTCGGCGTCATGCTGACCAGGTGAAACATGCCGTCCGCATCACCGGTGGCCGTCACGTCCAGACCTTCGCCGACGCGGAAGTTCGCGGGCTTCGGGACACTGTCCGAGAATTGGATGATCAGGAAGCGCGTGTCTTCCACTTCCAATTCGAACGAATCGGCGTCTACTTTTCGCACCACGCCACTCACCACTTCGGTATGCGTTGCGGGCTTGTCTTCGCGCGTTCGACGCGAGCGGCCTCCCCCGTTGGGCGAGCCGCCGGAAGGATACCGGTTCGGATTTTGGCCTGGCGGGTACGTTCCGGGTATCCCGATTTGGGCGGTCAGTAAGAACGTGCCACTGATGAATACACAGCCGACGAGCAGAAACGCGGGCTTCATGCGTCCTCCATTTCCCGAAGTTGGGTGTCCTCCCGGAAAACTCCCTTATAGACGGAATACCACGGCGGACGGGTACAGTGGGGGACAGGCGGTTCTGTAACCCCAAAACCGGGTACGGAATCTGCCGAGCCGCGACCGTGAGGGAGTCGGTTTCTGCCACAGGCTGCTAGTCTAGCCCTGGACCCTTTTCGCCTTGCCTTCCCAAAATTGTTCCCGCAGCACCAGTTTGCGGATCTTTCCGGTGCCGGTTTTGGGAAGCGGCTCGTCGCTAAATGCGATGATCCGCGGCAGCTTGAATTTGCCCAAGCGCGCCTTTAGAAACTCAGTCAGCTCCTCCGACGTGAGCGCCGACCCGGGTTTCCGTACCACGATCGCGGCCGGGATTTCGCCCCACGTTTCGTCGGGCGCGGCCACCACGGCGCACTCGAATACGTCGGGGTGGGCGAAAATGGCCCGCTCCACTTCGATGGACGAAATGTTTTCGCCGCCGCTGATAATGATCTCCTTCTTGCGGTCGACAATCTGGATGAAAGTCTCGTCGTCCCACACTGCCATGTCGCCGGTGTGAAACCAGGGCCCGCTCATGACGGCCGCGGTGGCATCGGGCTCGCGGTAGTAGCCATCCATCACATGATCGCCGCACGTAACAATTTCGCCGATGGTTTGCATGTCGCGCGGGACGTCGTTCATTTCCGAATCCACCACACGCACCTGCATCCCGATCACCGGCCAGCCAGCCATGGCGCGGCGGCGCTGCCGGTCGGCGTCGCTGGTGTAAGTGACTCCGGGTTTGGGACCCGCCGTGGTGAGCAGCGGTGCGGTTTCCGTAAGGCCGTAACCGGAGAAGACGTTGCAGTGGAATGCATTTTCCATGCGCGCGATCAGTTCGGGCGAAGAAGCGGCGCCGCCCAGCACGATATCGCGCAGGCTGGAAAGATCGTAGGAGGCGATATCGGGAACGTTCAGCAGCGCGTTGGCCATGGTGGGAACCAGCGCCATGTCGGTGGCGCGATGCGTCTGAATCAACTGCAAGACCGCGACAGGATCGAAGCGCCGGACCATGATCTGCTTGGTGCCCAGCAACGTGGAAGCTTGCGGGCGGCCCCAACCGTTGGCGTGGAACAAAGGAATGGTGTGAAGGTCCACCACGGTTTCGGGCTCGCGAAATATGCTTTCGACGGCCAAGGCGTGCAAGTAAAGAGTTCGATGGCTCAGCGCGACGCCCTTGGGAGTGCCGGTGCTGCCGCTGGTATAGAAAAGCTCGGCGACGGAGTTTTCGTCGATGCTGAATACGTCCGAGCGCTCGGGCTGGCCTTGATCGAGCAGATCTTCGTAAGCCAGATCGGCGGCTGGGCCTTTTTCGTCCAGGGCGACGAACAGCTGGATGCCGGGGCAGGCGGGCTTCAGTTGTTCCACCAGCGGCGCGAAGTCGTTTTCGAATAGCAACACGCGCGCGCCGGAATGATTCAGAATGTTTTTCAGCTCCAGCGGCGATAGCCGGACGTTCAACGGCATCACGATGGCGTGCGCCAGCACCACTCCGTAATAGCCTTCGAGCAGCTGATGCGTGTTGAAGCTGAGATATGCGATGCGGTCGCCCGGCGCAATCCCGTGTTTGGTAAGCGCCGAACCAAGCCGTTCACAACGCTCGCCGAATTCGCGATAGGTGAATTGTTTGTCGCCCGAAATGATTCCAATTTTATTTGGGAACAGATCCACAGCGCGATGGAGACACCGGATGGGTGTCAGAGGAACGAACATGGTGGCATTGTACTCCTAACCCTGTCAGTTCGTTTCCAGGACGGCTGTCATGACCACATCTTTATACGATGCGGCCTCTTCAAATAACGCCCAGAAGATTTCTCCGCTGAACTCATCGATTTCGCCGTTGGTGGAGACAACTTTGCCCGGCGGCTGCACGACGAACATCAAGGGTGTCAAGCCGGGGCTGTTGGTAGGGTTTGCCATAGGGGCTGCGGGATTGGGCTGCGATATCCTGGCGGTGCTCAAGGTTGCCTGAATGAGCTGCCGGGCCACTTCGCGACGCTCGGCGGGTTGCATTTTGTCGCCGAACTGCTGCTCCAGCGCCTGCATGACCACCGCGCCCAGCCTTTGATTGGCGCGATACAGCGCCAGGTCCGGATGCAGGAGCCCCAGCGTGAGCAGAGGATCGCCGGGCCCAAACAGCACGGGCACGCTCAGTTCCGCCAGCTTATCCACCAGCGCGTGGGCATTGGCATCGGTGGCCAGCGGCTGGGGAAGATGCGATTTCAATCGAGCCAGGTCCTCGGGATGGATGTCGTCCAGCAGCTTGCTGGGCGGGCCCGCCCGATGGAGTGTCTCGCGGTATTCCAATCGATGCGGCCCGGCCGACTTGACAGTGACTTGGTTCACCAGCCGCAGCTTGCCGGGTTCGGAACTCTTAATTGAGATGTCGCCCTGCAGCGCGGCGCCGGAAGCCAAAGTGCGCTCCAGCGTCAGCGTGTGATTGTCGTCCTTGGATTCTTCCGAAGATTTCCAGCCGTCGCCGCTGGGAACCACGAAGGTATCTTCCAGCGTCGGAATGGGCTGAATGGCGCCCTTTTTCTGCTGGCCCGACAGTGCGAGCGTTCGGGTCCAGGAACCGTCGGATTGAATTCGCGTGGTAACCCGGGCGTGGGCGCAAGCGCTCAACAGAAGCGCCGCCGCCAAAACGATTGACGTCAGAACGGATGGCATGGTCTTATATCGGCAGATCCGTCCCATAGCTTGCGGCCTGCTACCATCGGATTTCCTTGCGCCTCGGGCTCCATACTTCCATCTCCAAATCGCTTGAAAACGCTGCATTGAAAGCCGCCGAGGTGGGGGCCAATACATTCCAGATTTTCTCCGCCAGCCCGCGTATGTGGCGAGCGTCGCCGCCGGCGCCGGGCGCGGTGAAACTGTTGCAGCGCGCCCGGGATCGTCACGATCTTGCGCCGCTGGTGATTCACGATAACTACCTCATCAACCTGGCGTCCTGCAGTGAGCCGCTGCGGGTACAATCGACGGCGGCGTTTCGAGGCGAGATCGAGCGTGCGCTGGCGATAGGCGCCGAGTACCTGGTGGCGCATCCTGGAAATTGCAAGGGACATTCGGTGGAGCAGGGCATCTATGCGGTGGTTCGATCGCTGGCCGAGGCGGTGCAAGGCCTGGATACGGCGAACCTGATGGTGCTGCTTGAAAATACCGCCGGTTCAGGCGCGGCGCTGGGTAGCCGGTTTGAAGAGCTGGACGTGATGCGGCAATTCGCGGCTGAGCTGACGGATTTGAAGATTGGATTTTGCATCGATACCTGTCATTGCCTGGCGTCCGGTTATGACGTCAGCTCCGCGGCGGGATTGAAGCAGACGATGGCCGAGATGGATCGCGTGCTGGGCATCGAGAACGTGCGCGTGATTCACGCCAACGATTCGAAGACGCCGCTCGGATCGCACGTGGACCGGCACCAGCATATCGGGCGCGGCTCCATCGGCGAGGATGGTTTTCGCCGCATTCTCAACCATCCGAAACTGCGAAACAAGGCGTTTATTCTCGAGACTCCGGTGGATGAAGAAGGCGACGAGTTGAGAAACCTGGAAATGCTGAAGAAGCTATGCCGGAAGCCGACTGGCGGGTGAGTTATCCTGGGATTAAGATCATGAGCCGGCTGGAAAGCGTCGAGAACGAGGTAAAGCAACTCACCGCCGAAGAGTTACGCGCATTTCGCGATTGGTTCGCTGAGTTCGATTCTGCTGCATGGGATGGGCAGTTCGAATCGGATGTCCGGACTGGAAAGTTGGATCATTTAGCGGAGCGGGCGTTGCGCGACTACAATGCCGACAAAGCCACGGAGCTGTGATTCATAGGGCGACGCCTGATTTCTGGGCTTGTTATTGCTCCCTTCCAACAGATATCCAGGCCCTAGCCGACAAGGCCTTCGCGCTGCTTAAAGTTGACGCCCAACATCCGTCGCTGCATTTTAAGAAAGTGGGCCGATTCCGTTCCGCGCGCGTTGGACTGCATCATCGTGCGGTAGGCGTGGCCATCGCGGGAGGCGTCCTGTGGTTTTGGATGGGAAGCCACGCTGATTACGATCGAATCGTGGGCTAACCCCTGTCTCCCGATTCGACTCTCAGTGGGCGGGCGCCATCCGACACAGTTATATTTAAAAGGACGGGCTTCGCTGCATCCCCAACTACCCGAAAAGCTATGCCGGAAAAGCAGTACGACCATAACCAGATCGAATTGAAGTGGAGCGAGCGATGGGCCAACGCGTCGCTCTTTCAGGCCGAAGAGAATTCGAGCAAGCCCAAGTTCTATGTGCTTGAAATGCTGCCTTATCCGAGCGGCACGCTGCACATCGGGCACATTCGCAACTACACCATCGGCGACGCGCTGGCGCGTTACAAACGGATGCGCGGCTTCAACGTACTGCATCCCATGGGCTGGGACGCGTTCGGGTTACCGGCCGAGAATGCGGCCATCGCGAACAAGCGCGATCCATACGAATGGACTAAATCCAATATCGAAAACATGAAGCGGCAGCACCGGCGCATGGGCTTCAGTTACGACTGGTCGCGTGAAGTGGCCACCTGCGATCCGGAATATTACCGCTGGAACCAGTGGTTTTTTCTAAAGATGCTGGAGCGCGGCCTGGCGTATCGCAAGAACGCGCTGGTCAACTGGTGCAACGAGTGCGGAACGGTGCTGGCGAACGAGCAGGTGGTGGATGGATGCTGCTGGCGGCACGAATCGACGCCGGTGGAGCAGCGCGCCATCGAGCAATGGTTCTTGCGCATCACCGACTACGCCGACGAGTTGCTCGCGTCCATCGGCGAATTAGAAGAAGGCTGGCCGGAGCGTGTGCTGCTGATGCAGCGCAACTGGATCGGGCGATCGGAAGGCGCGGAGATCGATTTTCATCTGGAAGGCAGCGGGCAGCCGATTCGTGTTTTCACCACGCGCGTGGATACCATCTACGGCGCGACCTGCGTGATTCTTGCGCCCGAGCATCCGCTGGTTGCCGAGCTTGCGTCCGCGGAGTTAAAGGCGCAAGTGAAGCAGATGATCGATTCGCGCGCCGCCAAAGGCCCGGGCGATATCGCCAAGGAAGGCTTGTTCACCGGCAGCTACGCGATAAATCCGTTCAGCGGCGAGCGGGCGCCCATCTGGATCGGCAACTTCGTGCTGATGGGTTACGGCACCGGCGCGATCATGGCGGTGCCCGCGCACGATCAGCGCGACTTCGAGTTTTGCAAGCAGTACGGCATTCCGATCCGGCCTGTGATCCGACCAGTTGATGGGGAGCTGGCAGATGCCGCCACCATAAAGGAAGCGTGGGGTGAAGATGGAATCCTCGAAAATTCCGGACCCTACAGCGGCCTGCCGAGCGCCGAAGCTCGGCGCGTGATGACGGCCAAAGCGGAAGCGGAGGGTTTCGGAAAAAGCGCGGTCACGTTCCGCATCAAGGATTGGGGCATCTCGCGCCAGCGTTATTGGGGCACGCCGATTCCTGTGATTTATTGCCCGAAATGCGGCATGGTTCCGGTGCCGGAGAGCGATTTGCCGGTGGTGCTCCCGCTCAAAGTTCCGATCGGCGGCAAAGGCCGTTCACCGCTCGAAAACGTGCCTGAGTTTGTGAATGTGCCGTGTCCTGAGTGCGGCCAGCCGGCGCGGCGCGAGACCGATACCATGGACACATTCGTCGATTCATCCTGGTATTTCTATCGCTACTGCGATGCGCACAATTCCAGCGCGCCATTCGATTCAAAAAAGATTGCCTATTGGTTTCCGATAGACCAATACATCGGCGGCGTGGAGCACGCGATTCTGCATCTGATCTATTCGCGTTTCTGGACCAAGATGATGCGCGACCTTGGCCTCATCGCCAACAACGAGCCGACGAAGCGCCTGTTCACGCAGGGTATGGTGATCAAAGACGGCGCGAAGATGTCGAAATCCAAGGGCAATGTGGTGAGCGCCGACGAGATGATTGAGCGCTTCGGCGCCGATACGGGCCGTGTGTTCGAGTTGTTCGCAACGTCGCCCGAACGGGAAATGGACTGGACCGACGCAGGCGCGATCGGCGCGTACAGCTTCATCAGCCGTGTTTATCGATTTGTAACACGCAATTTGGGGCAGGGCTTAGCCGGGCCAACCGACGCCGACCGCAAGGCCCTGCGTAAGCTGCATCAGACGCTCAAGCTGATCACCGACGATTTCGAGGGTCGCTGGCATTTCAATACATCCATCGCCGCCTTGATGGGCCTGATGAACGTGCTGACCGATCTGGAGAAGGATTTGTCCGCGCCTGTGATCGCCGAAGTACTGGAAAAGCTGGCGCTGATGTTGGAGCCCTTCGCGCCTTATTTGGCCGAGGAGCTTTGGGAGGAGCAGGGCCGGCAGGGTCCCGTGTTCCATCATGCCTGGCCCGAATACGATCCGGAACTGGCCCGTGAAGAAGAAGCCGAGGTGGTGATCCAGGTAAACGGCAAGCTGCGTGGTCGCATCAACGTCGCGTTTGGCACGCCGCGCGAGGCGCTGGAAAAGCTCGCGCTCGCCGACACGAAGGTTCAGCCGCTGCTCGACGGCAAGCAGGTGGTGAAAGTCATCGTAGTTCCGGATAAACTAGTCAATATTGTCGTTAGGTAAGCTCAGCCTTCTGCTGGTTCCCTTGGCGTGCCTGGTCGCGCAGCCGGAAAAGTCCGCCTGGGATGTCCTGAAGCCGGGACTGGTGGATACGAACCCTCTGAACCGGCGGCAAGCCGTGACGGCCACCGGATCCATCGGGCTGGACCCTGAAGCCATCCGGCAGGTGGAGTGGGCGTTGCAAAAGGACACCGACCCCCTGATTCGCGCCACGGCCGCGGCGGAGCTGGGCGAGATGAAATCCCTCCAGTCTTTTCCAGCGCTCAAGGCCGCGCTGGACGATCCGGAGGGGGAAGTCGGCTTTGCCGCGGCGAAA
>Ga0209006_10000632_pt1 | contig 32586 bp, 30 predicted proteins | sample JacPin_JW_Ref_O2_FD_188567 | JGI IMG/M metagenome (GOLD analysis project Ga0209006, IMG submission 188567) | Forest soil microbial communities from Algoma, Ontario, Canada - Jack Pine, Ontario site 1_JW_Ref_O2 (SPAdes) (version 2) | ecosystem: Environmental > Terrestrial > Soil > Boreal... | reverse complement strand
CGTCACGGCTTGGGCGAACTGATCCGCCGGGTGAAACCATGCCATGAGTGCGGAGGTATCAGCGTAAATCTTCACCGCCGCCGGCGTTGCCGCTCCTGCAAGACAGGATTAGGAACACGATTTTTGGATTTGACGCCCTTTTGCATGCCCCAGACTTCGGCCATGATCTCAGCCCAGCCGGGTGGCTTGGCGGCAGGTAAAGGTTCAATTCGCCCGATGGTTCGGCCATTGCGGGTAATGACCAAGGACTCGCCCTGCTCAAGTTGGTTCAAGACGGACTTGGTTTCCTGGTGCAATCGTTTTGCCGTGATGATGCTCACGCTCTGAAAGTAACACCTTGAAAGTGTCACCGCAAGCCAAAGATTATCCAGAGACCCGACCCGTCAACAAAGGAGGTGCGACTGGCGTGGACTCATCAGAAGCAACTTTCTTGACCTGCGCGGTTTTTCACCGCACATCAATGAATGCTTTTGAAACGCTGTTCTATTGCCTTGCTTGCGCCGGTTTTGCTGGCGGGTTGCTGCTGCCACTCGCCGGGGAGTCATGAGAAAAGAAAAGGGGATGAGATCGTCGTCGCCGGCCAGTTTTTTCACACGGGCACGCCGGTCGTGCTCTGGATGGATCCGGGCGGCTATGACGCCTACCGCGTCGAGCGCCGCTTTGTCCCCTACGATCAGTCGGATTTTGAGACGTCGCGCCCCTTTTTGGATAAACCGCAAAAGCCCAACCGCTACGACCTCCGCGGCCACGACCTGACCCCGGAACAACTCGAGCGCGTGCGCGGCGGCGGGTGGGATTTGCCCACGCTTCAGTCCAACGTCGATCAATTCGTGTTGCACTTCGACGTGGCGGGCATTTCGCGGACGTGCTTCAAGGTCTTGCAGGACACGCGCGACTTGAGTGTTCACTTCATGCTCGATTTGGACGGGACTATTTATCAAACGCTGGACGTGAAGGAGCGCGCGCGCCACGCGACCATCGCCAACAACCGGTCCGTCGGAATCGAAATCGCCAACATGGGCTCCTACGGCGTGACTAATAAGAACCCGTTGGCCGAATGGTACAAGAAGGACTCCGCGGGCCGGACCATCATCACCATCCCAGCCAGGGCCGGCCCGAGCCCGGAACGCACGCCGCATTTTGCGGGCCGGCCGGTGCGATGGGACTTGGTCACGGGCGAGGTGCAGAGCCGGCAATTGAGTCAATACGATTTCACCCGGCAACAATACAAGGCCCTGGCGAAATTGACCGCCACCCTCTGCACGGTTTTGCCGCGCATCACCTGCGATTATCCGCGCGAGGCTGACGGCAAATTGATGACGCACATGCTGCCGGCGGAGCAATGGCGCGACTACCACGGCGTGCTGGGTCATTACCACGTGCAGGACAATAAGGTCGATCCCGGCCCGGCCTTGCAATGGGATTACGTCATTGGCGAAGCGCGGCGCTTGATGGGTATGCCGCCGCAACGCACCGTCGATGGGAAGAAGGCCACATGGTGGGCGAAGTTGAGGGTTGATAACTGAGACACGCTCGAAACCGGAACCATGCAGTTGATAGAGGGGTTCGCCCTCACCCTAACCCTCTCCCCAAGGAGAGGGAAAAGTGGAGCACTGCGCTGGGAAATTTCACTGAATTTAGGTCATCGCCCAAAGCTGTGAATGTTTCTCCCTCTCCTTGGGGAGAGGGCCGGGGTGAGGGAGAGCGTTCCCTCGCCACTGAATTCTCACGGCTAGGCCGCGCAGACGAGAACCGGCACCCCGCCGACTATTTCGACTGCAAACTGACGTTTGTGAAGCCAAGCTGGTAAAGCAGGATCTTCAATTCCGACTGACCCTTTTCGGCGGCGTCCTTCATGATGCCGTTCTGCGAGGCCGCCAGACGCAATTCATCCACCGCCTGCCGCCGCGCGGTTTGCTCCAAATCCTTGTCAAATACACGCAAGACACCCGTGGTGTGATCGACGATTTGGGTCTGGCGATCGTCCAGATAAACATCCGTGATGCGCGCGCGCGGCAAGATCATGCAAATCGATTTGCCCGAAATCTGGACGTCGCCTGGCGCGAGCTGGCTGAGATCAATGCCCGCTTTGACCACCCCGTGCGCCACCAGCAGGACGCGGCTATCGCCGTACCATTTGGCGTCTTCATATTCCACCACTTTTTCCAACGTGTACTTGACCGTGACAAACTGCGAGAGCGTTTGCACCTTTTGCAGCAAGGCCGGTCCGCTGAAACCGCTCACGCTGCGCCCCTGATACCACCGGTAGGTCAGCAAGCCGAAAAACAAGCCCAGCGCGAAAATCACAATCAAGGCCAGCCCCGTGCGTGCCATATTCTTCAACATGCACAGACCTTATGCCCTGGTTAGTTCAAAGTTCAAGGTTCAAGGTTCAAAGTTGACTGGCGCGACGCGAATAATCCTTTGCGGCGCTGGTTTTCTTTCATTACGCTGGCTCCATGAGCTTTACCGCTTTTGGCCAATTCCCGACGAGCCGTCCTCGTCGCTTGCGGCAATCGCCTGCGCTCCGGCGGCTGGTGCGGGAGACCTCACTGGACGCCGGCCAATTGGTGCTGCCCCTTTTCGTCCGCGCCGGCCGCAATGTTCGCCAGCCCGTTGCATCCATGCCGGGCGTCTTTCAATTGTCGCCGGACGAAATCGTTCGCGAGGCGGAGCGGGCGCAGCAAGCGGGCGTGGTGGCGGTGCTGTTGTTTGGAATTCCTGAGACCAAGGATGAACAGGCTTCCGGCGCTTATGCCCGCAACGGCATCGTCCAACAAACCGTCCGCTTGCTCAAAAAGCATCTGCCCGACTTCCTCGTGCTGACAGACGTTTGCCTTTGCGAATACATGAGCCACGGCCATTGCGGCATTGTGGAAAAGGCCAAAGGCGGCCGCGTGGCCAACGACCCCACGCTGGCCTTGCTGGCGCGCACCGCCCTGAGCCATGCCGAAGCCGGGGCTGACGTCGTGGCGCCCAGCGACATGATGGATGGCCGTGTGGCGGCCATTCGCCAGATGCTGGACAAGCACGGTTTGACCGACACGCCCATCCTTTCTTATGCGGCGAAATTTGCTTCCGCTTATTACGGGCCGTTCCGCGACGCGGCTGATTCCGCGCCGCAATTCGGCGACCGCCGCGCGTATCAAATGGACGGCGCCAATGTGCGGGAAGCCTTGCGCGAAGTGGCCATGGACCTTCAGGAGGGAGCCGACATAGTCATGGTCAAGCCGGCGCTGGCCTATCTGGACATCCTCCATCGCGTGAAGACGGAGTTCGGTTGCCCGACGGCGGCCTACGCTGTCAGTGGCGAGTATTCGATGATCAAAGCTGCCGCCGCCAAGGGTTGGTTGGACGAACGTGCCGTGACGATGGAAACGATGATCTCGATGCGCCGTGCCGGGGCGGATTTCATCATTACGTATGGCGCCGTGGATGTGGCGCGCTGGCTCAAGGAAGGGTGAACGTCCGACTATTTGAAGATCATGAAGCAGACCAGCGCAACCACCACGACGCCCAACACCACGATCACCGCGACGAAGATTTTATTGGCGGTGTTGCTCTTCTTGGAAAAGGTGGTCTTATCGAACGCCACCGATTTGGTGGCTGGTTCCTGACCGAGCTTGACCCCTTGGGGGATGACCATGGTTTGATCGGGCAATTTCTTCGGCTGGGATTTTTGCGCACTGGCGTCTTCCAGGCGGATTTCCACCTGGCCCAAACGCAGAATCTGCCCCGGCTTGATCACCGCCTCGCCTGTGACTTGATGGCCGTTGACAAAGGTGCCGTTGGTGGAATTGAGGTCGTGGATGACAACTTCGGACCCGCGCAGCAACACTTCGCAGTGATGGCTGGAAACCGAACCTTCCGGGATGGGAAAGGTATTGTCATCGACACGGCCGATGGTGGTTTTCTCCACGCTCAGTTCGAATGCCTTGCCAGTGAACCCCTCACTTAGAATTACGAGTCTTGCCATACTTTGGGCGTGGGCTAATTATGGCTGGTCTGGACGGCAAGTCAAACCGTTTTCGTTGACTTTTCTTGGCGGCCAATAACGTGGTTTGGGCGGCTCCATTTAGCGACTCATCCTTTTTCTATCATTTGCCGAAACTCGGCGAACAGCGTCGTCGAGTCGTGCGGTCCGGGCGACGCTTCCGGGTGATATTGCACGCAAAAAATGGGCTTGCTCCGATGGCGCAATCCTTCGACGGTCTGATCGTTCAAATTGACGCGTTCCACCGATACCTCTTGCGGCAGCGTCCCAGGGTCCACCGCGAAACCATGGTTTTGCGAGGTGATTTCCACTTTGCCCGTGGCCAGATCCTTGACCGGCTGATTGGCGCCGCGGTGGCCGAACTTGAGCTTGAAGGTCTTCCCGCCAAACGCCTGCGCCAAAATCTGATGCCCAAGGCATATCCCAAAAATCGGCGTGCCGCTCTTGACCAGGTCGCTGACCGCTCGCACCGCGTAACCCAGCGCGGCCGGGTCGCCGGGGCCGTTGGAGAGAAAGATGCCCGCCGGTTTGTAAGCCAGCGCTTCCTCCGCCGTCGCCGTCGCCGGCACCACCTGTGTCTTGAAACCGTGCTGCCGCAGCCGGCGCAAAATGTTGTATTTCATCCCGTAATCAAAGGCCACGATCGGAATGTCAGCGGGCGGCAAGACCGTGCTCGAGGGCGGGTTGGCCGCGCCACGAGTCAAGGTGAAATTTGCGCTCTCTTTGTCATCCCACAAAAACGGCTTGGCGTGCGTGACGCTTTTGACGTAATCGACACCTTCGAGGCCGGGCCAGTTCTTCGCCTGGGCGACCGCTTCCTCCGGCGTAATGTCCTCGGTCGAAATAAAACCGTTGAGCGCGCCGCGCACGCGCAATTTCTTGGTCAGCGCCCGCGTGTCGATGCCTTGGAGTCCCGGGATGCGCTTTTGCTCCAGATAGTCCGCCAGGGAAGATTCCGCCCGCCAACTGCTGACCACGGGCGATAATTCGCGCACCACAAAACCGGCCACGTGCGGCTGCCAGGACTCGACGTCGAGCTGGTTGACCCCATAATTGCCGATCAGCGGGTAGGTCATGGTCACGATCTGGCCTTTGTAGGAGGGGTCGGTGAGGATTTCCTGGTAGCCGGTCATGGAGGTGTTGAAACAAACTTCGCCGCAGGCCTGAGCTTTGGCGCCAAAGCCCCGGCCCACGAACACCGAACCATCTTCCAGGGCGAGAATTGCTTTCATCAAGACCTCTAAGTCCGCGGCAAAATTAGGGGCATTTCGACGCCGGTCAAGTCTTAATGACTTTTGTTTCGGATGCGAAAATGTTCTGAGAAAAACTCCCTTGGCTTGGGTCTCGGCACCTATGGAGGTAATGCCGCACACTTGCGGAATGCGGCAGACAGTGCCTAGACCGTCAGTTATTGCGGCTCAAACCGCGCAAATTTGGTGATCCTCGCGGTGTCAGAAAAAGGCAGCGTTACCGCGTCTAATTTCTCTAGCTCCGCACAAATCTCGCGCGCAGCATCCTGCCGCTTGTCTTGAGTGCCTGGATGTTTTACGGCGAATAGGAGATCCCTTGGAAGTCTATTCATTTGCCGTAACCGCCGGACGGTGGCGATCCAAGCGTCCCCATGACGGTAAATGTCCGTGGGCTCCGTCTTGTCGAGATGGAGTGGTTTGATGGCCTTTCGGGGAGTGCTCCCTTCGAAATGGACGAATGGCAAGATAACATGGTAAGACTCGTCGCCAATGCGCTGGTCTTGCTTGTAAAACCGGGCAAGGTTCACCTTTTGCAGGAATTCGCCCAGGCGGCGACGCATGATGATCTCATGGTATTCCCGATCTTGGGCGAATTGGCGTTTGATGTAGTGATCGAATAGTTCTTCTAGCTTTTCCTTTGGATCCGCTGCCAAAACGGTTCCGACCTCGCCGAAATGAAAAAGCGCCTCTCGCGAGCGCACCAGCTCCTTGAAGATCGCGATTCGGGCCTCCGCCTCTCTTCCAAAAACAAGCTGTGACGGCAGGCCCGCTTCTTTGCTGGTCACACGATCCAGTTCCTTCAGGAGGCCACTGAGGCCGGCCCTGAAGACTTCAAAATCAAGTTCAGGGAAGAAGTCGGTGATTCGCTTGTGCTTTCTCTTTTCGAACGCGCAGTCGAAGAAGCCCAAGGCAGGACAGAGAAACACGATACCCACGTTCACGAATTCACCCGTCTCACGGTAAGGGCGGAATCGCGCGATCGCAAAGTTACAGACAAATTCTTTCATTCGATCCCCCAAAACATGGCCGGATCAGTTTGAAACCGCCATAACAAATTCTTAACCAACTTTAAGATAATGCCGGATTCGATTTCTGTCCATCCCATTGGCATTTCTTGCCACCATTCATCGAGGCTTTCGAGCGCGGCCTGCATTGCGGGGGCGACGGCCACCCGAAACTGTTTTGTCCAGAGCGCTCGGTCGGCAGCAAAAATGTGTTGCGACCAGAACTCAGACAACGCTTTATCATCGAACGCGAGATTATGATCAATGACATACGGTTTGTGGTCGCGGTAAACCCAGAGCAGATTGGGGTTCCCTCCGTGTTCGGTCAAAGTACGATCTCCATTTGCCGTCCACCAGTCGAAGAGCAGGATTTCTGCGCGGATGGCCGGCGCAATTTGTCCAATATATAAGTAGCTGAGTTCATCGGCATTTTCGACGACTCTCGAAGCAAAGCCGATCCCTTGACCCAAGTCGGAGATGTCCTCGCGAGCGCTTCCTGCGACGAGGTCTTCCGGGATTACTGCTAGCTTGAAGTCCGGAATGGGCAGTTCCAGTCCTTCACCTATGTGACCGGCAAGCCACTCGCTGATGAGCGCTTTGCGTCCCGCGCCGCGGCCCTTGACGTAATAGAGATGTCCGTCATCCCCGCGGCAGTAGAATGGACGGGTGATCCCCTGAGCGCTCCGGGTAATAACTTCACGAATACTGATCGTCATATTGTTCGCCTTCGCGGGGAACTTGCCATTTTCGCAATTCTCACTCCTCCTCAAACAAGGCGCGGGCGAATTGTGCGGCGTCGAAGGGTTGCAGGTCGTCGGGCTTTTCGCCGAGGCCGATGAATTTGACGGGCAATCCCAACTCGCGCTGAATGGCGACGACCATGCCGCCTTTGCTGGTGCCGTCGAGCTTGGTGACGATCAGGCCGGTGAGCTGGACAGCTTGGTGAAAGGCGCGCGCCTGCACGAGCGCGTTCATGCCGGTGCTGGCGTCCAGGACCAGCAGCGTTTCGTGCGGCGCGCCGGGCAGTTTTTTCTGCATGACACGATGCACCTTTTGCAATTCCTGCATCAGGTTGTGCTTGGTGTGCAGGCGGCCGGCGGTATCGACGAATAAATAATCGGCCTGGCGCGCCAATGCGGCGGAGACGGCGTCGTGAGCCACCGCAGCGGGGTCGGCGCCATGGGCGCCCGCGATGACGGGCACCTGCAATCGCTCGCCCCAGAGCTTGAGCTGTTCCACGGCGGCGGCGCGAAAAGTGTCGCAAGCCGCCAGGAGCGCCTTCTGGCCGCGCGATTGCACCAGGTGCGCCAGCTTGGCGGCGGTGGTGGTTTTGCCCGTGCCGTTGACGCCGACGATGGAGACGACGGTCAATCCCTCCGCTTGCTTGCGCAAATCAGCCTGCGCGCCGGCCAGGCTCCGCTCGACCTCGGCGCGGGCGATGGAAAAGACATCGAGTCCGGCCCGGCCTTGAGTTTCATAAGCATGTTTGACGACGGCGACGATCTGCGCGGTCATGGCCGTGCCCAGGTCGGCGGCGATCAGGGCGGCATCCAATTCCTCCAAACTGCCGGCGGTCAGCTTGGGCGAGGCGGTGACAATGCGTTTGATCTCGTGGGCCAGCTTGTGTTGCGTTTTGAGGAGGCCCTCTTTGAACTTTTGAAACAGACCCATGTGCTGGAACTAGGAATGGCGGGCTTGCTTGAGCTTTTCGAGGTAAATAGCTGGGAGGCGCACGCCGCCAATAAGAGGCTTGCCTTTGCTCAACCCGTGGCAATCGGAACCGCCGGTGACGGCCAGGTTCAGACGCTGGGCCAGTGCCAGATAGTATTCGCTTTGCGTGCTGGTGTGTCTGGAATGAAAGCATTCCAAACCGTCGAGACCAAGTTCGGCCAGGCGCGGGATGATTTGGTCGCAGTGGTTCAAGCCTGGATGCGCCATCACCGCCAATCCACCGGCCTGATGCAGCAAATCCATTGCCTCCAGCGCGGAGATTTTGTATTTGGGCACCCAGGCGGGACGACCTTTTTTGAGGAACCGTTCAAACGCTTCGTCCATGCTGGTGCAAAGTCCTTCCTGGGCCAAGGCCCGGGCGACGTGAGGGCGTCCGGGCGAATGGCAATTGGCCAGCGCAAAGACCGTTTCGGCGCGCAAGGGAACTCCCATTTTATTGAGCCGGGCCGCCATTTCGCGGATGCGCTCCTGGCGGACGGATTGAAACTTTTTGATTTCCGCCAGCAATTTGGGCTGTTGCACATCCAGGAAATAACCGAGCAGATGCACTTCGTGGCCTTCAAATTCCGCCGTCAGCTCCGTGCCCGGTATGAACTCGATGCTCAAGCTCTCGCAGGCCTGCCCCATGCGGGTGCAGCCTTCGACGGTATCGTGATCGGTCAAGGCCATCGCCGCCAAACCAACCTGGGCGCCTCTCTGGGCCAATTCTTCCGGCGTAAACGTGCCGTCGGAAAAGAGTGTATGCAGGTGCAGGTCGGCCGAGCCGGCCACGGGCTGTGCTTGACGAATCGTGCCGGGAAAGGCGATGGAGGCGGACGAGTTCATTTGACACCGCGAGCGGGCCGGGAGAGTTCTCCTTTGATCTTATCCAGGATGCCGTTGACGAACTTTCCACTGTCCTCGGTCGAGTACCGTTTTGCGACATCGACTGCCTCATTTATGGACACGATAGGCGGGATGTCGTCCCTGTAAAGCATCTCGTAAACCGCTAAACGCAAAATATTTCGATCTACAACGGCCATTCGATTGAGGTCCCAGTTTTGGGCGTGGTCTTGTATTTGCTTGTCCAAGCCAGGGCGATGTTCGATCACGCCTCGAATGAGTTTATCGGCAAAGAGCCGGGTGGCCAACTCCTGGGTGGAAGGAGGAGGAGGCAAATCCACTGCCTGGCCCCAGGAGGCGTTGGCTTTTTCGTCCGCAATAGCAGGGCCACGCTGGGAACTCCAGAAATGCCCCAGCGCTTCCTCCAAGTTTTCTGGAGGATTGAGGTCGTGCTGGAAAAGAAACTGCACGGCCCGTTCCCGAGCTTCACGGCGTTGTCCCATATTGATAAGAATGGCCCCGAAAGGGCGTCGGCAAAAGGAAATAATTTGCCAATGTTGCGATCAGAAGGCGGCATTCTTCCACCCATTCTGAGACGGGCTGCCCCGAATTGGGACTGAGGATGGAACGCGTGCTGCTAAACGAAGATTCACGGAACGCGAAAGGACAACAAGTGAACACTAACGTGAACGTCCTAACCGCTCCTTTTGCCATGTTCAAGCAGTGAGGGATATATCGAAAGGGAACAGGATTTATGCAGAAGAAAGAAAACCACACGGCCGGCTTCACGCTGGTTGAAATAATGATTGTAGTCGCAATCATCGGGTTGCTGGCCGCGATCGCCATCCCGAACTTCATCAGAGCGCGCTCCACTTCGCAGCAAACTGCTTGCATTAACAACCTCCGGCTGGTGGACGCGGCCAAGGAGCAATGGGCCTTGGAACAAGGCAAGCAGGTGACCGACACGCCCGCATCCTCGGGCACAGACCTCCAGCCCTACTTGGGCCGTGGCAGCAACGGCGAATTGCCGACCTGCCCGGCGGACTCGCAAAACACTTTCGTCACCAGCTACTCGCTCAACAGCGTCGGCTCCGCGCCGACGTGCCTGATCGCCCCTTTGACCCACACGCTGCCGTGAAGGCTGATTTGTCGTGATCCTGCGATTGCGACCTGAGAGAAGGCTTGGAGTGCATTCCAAGCCTTTTTTTTGCGGCCGCGGATAATCTGATTGACGTCGTGCTGGAAACAAAACCGCACAGCCCGTCGGCGAGCGGCTCGCATCGATATGGAATCCCTCGCAAAAGAAAAGGGCCTTTCCTTTTGGGCTTCGGGACCGGGTTGGACCCAATGGTGCTGAACTGATAAATGCGGACGGCAAAAGGCAATTCGTGGACGGACAAGTAATCATATTAACCCGCCCTTTGCTACGTTCACTCCGCCATGGAAAAATGAAAGAAACCAAGAGTATGCAAAAGAAAATCAATCGTACGGCGGGATTCACGCTTGTTGAAATCATGATCGTTGTGGCCATCATCGGATTGCTGGCCGCGATCGCTATTCCCAACTTCGTCAAAGCCCGCACCACCTCGCAACAGAACGCGTGCATCAATAACCTCCGGCTGGTCGATGCAGCCAAACAGCAATGGGCCTTGGAACAGAAGAAGCAGACCACCTCTGTTCCAATCGGTACGGACCTGCAGCCTTACTTGGGCCGCGGCGCCAACGGCGAATTGCCGACGTGCCCGGTGGATTCCGCGAACACGTTCGCCACCAGCTACTCAGTCAACGAAGTGGGCGTCTCCCCGCAGTGCTTGATTCTGCCCACCACGCACATCCTGCCCTAATGGGTCTTCTCGTGATCCAGGCGATCACGAACCGCGAAAAGGCTTGGATTCAATTCCAAGCCTTTTTTGTGGCCGCGAATAATCTTGTTCCGCGCGGAAAAGTACGCTGGAGTGGCGGCATGGCAGGCCGATCCTCCGCAGCTTTGAAATGGCTCTTCTGCGCTTCCATCCTCGCGCTGACGCTCTACCAGTTTTCCGAGAACACCGCGGATCCGGACTTGTGGGCGCATACCATGGTGGGGGAGCACATTCTGCGGACCGGCCATCTGCAAAACACCGAACCTTATTCGTGGACGGCGCGCGGCACGCCTTGGATCAATCACGAGTTGCTGGCCGAAATCGCTCTCGGCGCGGCGCATTGGGTGGCCGGGGGCACGGGGATTCTGCTGCTCAAAATGTTGGTCGGCTTCCTGACCTTTGGTATTGCCTTGAAGATCGGCGCCGGTGACTTGACTTGGCCCCAGCGCGCGGTGGCGTGGGCCGTGGGCGCGCTGGCAGTGGTGGAAATTTCCTATGGCTTCGCCCCTCGCCCGCAAATTTTCACGGCGCTGGGATTGTCAATTGAATTTTGGTTGCTGCGGCAGATCACGCAGGGCAAGTGGCGGTGGGGGTTGGCCCTGCCGGTTCTGTGCGCGTTATGGGTCAACACGCACGGCGGAGTTCTGGCGGGCCTGGCGGTTCTGGTAGTGACGGCGCTGGCCGCGTCAGCGCAATTGTTGTGGCCTAAGTGGCCAGAGCTGGCGGCCAAGCTGCCCGTGGAACCGGTTCCGGCGCCGTCGGTCATGGCGCTGTGGGTTTTTTGTGTGCTGTGCCTTGGCGCCTTGTTTGTCAATCCCTACGGATGGGAGTTAATTCGCTGGACCATCAGCGGCGTGGTTTGGCTGCACCAACGGACCGAGTTGGAGGAATGGCATCCGACGCCGTTGGACTTGAATCACACACCGCTGTTCGTTCTGGCGTTCCTGGCACTGATTTCCTTTGCGCTGACGCGGCGCTGGCGCGCGCTGTGGGAGATGGCAGTTTGCGCGGGACTGGCGCTTTTCGCCTTTCGTTCAGTGCGGCACACGCCATTGTTTGCCATCGCCGCGCTGGCTTTTGTTCCGCCGCACCTGGCAGATGTCATCGTCCGTTTCCGGGATCATTTTGCGAGGTTGGAAGAAATGATGCAACGTCGCGGAGCGCAGCTCGTGGCTGTGGTTTTGCTGGCCATGATCACTCTCGGAGAGTGCGCCGCGACGTTCCTTCTGCACAAGGAACACCCGTTGACTATGGAGGTTCCGCGGAGCCAGTATCCGTTGAGTGCGATTGCATTCATCCGCACGCACGAATTGCGTGGGAATTTGCTGGTGTTTTTTGATTGGGGCGAGCTTTGCCTTTGGGAATTGCCTGAGTGCGCCCCGTCGCTCGACGGCCGATGGGAAACGTGTTATCCGCGCGATCTGATCCCGGAACACTGGAAGTTCTACAATGGCCAACCAGTTGACAGGAAAATTCTGGACCTTGGAAAGGCAGATTTGGCCTTGTTACCGGCAAATTTGGCCGGGGCACAACAAGAGTTGGCACGCGAACCCGGTTGGCAGTTGGTTTATGTTGACAACCTGGCGTGCGTGCTGGTGAGGAACCCCCGGCGTTATCCGAAATTGACTCAGGAGAAGCTGCCTGTGACCGGGTCGGCAGACGCCGCCCTGGGCCGCGCTCCTTTCCCGGAAAGCCGTCCGGAACGACTCAATCAATGACTGCGGAATCCTTTTGGTTGCGGTATGGGTCCAGAACCGGTATGTTTAGTGACTTTCGCAAGTTTGCGAATATTGCCAAAGAGGCGAGCCATGGACGGCTTTCTGGCATGGCGTTTGCTATCGATAGGACAGCGGTTTTCAAAGAGCAATGAGTGGACGACAGTTTTAGTTTAACCCGCTCTTCGATGAGTTCACGCCGCATTGTACATGAGAAAATTAAATATGAAAAAGAATACTACAAAGAAACTGGGCTTCACCCTGGTGGAAATCATGATCGTTGTCGCCATCATTGGCTTGCTGGCCGCGATCGCCATTCCCAACTTCGTGAAGGCCCGGACCACCTCACAACAGAATGCCTGCATCAACAACCTCCGGTTGGTTGACGCGGCCAAACAGCAATGGGCCTTGGAACAGAAAAAGCAGACCACGGACACTCCCCTCGCTACTGACCTGCAGCCCTACTTGGGCCGCGGCGCCAACGGCGAATTGCCCACGTGCCCGGTGGATAGCGCGAACACGTTCACCACCAGCTACGTGCCCAACCCCGTTGGCACGTCTCCTACGTGCATCATTTTGCCGACCACGCACGTTCTGCCCTGATGCGCTCGATTTGTCGCGGCCCAACCTGGTCGTGACTCCCCAAAGGCCCGGGTCGATCCCCGGGCCTTCTTTTTTTGCCTCGACTTCCCGATCAAACTGCTTGCTCAACCAAAGCCGCTCCTGCTATGCTGTTACCTCTGGTGAGGCCGATGTGGCGGAATTGGCAGACGCGCTAGACTCAAAATCTAGTATCCGAAAGGATGTGTGGGTTCGACCCCCTCCGTCGGCACCACCCCGAGACCAGCTTTAGCTTTCCGCCGGCCCGGCTCCGCCGTTTTTCTGGATGTGCATGTCCCAAGCTTGGACAGGGCTCAACTATCTTTTGTTGACTCAGATGCCGCAGACTTTGCAGTGTCGAGAATCAACTAAATTGAAAAGCAGCCTCTGAATAGCTCCGAGGGATGCTTTGTAATTTTTATAACATGTTTATGTTGAGCATGTTGTGTATGGCGCGAATGGGTTGCGCTGGAATCGCCCACGAAATCTCTCTGTTGGCTTCTCGCAAAAATGCTTGGCATGGGGTCAGGGGCGTTTGTTGGTTTCTAAAATTCATGCTTCCCGTTAACTTGCATTGATCGACTCCATGACAAAGCACAATTCGGCTTTGACGCCGACGCTCAACGCGCTGTTGTTTTTCTTTTGGCCGCTATTTGACACAGCGGCTCCGGGCAAGCTGGCTGACCGCCGCGTTCTTCGCCTGGCATCCGCTGCCCGTCGAATCCGTCGCCTGGGTGGCGGAGAGAAAAGACCTCTAGTTTTACAGCGGAGGCGAATTCCATTGGAACCACACAACTCCTTCGCTCGAAAATAGAATTCATTGGGCTCCAGTTACGATTTTCTTGCTTTTCGGCTTACACGGTTCCTCCAACACAGTCGGCAGGGGCCAACTGTGTCCTTGACTTAGCAGGCCCTGAGCCTCCTCCGGTCCCCAAGTACCGGCGGCGTAATTGGGAAAATCACTGGCCGGAGCTTCGGCCCAGACCTCCAGCACCGGCATCAACCATTGCCATGCCGCCTCCACCTGATCGGCGCGCATGAAGAGCGTGGCGTCGCTCTTCATCACGTCCCAGAGCAGCGTTTCGTATGCGTCTGGCGAAGGGGCCTCGAAGCTTTGGCGATAATTAAATCGCATGTCCACCGGCCGCAGTTGCATTTTCGGCCCCGGATATTTGGCCTGGAAGCCGAGCACGATGCCTTGCTCGGGCTGGATCGACATGACGAGACGGGATGGCTGCCAGCCGAGCGTCGCCACAGACGGAAAAGACCGATGCGGCACGGCTCGAAATTGGATGGAAATTTCCGAGGTTTGCCGGGGCAGGCGCTTGCCCGTCCGGAGGTAAAATGGCACGTCCTGCCAGCGCCAGTTGTCAACAAATAACTTCAACGCCACAAAAGTCTCCGTCCGGGAATCAGGCGCCACGCCATCTTCCTCCCGATAACCTGGCACCCGCTTGCCCTCGCTGTGGCCAGGGCCATATTGGCCGCGCACGGCGCTTTGAGGAACTGCATCGCGATGAATTGGACGGGCCGCGTGGAGCACATCCACCTTCTTGCCGCGGATTTCGTCGGCCTCGAATGATACCATTGGCTCCATCGCCACGAGGCAAAGCAGTTGCATCAGATGATTCTGCACCATGTCACGGAGCGCTCCGGCGTGGTCGTAATAGCCGCCGCGATGCTCGACCCCCACGGTTTCGGCAACGGTGATGGTCACATAATCCACATAACGCCGGTTCCAGATCGGTTCGAAGAGAGGATTGGCAAAACGGAAGGCCAAAATGTTCTGCACCGTTTCCTTGCCCAAATAGTGGTCGATGCGGAAGATTTGGGATTCTTCAAAATTGGCGGCGAGAATGGCGTTCAAGGAAAGGGCGGAATCCAGGTCATAGCCAATCGGTTTCTCGACCACAATCCGCGCCCATTGCCGGTCCTTTGCCAATCCAGCCCTGCCGAGGTATTTTGGGATTTCACCGAACATGCTCGGAGGCGTGGCCATGTAAAAGATGCGATGAGCTTTGGCGCCCCATTCCTTTTCAAGGCCGGCGCATTGTTTGCCTAAAACCGCATAAGTCTGCGGCTTTTTGAAATCACCCTGTTGATAGTGAACGTGCTTCGCAAATTGATTCCATGCGGCGGGTTTGGCTTTGCCGGAACGCGAGAACTGTTTGACGCCATCGCGCAACCGGTGGCGCAGCTTCTCGTCGCTCATTGGAAGGCGATCCACCGCGATAATCGAAAAATGATCGGGCAGGCTGCGATCCTGTGAGAGGTCGAAGAGGGCCGGCACAAGTTTCCGCCAAGTTAGATCACCGGCTCCGCCAAAAATGACGAATATAGTTGGTTCGAGTTGATCGTTCGTTTTCATGCTCCCGCTCCAATAAAATTATCGCTGCCAAAGGATGTGAGCGGCTTCCAGAGGGACCGCTATGCCATCGAAGTGCGGAATCACCCGAGCTGTGTAGTCACCTGCCGGGCGCGCCGCCGATACTGTTGCGCTGTAAACATAGCCGCCGGATGCGCCGGCCAGTGGGCGAACACTCTTCATTTCCTGACGCACTGGACTGCTGCCGTTGGCTCCATCGGCATACAGCTCGACTTGCACGGCCTTGGGATCGAGGTCATTGAGATAAATTTGAACGTCGAAAACGTGCTGCTGATCTTCCGTCTCCACCTTCACTTCGCCAAACCGCACCGCGCCCCATTTCTGTTGCAGACTGCGCCTCCAATCGATCACTTGCCTGCCGCTGGCGCCTTTATTGGCAATGCGCGAACGCAACGCGATGGCAGCAGGAAGATAATGTTGCTCGGTGTAATCACGCACGGCGCGGTCCGCGGAGAAAAGCGGCGTCAATCGCGCCATGCTTTCCCGCATCCGCGCCACCCAGGCGGTCGGAATTCCCTGGCCATCTCGATTATAGAAATCAGGAACGACCTCGCGCTCGAGACGCTCGTAGAGCATCTCCGCTTCGGCGGCGTCCCAGCCCGGATCATCGCCGTGCTCATTCCCGTCTCCTAAAGCCCATCCAAGATCGGGCGCGTAAGCTTCGGCCCACCATCCGTCCAGTTCCGAAAGATTGATGCCTCCATTAACCAGCACCTTCATGCCGCTGGTCCCGCACGCCTCCCAAGGCCGCCGCGGCGTGTTAACCCACACATCCACCCCTTGCACCAGGCGTTCGGTCAACTGCATGTCGTAGTCACTCAGGAAAATCACATGAGGACGGACCTCGGGTTGGCGAATGAATTGGATCCATTTTTGGATTAAGGCCTGTCCCGCCTGATCTGCCGGATGAGCTTTGCCGGCGATGATGAGTTGCACCGGGCGCTGCGGATTGGATAGCAAACGCAGCAGCCGCGCTGGATCGTGCAGGAGCAAGTTCGGCCGTTTGTAAGTTGCGAAGCGCCGCGCGAAGCCAAGTGTCAACGCGTTGGGATCAAAAAGATGCTTCGCCTCCTCAATTGTCTCGGGCGACGCCCCGGCAGCGGCGAAGTGCCGGGCCAGACGCTGGCGAGCGTATTCAATCAATGACTTGCTCGATGCAGTGCGAAATTGCCAGAGGTCCGCATCGGAAACGCGGTGCATGTCCTGATCCAGGTGTTCCTTTGTTCCCAGCCAGCGGTCTTTTCCACAGGCTTTGGTCCAAAGGTCGTCGGCCGCCGCCGAGTCCCAAGTCGGCATGTGAACGCCGTTGGTCACGTGGCCGACGGGCACTTCGTCCGCTGGCCAGTTGGGAAAGAGAGGCTCAAAGAGATGCCGGCTAACTTTTCCGTGCAAACGACTGACGGCATTCACCGACCCGCTACCCCGGATGGCCAAATAAGCCATGTTAAAACTCTCCGAGGAGTCGCTCGGGTTCTGCCGACCCAGAGCCAGCAAATCGTGGATTGAAATGTCAATTTTGTCTTTAGCGTACCGACCGAGGAATCGTTCGATGAGTTCCGGGGCGAAACGATCAAAGCCGGCGGCCACCGCCGTGTGGGTGGTGAAAAGGTTTCCTGCGCGCGTGGCCGCAAGAGCGACTTCAAAGGGCTGCTTGTTCTCTTGCATGAATTCGCGGGCGCGTTCCAAAACGGCAAAGGCCGCGTGCCCTTCATTTAGGTGACAGACTTCCGGTTTGATTCCAAGGGCCGCCAGCAGCCGCCAGCCGCCGATGCCAAGAAGCAACTCTTGCTTGAGGCGCAACTCCGGCCCGCCCCCATACAATTCGCTGGTAATCCCGCGATGCGCAGGAAAATTCGCCGCGTCGTTGCTATCCAGCAAATAAAGCTTCGCTCTGCCAACCTGGACCTGCCAGGCGCGCAACCAGACCGAGTAACCCGGCAAGGAGATTTCCAACCGCATCCATTCGCCATTGGGCTGGCGTACCGGAGTGATCGGCAATTGCCCGGGGTCGTTGTAAGGGTAGAGCGCCTGTTGCGCTCCGTCCTTGTCAATCACCTGGCGAAAATAGCCCTGTTGGTAGAGCAAACCCACTCCGACCACGGGGACACCCAGGTCGCTGGCGGCTTTGAGTTGATCGCCGGCTACATTTCCGAGTCCTCCCGAGTAAATAGGCAGCGCTTCGCTCAACATGAATTCCATGCTGAAATACGCGACGCAAGACAGGGGAGATTGCGGATGATTTTGCTGAAACCACGCTGGCGCCTCCGCCGACTTCCGCTTGGCTTGCAACAGATCATCGATGTTCTTGCGAAAAGCGGGATTGGCTAGAACGAGCTGAAGTTTTTCCCGCGAGACCGTCTGCAGGACGACCCAGGGGTTTTGCGTGAGTTCCCAAAGCGCAGGATCAAGCTGCTGCCACACGGAATCGGTCCCATGATGCCATGACCAGCGCATGTCCAGGGCCAGCTCTGCCAGAGAATCGAAACCTTCAACTTCCGTGGGTAGAAAGCTGTTGATAGGGCGGCTGACAGGTGTTTGAATGCTCATAACTTTTGTTTAGGCTCGGGAGGAATTCCCTGCTGTTGCACTAGGTTAAGCCAGCGCATTGCTGACGATTGTCTGCGCCTCCTCCAGGATGCGGCGCAGGTGCTCGGCTCCCTGAAAGCTCTCTGCATAAATTTTATAAATGTCTTCCGTCCCCGACGGACGCGCCGCGAACCATCCGTTCTGCGTTGCCACTTTCAACCCGCCGATGGCAGCGCTGTTGCCCGGCGCCTGAGTGAGGATGTTCTGGATTTTTTCGCCGGCCAACTCCGTGCTCTTGACCTGCTGAGGCGAGAGTTTGGCCAGCAATTCCTTTTGCTCCGGCGTGGCCGACGCCTCGACGCGGTCATAGACGGGCTCCCCAAGCTCGCGCGTGAGTTTATGGTAGATTTCGCCGGGATCATGGTGCATCCGGGCGGTGATCTCCGCCGAAAGCAACGCCAGGACAATGCCATCTTTGTCTGTCGTCCATACGTTGCCGTTGCGGCGAGCGAACGAGGCGCCGGCGCTTTCTTCGCCACCGAAGCCAAGCGAACCATCGAGCAAACCGTTCACGAACCACTTGAAGCCAACCGGCACCTCGTAGAGCTTTCGGCCAAGCTTCGTGGTGACACGATCAATCATTTGGCTGCTTACCACGGTCTTGCCCACTGCCGCTTCCTTGCGCCACTCCGGCCGGTGTTGAAAGAGGTGGAAGATGGCGGTGGAAAGGTAATGATTGGGCGGCAGCAATCCCGCGCTCTTAGTGACAATGCCATGCCGGTCATGATCCGTGTCGCAGGCAAAGGAAAGGTCAAAACGGTCCTTCATGCCGATCAAACGCTGCATCGCATAGGCCGAGGAAGGGTCCATCCGTATCTGACCATCCCAATCCACGGTCATAAAGCGGAAGGTGCCATCGACCTCTTCGTTGACGACGGCAAGATTCAAGCCATAGAGTTCGGCGATTCGTCCCCAATAATGGACGCCTGCGCCGCCAAGGGGATCAACGCCAAGGTTGAGCCTCGAACCGCGGATGACCTCCATTTCAATTATGTCGCCAAGATCGGCGATGTAGGGGCTGAGATAGTCGTGCTGGTGCGTCGTCGAGGCACGCAGAGCCTGCTCATGGGGAATTCGTTTCACGCCGGCGAGGCGGGCTTCGAGCAACTCATTCGCCTTGGCCTCGATCCAATCGGTGGCGACCTTGTCCGCCGGACCGCCATTGGGGGGATTATATTTGAAGCCACCGTCATGCGGCGGATTATGCGAAGGGGTGATGACAATTCCGTCCGCGAGCCCGATTTTCCGGCTGCGATTGTAAGCCAGGATCGCGTGAGAAATCACCGGCGTCGGAGTGTATTCTTCCTTTTCTGCAAGCATCACCTCGACGCCATTTGCCGCCAGCACCTCGAGCGCGGTCGCGCAGGCCGGAATGGAAAGCGCATGAGTGTCGATGCCGAGATACAGTGGACCGTCAGTATTCTGTTGCTGGCGATACAGACAGATGGCCTGGGTGATGGCGAGAATGTGCCATTCGTTGAAAGCCCGCTTGAAGGACGACCCACGGTGCCCAGAAGTGCCAAAGGCCACGCGCTGGGCCGGCACGGCAGCCTCGGGGATATCGGTGTAGTAGGCGGTGATGAGCCGCGACACATCGACGAGTATTTCAACTGGCGCGGGCTTTCCTGCCAGGGGACTTATATTCATAGTGTTCTCGTCGATCCTGCGAGTGGATCGCTATTTGCGTTCACTGTTCTGTTTCACTTCATTTTCCTCAGTGGCTCGTTTCCTTTTTCTTCACGCCGCTGCTGGCTGAATTCATGAGCTAGGATAGCCGGGATGCGTTTCGGATGCCATAGGGTTTTCCCCCAATGCTCGATCTTTCGCTGCTGCTCGCTTCGACGCTCGTCGCCTCGGACGTTCTCTCAAGCGGCTTTGTGTGTCCTGGCTTACTTATGTAACATCGTTTGGTTTTGTATCCTGGTGGGCATTGTAAAAGTCAAAGCGCGGCCTGGGACGTTTTACGAGTGCAAAACGCCGTGAATCGCTACAGTCGCACCTGACGTCAGAGGAACGCGCACCTCGATTTTCGTGCCTGCGCGACGCATGGATTTTATTTGAAAGGCGCCACCCACTGAGATCGCTCGCTCCCGCATTCCGAGCAGACCGAAGCCGCCCTTTCCTTTCTGCCTAACCGGGGGACGATCCGGATCGAAGCCGATTCCGTCGTCACGGACCGTCATCTGAACGATGTGGTCCTGCATCGTCAAAGATACTGTCACTTGGCTGGCGCGAGCGTGTTTCTCCACGTTTTGCAAGGCTTCCTGGAGAATGCGGTAGAGCGTCAACTCGGTGTCCACGGGCAAACGCGGGGTCAACTGCATGCACACCATATCGACGGTCACGCCGGTCCGATTCGAGAACTCTTTGCTGGTGTCGTGCAGGCCGGCGACCAGTCCCAGGTGGTCCAGGACGCTGGGCCGGAGATTGTGCGAGATGCGTTCCACCTCTTCGATGGTCTTCCCGATGGTCGCGTGGAGTTTCACCGCCTCTGCTTTCGCCGCCTCGCTGCGCACGGGAAGTTTGTCCACCAGCACTTGGCTGCGAACGAGGACGCTGCAAAGCAATTGAGTAATGGTGTCGTGCAATTCGAGGGCCAGGCGCGCGCGCTCGAGCTCCTGCACCTGCACCACCCGGTGGGTCAAGACCCGCAGTTTTTCCTCGTTGCACCGGGCCTCGGTCATATCGGTTACCACCATGCTGATGGTCGTCTGTTCGGAACCATTTCTTGCCATTGGACGAACCGAGATTTGCGCAGGCATTTGCGAACCGTCGCAGGCCTTTAGCAGCACCTGGATTTTCGAGCCGGTCTTGCCGGGCCGTTTCATGAGCGGACGGAGCGTGGCGCGGTCTTCGGCGGAGAGAAAGCGGCAAAAGGAACTGCCGATCACTTGCTCCAGCGGGCATTTGACCATTTTGGCGAAGCACTGGTTGGCGTACAGCATGGTTTTGTCAGCCGTAAGCGTCAACGCCCCTTCGTTCATGGATTCGATGAGCATACGATAGGCGTGCCCGGCTCCTTCCAGCGTGAAGACTTGCCGGCCTTTTTTCTCCGTGGTTATCACCGCGTCCACTTCTCCGCTGCGGATGGCGCGGAGCGTTTCCTCCGCTTCGGCCAGGCGCACACGGAGCCCGGCAAGTTCGCGGGATGGCTTGGGGCGGGAGATGCCTTGTCCCCGGATTGTTTTCAAAGGGTGATCCTGCTTTTTGTGATCAAATCCAACTCGACGAACAGGCCGGCGGTGTTCAACAGGTTGCCGATGAACCGGCGCACCGGCCGGGGGAATTCTTTGATGAGCGTCGGGGTTGCGACAATTTGGTTCTCGCGCGCCCGTTCGGGCTGCTGATAGATGTCAACCACTTCCAGCGTGCAGTTCTCTTTCAGTTCCGCTGCGCACAATTGGCGGACCCGCAGGATGGCCTGGCGCGATCGTGTCGTGGCTCCCGCCACGAACAGTCGCAAGACGTATTTGCTCGGGGGCCGGCTGGCCAGGGGCTTTTCAATGGCCTCCGCTGCGCTGTTGGTTGTTTTCTTTTTCAATGGTCAAACCATTCGCGCCTCGGCGGGGCGCAAATCCAAACCGACGAGCATGTGCTCGGTATTGGAAAGGTTGCCCATGATCGTTCGCACGGGCTTGGGCAACTTGCGCACCACCGTGGGAATGGCCAGGATTTGGTCGCCCTTGGCCAGATGGGGTTGCTTCGTCAAATCAATCACCTTGATGCGATAGCGTCCTTTGAGGTGGCCTTCGCAAAACGTCTTCAGGTTCGAGAACGCCGCCACCGATTTGGGCGTCGAGTCGGTCACATAAAGGCGCAATTGCCAAAGTTTGGGTGGCCGGGGAACGGAGTTGGTGGATGGCGGCCTCGCCGTTTTAGCTTTCATCAATTTCCATTCTTTGATTTGTATGCGCCCCGTGGGCTGGCCGCCGCCAAAACATCGGCCTGGCGCAGGCGACCTAATTCAGTCCGTTCGGTGTTCAGCAAACGCGTTTGCGTCCCGACCTGTTCGTCAATTTGCCTAAGTTCGTCGGCGCTGGCTTCATGCTCGGAGCGCAGCCCGGAGATCTGCAGTTCCAGCGCCGCGCGTTTGCGCTTCAATTCGCGCTGGCGCCGGGCTGCCTCTTGCTTGCCGGCCAGCGCTTCGGCTTTTTCGCGCGCGGTTTGCGCCACCCGCGCCGCGCCCGTCAAGACGCCGCTGGGCCCGATGTAAGCATCCACGAGGTCTATGCCCCGGTCCGAAATCAGGAATTCCCGAATTTGGTTCGAGTGCGCCATGCCGCGCGCCTTGAGCACGTAGAGCACGCGATTGCGTTCGCCGTTGCCTTCGAAGTCCTGCAACAAAAGCCAGGAGTCCATGAGCGAGGACGTGGCCATTTCACTTTGTTGCAGCGCGTGGCCGCCTTGCGTTAGACTGGTGAAAAGCGAGGTGACTTGTCCGCCCTTCAAGTAATCAATCAGTCGTGTTACCATCCCTTTGCTTTCGGAAGCGGTGCCTGCGTCCATCAGGCTGGTGATGGGGTCCACAATAACGACGTGGGGTTGAAACTCGGCGATCTCCTTGAACATCGTGGCCAGATGCATTTCCAAGCCGTAGAGCGAGGGCCGCGCTGAGTGAAACCGCAGCAGGCCGCTATTGACCAACGGCTCCATACGCAACCCGATGGATTGCATATTGCGGATGATCTGGTTGGGCGATTCCTCGAACGAGAAGAAGAGTGTGCGCTCCCCACGCTGGCAGGCGGCATGGGCAAAGTTGGCGGCGACGATGGTCTTGCCGGTGCCGGGCGTGCCCGTGAGCAGAATGCTGCTGCCGCGAAAAAATCCACGCCCTCCCAGCATCGCGTCGAGCCGTGGGATGCCGGTGGCAATCCGTTCGCGCGATATCTTGTGATTCAGCCCCAGCGACGTGATGGGAAGCACGCTGATGCCGTCCGCGCCGATGAGAAAGGGAAATTCATTGGTGCCGTGCAGCGCGCCGCGATATTTCACGACGCGCAGATGCCGGGTGGCGATCTGATCATGGACCCGGTGATCGAGCAGGATGACGCAGTCGGACACGTATTCCTCCAAGCCGTTCCGCGTGAGTTGTTCGCGTCCGCGTTCGGCCGTGATGACTGCGGTCACGCCCTTGTCCTTGAGCCAGCGGAAGAGCCGCCGTAATTCGGCGCGCAGAATGGCCTCGTTGGGCAGACTGGCAAACAGCGCTTCCAGAGTGTCAAGCACCACGCGCTTGGCGCCGATGGAATCAATGGCGTGGTTGAGCCTGACGAACAACCCTTCCAGGTCATACTCGCCGCTCTCCTGGACGTCGCTGCGCTCGACGTGGACGTAGTCAATCGCAACTTTTTTGCGCCGGACCAGGCCCGTCAAATCAAATCCGAGCGACGCGACGTTGGCCTTCAACTCCGCCTCCGTCTCCTCGAAGGTCATGAATACGCCCGGCTCGCCGAACTGCACCGCGCCGCGCACCAGGAATTCCGCGGCCAGCAAAGTTTTGCCGCAGCCCGCGCTGCCGCACACCAGTGTGGGCCGACCGCGCGGCAGCCCACCGCCGGTAATTTCGTCGAGACCCTGGATGCCCGTCGGACACTTGGGCAAAAGAGTCGCTGGAGACGTCTGTTTGTGACCGTTATTTCTCATTCAAGAGCATCCTTTTGTTGACGCGGGGGAGACACACAAAACCAACAACCGGGCCTGAAACTCTTTCATTCGGAAGGCATTTATCGAAGTCATATTTCTATGTATTATAAGCCGAGCGATTCTGCGGGCGCTATGGGGTGTTTACCCCATGCCGGAAACATGTAATCCATTAGCGATGGGTCGCTCGCTCGCCAAAAGGCTCAAAGCGGTCCTCAGCAAGTGACTCTGGACTGTCCGGCAAAATTGGGTAATTTTTTTCGGTCCTGGATGAACCGGCGGGAAATGCCAGGGCTGAGAAAACGATTCCCCTTTTGGATTTCCCGAATGGCCTCGACCAAAACATTGGCGAAGGTTTGTTGTTTGACCAAATAGCCCACCCCACCCAGAGCCATGACGTGCTCCACGTAAGCGTCATCCGTATGCGCGGAAAGAATAAGCACCTTGGCGTCGGGCACGAATTTCAAAATCTGCCGGGTGGCCTCCAATCCGTTGAGCAAGGGCATCGCAATGTCCAGGATCACGACGGCGGGGAGATACTTTTTCGCCAACTTCACCGCCTGCCGTCCGTTGGTGGCTTCACCCACGACTTCGATGTCATGCTCGGCCTTTAACACATCAAGCAATCCCTCACGGACGATCGGGTGGTCCTCGGCCACCAGGACTGTGATGCGTTTCGTGGACATCTTAGAATGAGGTTTCCATATTTTTCAGCGCGTCTCTTGCGAGCCACCCACGCACCTTAAACATCCGGCCATTGCTTCAATTTGTATATGGGGTGAACACCTTATCACAAACGGCCAACGGCTAGATTGTCGATTGTCTTTCGCACGGACCCTGCAAAAAACCGGCAGGACTCTTCTAATGCAGTCGCGGGATGCACAATAATAGGGCACCACGCCAGTGGGGCGAGACAGCCCGCCAAGCGGGCCGCTCATGATTTGTTCTGTCTGCTCGCATTAACGTTCATCGCATACGCTTTTGCAGTCAACTCTCTGCAAGACTGAATTTCGGTGGGTAAATACCCCAATGGCGCTTTCGCGCATTCCCGGTTAGTTGTCGGGAGTGATGACGGACATCGACGGCGACGAATTTTCGTTCGTAGAAAGCGCATTCTCTTGATCAGGCTCCGCACTCGTTGGATGGCGCTGTGGTGCGGCATTCTTATGTCGTGCCTGAATCAAGGGCGGGCGGAGGATTTCTTGCTGACAATGCCCAAGCCAGGGGCGAACCAGTTGCGCTTGCTCTCTCCTGTCCTGCTCGAATTGACGTTGATTACGACCAAGCAACCGGACCCGGCCCGGGTCGATCAATGGGATTTTGTGGATGCCGGCGATCACCTCCAGGCGCCGGCGGCGGAGCAATTTGTGGTCACCATGAACGGCGGACCCATTGCCGTCCAGTCGGTCGGCTTCAAGCGGCGGGTGCTTTACGCGCCAGTCAAACAAAGAGATTTGCGCATTGGCAATTATCTCTACCTGCAATTGGCCGCGCCGATCCAAAGCGGTCAAACCGTGGAGGTGCGCGACCCGGACGCAAAACTTTGGCCCGCGACCATGTCCTGGAAGACTGCCGCCGACCCGTTGCGCTGGAATCCCATGATCCATGTGAACCAGCTCGGTTACTTGCCTGATCTGCCGAAGCGAGCGCAGGTCGGTTATTATCTGGGCAGCTTGGGTGAAGCCGACTTGTCCCGGAATCTGACCAATGGCACGGACGCCGGGTTCGAATTGGTCGAGGCCGGCACCGACCGGGAAGTATTTCGTGGCAAACTTATTCGCCGGCCCGAGGAGGGGTTCCCTTTTGATTGTTATCAGCAAGTGTTCGAGGCGGATTTTAGCGCGTATAAGACGCCGGGCGAATATCAGGTGTTGATCCCAGGCTTGGGCGTTTCGTTTCCGTTCTTCATCGACGAAGGCGTGGCCGCCGCCGTGGCTCGAACTTATGCACTGGGACTTTATCACCAGCGCTGCGGCACGAGCAACGCGCTGCCTTTCACGCGCTTCACGCATGATGTTTGCCATGCGGCTCCGGCCAGTATTCCGTCGCCGCAATCGTCTTTCGCTTTCACATGGAAAACGATTGCCGACAAAAGTTCCGATTTCGCGACCAATCCCCGGCACACGGCCCCTCAACTCAAAGACGAGGCATCCCAACTCTACCCGTTTGTGAAGCACGGAACGGTCGATGTGTCGGGCGGCCACCATGACGCCGGCGATTACAGCAAATACACCATCAACAGCGCGGCGCTGATCCATTTCCTGGTCTTTGCCGTGGACTCATTTCCGGGTGTCGGCGACTTGGACAATCTTGGCCTGCCGGAAAGCGGCGATGGGAAAAGTGATCTGCTGCAAGAGGCGAAATGGGAAGCGGACTTTCTCGCCAAAATGCAGGACACGGACGGCGGGTTTTATTTTTTGGTTTACCCGCGCGAACGAGAGTACGAGCAGGAAGTTTTGCCCGACCACGGAGACCCGCAGGTGGTATGGCCGAAGACCACCGCGGCGACCGCCGCGGCCGTGGCGGCGCTCGCGGAGATGGCTTCTTCACCGAGATTCAAGCAGCAATTTCCCCAAGCGGCGGCGCGTTACCTAGGGAAAGCCAAGGCCGGTTGGGCTTTCCTGGAACGCGCCATCGCCCAACACGGCAAGGACGGTGCTTATCAAAAGATCACCCACTACGGCAACGATTTCCTGCACGACGATCAATTGGCTTGGGCGGCTTGCGAAATGTTCTTGGCCACAGGCGATCCGGCGATACAACGCACTTTGATCGCCTGGTTTGATCCGTCCGATGCGGCGACGCGCCGGTGGGGTTGGTGGCGGGCATGCGAAGGGTTCGGCTGCGCGATGAGAAGCTACGTCTTTGCGGCGAAAGCCGGCAAGATAAAGCCTGACCAGCTTGACCCAGTGTTTCTCCGGCAATGCGACGAGCAACTGTGGGCAGCCGCCCAGGACCAACTTGAGTACGCGCAGCAGAGCAGCTATGGAACAAGTTTTCCAGCGCCGACGAAGCATGTCCGCGCCGCCGGTTGGTATTTCTCGATGGACCAGGCCTTTGATCTCGCGGTGGGCTGCGCGTTGGACAACCAAATCCAAGGCTCGCGCGCGAAATTTTTGCAAGCGATCATCAGCAACATGAATTTTGAGGAGGGCAGCAATCCTGTTAATGTTACCTACTTGACAGGAGTGGGATGGAAACGCCAGCGGGAAATCGTCCATCAATACGCGCAGAACGATCGCCGGGTGCTGCCTCCTTCCGGCATCCCCCTGGGAAATATCCAGGAAGGTTTCAGTTGGCTGGATCCTTACAAGCAGGAACTGGGCGCGCTCAGTTTTCCGACCGATGGCGCGCCCGCGGCGCCCTATCCATTTTACGATCGTTGGGGAGACAGTTTCAATCTCAGCACTGAATTCGTGGCTGTCAATCAAGCGCGCGGACTGGCTTGCGCCGCTTTCCTCATGGCGCAAACGTCTCTGAAAAATCAGCCGTGGAAATCGGCTCCGGCCCAAATCACCATTCTACGCGACGGGAAAACCATCACCACGGGCCTGACTGCGACCGGCCTTGATTTGCGAAAGGCGCGGATTGTTTGGGAAGCGAAGGATCAAGAACCAGCCTTTGGTGCAAGCCTTTGCTTTCGCCCGGTGAATTCGGGCAGCCAGTGGGTGGAGGCCGAGGCTCAGTGGCCCGATGGCCGGCGCGCTTTTGCCGTGACGAACTCTACCGCCGGCGCCGTCACGGCAAACAATCCGGCGCCCTGATAGAGGTCTTTACCCACTTACCCCAGTCCCTTAAAGGCTGCATTGTGAACGCAACCAGGGAGTGTTGCACTCCTGCTATGAAATTACTTTTTGTTCACGATCAGTTCGGTCAGCGCGGCGGCGCGGAGTCGAATATATACGACACGGCTGCCGAATTCAAACGGCGCGGCCATGTCGTGGGCATTCTCCACGGCCCCGGTACAGGCCACGAAGAGGCGGAGTGGCGGGAAACTTTTGAACACCGTTTTTCGCTTAAGAACGAAGATCATCCGGTGCGCGCCGCAGCGGCCGTGCAAATGTTCCAGCCCGATGTGATATATGTTCACAAACTGGCGGACTTGGAGGTTCTCCAAACCTTGGTGGCTTCGGGCGTTTCGCTGGTGCGCATGGTGCATGATCATGACATCTACTGCATGAGAGGTTACAAATATCACCCTTTCAGCCGCGATAATTGCCTGCGCGCCGCGTCGCCCTATTGCGTTTTTCCGTGCGGCGCTTCCATCGCCAGGAATCGCGGACCCGGTTTGCCGGTCAAGTGGGTCAGCTATACCGACAAGAAACGCGAAATCCGGCTCAATCAACAATTTAAACGGATGATGGTGTATTCCCAATACATGAAAGACGAATTGGTTCGGAACGGCTTCGACGTCCGACGCATTGAAATCCACGCGCCCTTGCACGCCGAGCAGGGCGACATGCCGCGCAGCTCATTTTCGGATCGCAACATGATCCTCTTCGTCGGCCAACTCATTCGAGGAAAGGGCGTGGACATTCTGCTGGAGGCACTGGCCCAGGTTCAGGCCCCGTTTGAATGCATCATCCTTGGCGATGGAAGCCACCGCGCGTTTTGTGAAAATCTCTGCCGAAAATTGGGTCTGGGCGACCGCGTGCATTTCCGCGGCTTAATCAAATCCGAGGAGCTGGTAAAATATTACCGCGAATGCAGCGTGGCCCTGGTGAGTTCGGTGTGGCCCGAACCGTTTGGCATGGTCGGGCCGGAGGCGATGCGCCACGGGTTGCCAGTGGTGGCCTTTGACGTCGGCGGCATCAGTGAATGGTTGATGGACGGCGTGAATGGTTACCTTGTGCCAAGGATGGATCGCGCCCGGTTCGCGGCGCGTGTGCAGGAATTATTGCGCGACAAAACTCTCGCCCGCCAAATGGGCGAGCGCGGGCGGCAAATGGTCATGCAAAAACATGACTCATCAAGGCAAATCACGGCCTTAGAAAATATGTTTGATACAGTGATTTTAGAAACCGGCTCTCGGATCGACCCATGAACAACAGCTCCAACATTGGCGCGGTAGAGTCGGCTGTCCTCAGCCGGCTGACCCGTTTGTGGAAACAGCGGCGGCAGGAGGCTCCCGACGCGGCGCCATTGCCGATCTTGATCGCCATCACAGGCGGCAGTGGCTCAGGCAAAAGCTGGCTGGCGGATCGGTTGCAACAAGCTTTCGGGAAAGAGTCCGCCCGACTGTCGCTGGACGATTTTTATCGCGATCTTTCTGCTCTGACTCCGGCAGAACGGAAGAAGGCCAATTTCGATCATCCACGTTCAATTGACTGGCTTTGCGTGGAACACGTGCTGAGCGACTGCCGCGCCGGTCGTTTGACTCGGCTGCCGCGCTATGATTTCAAGACCCATACGCGGATCTCCCAAGGCGAATGGTTCAAGCCCAAACTACTCATCTTTATGGACGGACTCTGGCTGCTCAACCGTCAGGCGATGCGAGATGCTTTTGACTTGAAGATTTTCATCGATTGCTCTCCCGCCTTGCGCCTGCAGCGGCGGTTGACCCGCGATGTCGCGGAGCGCGGACGCAGCCCGCTTTCGGTGCGCCGGCAATTTGAGGACACCGTGGCGCCGATGCACGACCGGCATGTGGCGCCGAAAGCTCACTGGGCCGACATCATTTTGAAACAACCGCTTCAGGATAAAGCCATCCATCAACTCGCGGATCAGATCTGGGCTTTGCTCAGTCTGATGGTCTCCGAACACGAGTGGATGCGTACCGCGCTCCAAACAGAATTATGCACCATCCTAAAATCGCACTAACTCGCACGACCGGCGACCGTGATGTCCGTGATTTTTTGCATCGCCGTTATGGGGCCACGCAATCTTGCTGGCGGCGCTGGCGCCTGGCGATTCTCATTTGGAGAAAGCGGCTGTCGTGGGGTTGGCAGGTCTCCGGCTCGGTCCGGCTCAAGCGTTTGTTTGACATCGTTGGCAGCGCGGCAGCCATCGCGTTGCTGAGTCCATTGATTTTGCTGGTCGGTCTGCTGGTGCGGTTGGATGGCGGACCGGCGGTATTCGCGCAAACTCGCGTTGGAAAATACGGGCGCGAATTTAAAATGTTCAAGTTCCGCTCCATGTGCATGAATGCGGAAGCGCGCCTGAAGGACCTTCTGAGCGTCAATTCCCATGCGGAAGGTGTGACCTTCAAGATCAAGAATGATCCCCGGATCACCAAAGTGGGCAGATGGCTGCGCAAACTTTCCCTGGACGAGGTGCCGCAATTTTTCAACGTGCTGATGGGGGACATGTCCCTGGTGGGCCCGCGTCCGCCCGTGCCCGGGGAAGTGGCGCGTTACACTTCGATGGATCGGCGGCGGCTGGCGGTGAGTCCCGGCATCACCTGCATCTGGCAGATCAGCGGGCGCAGCGAAATTGATTTTTCCGGCCAGGTGCGACTTGACGTGGGTTACATCGAAAACCAGTCCTTCTGGCGGGATGTCAGAATCCTGGCGAAAACTTTGCCGGCAGTAATTGTGGGAAGAGGAGCGTGCTAGAATGAAGGTATTGCTGATTTGTCCCGATGAGCGATCAGGCGTTTCTATGCTGTCGGCCTTCGAGCCGCTCGTGAATGTGCGAATCTTCGGCAAGAGCCTGATCGAATATTGGGTGGAACACGCAATGGGTTTGGGAGCAACCAAGATAATCGTCCTGGCGGCGGATCGCCCCGAACAGGTGCGCGACCGGGTCGGCGACGGCAAACGGTGGGGGATGGAAGCCGAGGTCTTGCCGATACTTCATGAATTGACAGAAGCGGAAGCGCGCGCCCAATTCTGCGAGGATTGCAATGCCAACTGGCTGCCCGCGCCGAACGATGTGGTCGTGATGGATCATCTGCCCGGTCTGCCGCTGCAACCCATGTGTGGAAGTTACGCCGCATGGTTCGAGGCCTTGCTGGCTTGGTTGCCGCGCGCCGCCACTCCCGATCGGATCGGAGTGCGGGAAATTCAACCCGGGGTATGGGCGGGATTGCGCACGCGCGTCTCACCCAGCGCGCGATTGCTCGCCCCCTGTTGGTTGGGAGAAAGTGTCACCGTTGGACCATGCGCAGCGGTGGGGCCGATGGCTATTCTTGAGGACAAAGTATTTATCGAAGCAGCGGCAGAAATCTCAAACAGTGTGGTGGGAGCGGAAACATTGGTGGGCGAATGCACTGAACTAAAAGACTCTTTGGCCTGTGGAAATAATCTGATCAACTGGAAAACCAATTCCAGCGTCCAGGTGTCAGATCCCTTCTTGCTGTGCGCGCTAAACCAGCACAAGCCGAGCGACCGTTCCGCTGCTTGGTTTGGCCGACTGACGGCCACAGTGGCGTTGGCCTGCACATGGCCGATCGGTTTGCTTGCGATGCTGGGGTCCAAAGCGAACGGGCGCCCCGCACTGACGTGGACGGAGGCGGTGCGGGCACAAGCCCCGGGAGCGCCCGGCCAACCTTTGCGATATTATGAGCTGACCTACACGAGCCATTGGCTGCGGCGCTGGCCGCAGTTGTGGAACATTGCGACTGGAACCTTTGCCTGGGTCGGCAACCGCCCTTTAAGCCCGACGGAAGCCGGCAGCCTGACCAACGATTTCGAGCGGCTCTGGCTGTCGGCGCCGATCGGGCTGTTCTCGCTCGCCGACGCCGAAGGGTGCCCGGAAGGATTCAGCGATGAAGCGCGGGCGCATGCGAGTTTTTACGCGGTGCAGGCCAACTGGCGATTAGATTTGGTCATATTGAAGAGTGTTCTGTTCGGGTCCGTGAGAAAAGAGCGTTCGCTGGTAACTGACAATCAATCCATTTGGAAGGGAGTTGAACATGAAGATAAAATATCAAAAAGACACGTTGCATATCAGCGAGGTTAAAGAATTGGGAGCCGCGAGTTCAGGCTCTTTTCGTGATGAAGTCCACGCAAATTTACCGACGGATCTGAAGACCATCGAGATCGATCTATCGCAGACGGTCTTTCTGGACAGTTGCGGCTTGGGCGCGTTGGTCATGCTCTACAAAGCGGCCTGCGCCAGGAGCGGAGGGATTAAGATGCGGTTGCTCAATCCCACGCCGCCGGTGCAGCAAATATTTGAGTTGACGCGGATGCATCTCCTTTTCGAAATCGTGAGAGCCTGATTTACCATGAGAATGACACGCCACGTATTGGCCCGAGGAACGACGTTTCAGTCATCCCTGCCTTGCGACTTGAAGGAGGTCCGGCGGGCGACGACAGCGGCGACCGGGTTTTTGGCCGACGAAGGCTTGAGCAACGAAGAACTCATTGCTTGCGAACTGGCGCTGGTTGAAGCCTGCAATAACGCCATTCAGTACGCGAGCGACGCTGAACGAACGAAGCCGGTGGAGATCGCGGTGACTTGCAACCAAATTAAAGTAGAACTCCGCGTCAGCGATCACACGCCAGCATTCCGTTTTCCAGACGAAATGATCTTGCCGGAACCAGACAGCGAACGGGGCCGCGGCTTATTTCTGATTCATTCACTCATGAATCAGGTGAACTATTTTCAGGGCGACGGCACCAACACGCTCGTGCTCTACCTGAACCGCACTTCTCCGAAGAACCGCAATCGCAAGACGAATCCGCAGATTGATCTGACGCAAGCGAAAAGCAAACTGATCGAGTCCGAGCAAACGATGCGGAACATGGCCAAAGAACTTTGTTTTCGTTCTGAAAGTCTGGCCGCCATTTTCAGATGCAGCGCCGAGTTAGGCCACGGTAATAGCGTGGAGAATTTTTCCGAAGGTCTGTTGCATGATCTGCTGGATATTATCTTCGCCGATTGGTTTGTGCTCCGCGTCGTGCGCCAGAACGGCGTGCGACTCGCGGTTCTCGCCATTTCTGAACCAGTGATGGAACTGGAACCGCTTATGATCTCCCCTGCGCCGGCGTCCGTCCAGTCGGTCGAATTCAAAGCCGCCATCAGCGGCAAGGATGTGTATTTCGGTCGAG
>Ga0209006_10000631_pt1 | contig 32645 bp, 17 predicted proteins | sample JacPin_JW_Ref_O2_FD_188567 | JGI IMG/M metagenome (GOLD analysis project Ga0209006, IMG submission 188567) | Forest soil microbial communities from Algoma, Ontario, Canada - Jack Pine, Ontario site 1_JW_Ref_O2 (SPAdes) (version 2) | ecosystem: Environmental > Terrestrial > Soil > Boreal... | reverse complement strand
ACCCCGCCGAAACCTCTCTGCTCATCGAAATCGCAACCAACCCCGCCACGGTGAGCGCTGCGGTCATCCCTATTCGATATCGGAGATGTAGCATCCCACTCCTCTGACTTCATGCGCGGCAGCCGGCTTGCCGTTAAGCGCAGACTGAATCGCATCGTCTAGTTCATGCGTGGTGGGTGCGGAGCGCGTGCGATAGAGATCGACAAACCAGTTATCGATTCTTCCGCCGTACACCAAGTGGCGATTGCTGTCGAACACCGCCGCTTCCGGCGTAACGTGCACGTGCGCCAGTTTAACCAGCACATGATCGGGATCGCGAAGCGCAGGCGAGTGATAGCCGTAGTCGCGAAGATACTGGCGGATGTCGGCGGAGGAATCAGTCTTATCGGGATAGACGAGGAAAAAGCCAATGTCGTGTTCGTATTGTTTGCCGATCTTTTGAATGACGGGAGCGTAGCGGCTGGACACCGGACAATCGCGCCGCAGAAAAACCAGCACTATCACTTTATTCGCGGAGGACGCGAGCGGATTCACCGCGTTGCCTTGCAGGTCCAGTGCGGTCTGCTGAGCCGACGCCAGGGCACAAACCGAACTCGCTGCCACGAACGCCAACAGCAACCTGCGGTAAACTCGCGGAATAAATCGCAGCCTTGGCATAAAAGAGCGTGTTGCAAAATCCATGCTTCGCGCCAATTGCGATTCTAGAATCAGCGAACGGCTATGTCCACGGCGCTAGTGAATTAGTCGCCGCAGTTCGGCGGATCTCCCTCCAACTCGTGAAGCATTTTCTTCGCCGGGCCGAAGTCGGGGTTAAACTCCAGCACCCGCGAGACAGCGGCTTTGGCCGCTGCGAAATCTCCCGTCGCGCAATCGGCGCGGGCAATATTCATACCGATGCTGCTGCGATCGGGGGCCCGCTCGAATGCGTCCTGCCACAGGCGGAGCGCGTTTGGTAAAAGTCCCTGTTGCGCTTCGATCACCCCCAGGTTGACCGCGGCGTCAATCAATGTGGGATCGTTTTTCAATGCCTTCCGGTAGAGTTCTCGCGCCACGCCGGTCGCATTGCGCTGCTGCGCGCCGTAGGCGAGCGCGGAAAGGAGTGCTGGATCGTCGGGCGATTGTTTGATCGCGGACAGAAGGGTTTCTTGCGCTTGCCGCTGCCCACCGGGTACGCCGCTCTCCGCCAGAGATTGCCAGGCTAAGGCCAAATCGCGCGGATCCACGCTTTGCGAGGCAGGGAACGGAATCAGGCGGGGCACAGATGACTGGTCCTGCGTATCCTGCAGCAGGTTTGCGGCGATGTGCGGACGCGCGGAAATGCGGTGGTCGGTGACTTCGGTGTGGGCAACGTCGGTGCTGAGCGATGCGGGCATGTGGCAGGCAGTGCAGTCCGGATGATCCGCATGGTGCTTCGCCGCGAAAGGCGCTGCATGACAGGCCAGGCACTTCGCCCGATAATACGAAACGCGCTCCTCGGTCGAGACAGATCGATGCGGATCGTGGCAACTGGTGCAAGACATCGAGTCCCCGGACTTCTTCTTGCACTGGCTCTGCGCCAACGCCTCGACCTGGCTGACCGCGCCCAGGCCGCCGCCGGTTGAGCCGACAAACACAAAATAGCGGATGTAGTCCGATAGAGAATCGCCCGGGCGAAACTCATACACGTGGCGTCGCGGACGCTCGATCGCAGCTTTGCCTTCGAGATGACACTGCATGCAGATGTCATCGCGGCGGGCGGGCGGGAGCTTAGCGGGATTGATAATTGCGCCGCCACTGTTGGACCCAGCATTGTTGGACCGAGCACTAACGTGCGCCGCTCCCGGCCCATGGCAGCGCCCGCACGAAATTCCGCCGTGAGTGAAAGGCGGCTGCGGATAGCGATTCTCTGTGCCTTGCAACGGCGGCTGCATGCCGCTGACGTGGCAATGGAGGCAACTCGTATAGGCAGGCAGGGTCAGCGGAATTTCACGGGCCGATTGGTAGGCCGGAGCCGTATCCCAGGTGTGGCGACTCGCATACCAGTTCACAGGAGATTCGAAAAGAAATCCGTCGGTCTCGAACAGATAGCTGCGTCCTCGGCGCCCCGAGCCAATGTAATAAAGCAATTCACGTTTGCCTTGAACCCGCGAATCATCGTTTTGAGCGGGAGCCGTGCGGTTAAAACTCAGCCAGGCCTTCCCGGCCTCGCTATAAATGCGGTAATGCACGCCAGATTCCCTGTGGGTAAACTCGGCCGGAGTCAGAGCATCGATTGCGGGGCCGCTGGCGCGGGCCATGGACGTGCCCTGGTAAGAATCGTAGATTGCGGCGTGACATCGCGCGCAGGCTCGATCACCGGAATCGCCCGTTGCCTGGTCTCCGTGAGACGCTGTCAACTTTGCAGCCGCGGCTTGCTCCATCGCTGGGCCTGCCAGGCACAACACGAAAAATGCAACCGCCAGCGCCGAATGCGCGCGCAACAAGCCTCCCATTGGTCTTTCGCCGATTCTAGTTGAGCGTGCGTCGTCCGTGGCAAACGAAAAAATGGGGAGTCCCGAAAGACTCCCCGCTGCGAGTAATTCGTTCTCTCTAGAATATGACTTTCAATGCGAATTCGAGCTGGCGCATGCCGGTGGTCGAACCGGGCGAAGAATCGGCTTCGATGTCGGTGATCTGGCCGGCGTTGCCGCTGCAATCAATGCAAACGTTACCCTGGTTGGCGTTAAAGCCCAACACGGGGTGGTTGAAAACATTGAAGGCGTCCATTCGGAAATTTACCTTCACACGTTCCGTGACGGCAAAATTCTTCGAGATGGCCGCATCGGCAAAGAAAGCACGCGGACCACGGAAGCTGTCAAAGCCGATATTGCCCAGGTTCCCGATACCCGGATCGCCAAACGGACCTGTTGTAGTGGTGATGTTTGGTACGGGGGTGAAGAACTGAACATAGGGGTTCGCGCCAGCAGGGTGCTGCAGCGAACCGGCGCCGGAGTGGAATGAGCCGGATCCCTTGTCCGGGCGGCAGATGCCCACATCCTCCTCGTTGCCGCACTCGCTGAAGCTAGGAGTCCAGGGCAACCCACCGCTCCAGTTGTAATCGCCCGTAATTTGCCAGCCGCCAAAAATCAGGTCCTCGGCCCGCGTCGCATTTCCGGCGAACGTCCTGCCTTTGCCGAATGGCAACTCATAAACCAGGCTGGTGGCCCACACATGATTTCGAACCTGGTCATCCGGACCGTATGAGATGGGATGGCTATCTGCGTAATAGTTGCTGTCGTATTTGTCGGCATGGGCGAAAGTGTAATGCGACAACAACTGGAGGCCGTGCGAAAAGCGCTTGTCGACTTTTACCTGCAAAGCGTTATAGATGCTGCTGGCATCGTTGCCCAGGTAGTTGCCCTGATCGCCGGAACAGCAGGTTAGCTGGTCAGCCACGGGCACGCCAGTATTTCCGCACGTCCCCGCCAGGATCGACGTGCCGGGCACATTCGCGGTGGAACAATCGGCGTAAATGAACTTGTCGAAGAACGGTCTGCGCTGGCTCTGTGGCACGCCCGTACTGCAACCGGGCCCAGCGCACCCGATGATCGATGGATTGTTGACGTTGTAGGTATTGCCATCTCCGGCGAAGCCGTTTGTACCCTTGTTGCCGATGTAGGCGACTTCGAGCGAGGTAGTGTTGTTCAATTGGTGCTGAACCGTAACGTTCCACGCGTCGAGCGTCGGAAGGCGCTGATAGGTTGGGCGAATGTGCGGTTGCAGGTTGCCCGCCGGTCCATTGAGCGGCAGCAAGCCATTCGAGGGGACCGCGGGGAACACGAAGATTGGCGGGCCGGCGTCCAACTGGAACGCGGGGACGTTGTTGTTGGTGGCGGCGGCGTTATTCGTTGAAGCCTGCACCAGTTGTGCGGCCAGTACCGGCAGATTCTGCGTCACTGCATGGCCGAAGTTGGAACCAAACACGCCCATGTCGAAGCTTCGTCCGTAACCCATCCGGACCACGGTCCTTGGGCCAACCTGGTAAGCGGCCCCCAACCGCGGCGCAAAGTAGGACCACTTATTGTCGATGTTTCCGTTAAACCCAATATTGCCGTAGCCTGCCACGCGGTCGTGGCCATCGCCGAGGGCGATGTTGGTGAAACCACCCTGGCCTTTGCCGTTTACGTATTCGGGGAAGTAAACCTCCCAACGCAGGCCATAGTTGAAGGTGAGTTTCGGGGTGGCGCGCCAAGTGTCCTGGGCATAATAGAACATGCGATGTTGACGTTCTGCCGCGTCCACGCTGGTGCTGACGTAGCGGCTCAGCTGAGTTACGTCGCCGAGCATAAAGGTCGCGAAATCAAGTCCGCCCAAACCGTTGTCGGAGGTAGCCAAGTGACTGAAGGCATAAACGCCCGTGCGGTTGGAGTCGCTGGGCACCCGCAGATTGCGCGCGTAACGAACGTCGCCACCAAATTTGAACTGATGGTTGCCGTGGATTTTCGTCATGTTGGCGACCCACTGGAATTGCTTCTCGCGCTCGATCAAGGGGCAGTTGCAGCGCGCAACGCCCAAGCCATCGCCAAAGTTCGAGCCTACGCCGTCCATGTCGAATTCGCCGAGGCCAGAGGTAAAGGCCGCCTGTGTCCCGGTAAGATTGGCGTTCGGAATGCCGAAGTTGGTCATGGCCGCGACGCCTGCGTCAGGTTTGTTGGTGAGCGGGTTATACTGGAAAAAGCCGAACCGAAAATCCCCAAGCAGCGTAGAACTGAACGTCTTGGTTACTCCGCTCGCCAAGCTGTAGTTATGCACGTTGGAACTTCCTGCGAGACCGCCAGGGCCAAACCCGATGCCGCCCACCGCGCCCAGACTGGGTTCGCCGGACAGGCTGAAGTAATCAAGGCTGAAGCGGCCGAACATTTGGACTGTCGGCTTAGCATTAAAGTCGATTCGAGTATCGAAGCTGTTCTGGTTGTAGGGTCCGGCGCCGGAGCCGACGAAGTTGTTGGTTGCGCCGCCACTAGTCGGGTTGGGGAAGGCTGCGAGAATCTTGAGGGCCGCGGCCGACATCGCACTCACCGGCACCTTAAAATTATTCGCTGCCAAGCAGCTTGCCGCGGGAACATCCCCTTGTGTGCCGCAAAAGGCCAGGCGGTTTGCCCCCGTCAGGCTTGTGCTACTTGTCGGATCGTATAGATAATTAGAAGGGTCGCCCGGAATTCCGTTACCGATTTTCGCGGCGTAGTCGCTGAAGTCGCAAAAAGTCCCGCCCGTGACGCAAGTGCTCTTTAGCAGAGCAGTCGGAATCGTCTCCTGGTTGCTGATACCGTTCTTTTGCCGCGTCGCCTGATAATCGGCGAAGAAGAACAATTTGTTCTTGATGACCGGGCCACCAATCGTTCCGGCAAACTGCTGCCAGCGCGAGGAGGGAATCAAACGGCCCGTGACGGGATCGGGATTGAACTGCGTGAAGGGATCGCGCGCAGCGAGAGCGTCGGTACGCCGGAACCAGCTCGCCGAACCGTGAACGTCGTTGCTGCCAGACTTAGTTTGAACTGTTACGACGCCAGCTACGGCTTTGCCAAACTCGGCGTCGTAATTGCCTAATGTCACTTTGGCTTCCTGAATCGCGTCGAGGTTCGGATTGACGACGATGATGCCTAGGATCGGGTCCTGATTGTCGGTACCGTCAAGCTCAAATGCGGTGCCGCTAAAGTGTTGCCCGTTCACGAAGATTTGCTGGCCGCCTTGCGGATTCTCTGTCGCGGCGTGGCTCCATCCCACGAGCTTCTGCGTGCCCGGAGACAGGAGTTCGAAGGAGGTAAAGTTGCGGTTCAGAACCGGCAGGTCTTCCACGTATTTCGAATTAAATTCGATTGATACGTCGGCGCGGTCAGTCTTGAGCTGCGGAGCCTCTGCCGTTACTTCCACCTGTTCGCTGGTTGAGCCGACCACGAACTGACCGTTTACCGAGACGCCAGTATCGGCCGAAACTTGGACATCTTTAAACTCGAGAATCTTGAATCCAGCCGCCTCGACGCGAACCGTATAAACGTCCGGGATAAGGTGCGTTACCGAGTAGTTGCCGCTCTCATTGGTGGTCGTCGCTTCCGACGTGTTTTTAGTCTGACTGACTACCGTTACCTTCGCACCTGTGACGGCGGCGCCAGAAGGATCGGTGATCGTGCCCAGAATGCTGCCAAAGACCGCTTGCCCGAAAGCAGCCTGTGTCCAAAGACCGGAGAGAATTAGTAGTGACGCCAACGCCCCAAGCACTGACCTTCGCATGAACACGCCTCCTGAAAGCTCGACCGCAGGGTGGACCAGAACAGGGTTGTACCGGTGTTTTGTCTTTGCAACTCTGTAGTACAAAAGTATTATCGAGTCAGTATCACTACGTTTGATACCGTTACGAGACTGAAGTGGCCCTTTTGCAGTAAGATAGGACCGCCGTTACCTGAGTGTTAAATGGCTTTGACACGCACCTTCGCCGCCGGGCGGGAACAGTGCTTCCAGCAAATAGAGAAGCTTACCAATAGTCATAGTCTCAAGAGCTCCGAATCCCTTTGCAAATTGCTTCGTTACCTGGCCGAACATTCCCTCGATCATCCGGGTGTTGCGCTTAAGGAATATCAAATTGCTACCGAGGTTCTGGGACGGTCCCGAGCCTTCGATCCGCAGAGCGATTCGACCGTGCGGGTGCAAGCTGGCCGTTTGCGAATGAAACTGGCCGATTACTACGCGCACGAAGGGCCGGACGATCCCATCCTCGTCGACCTGCCCAAAGGGCCCTACGCGCTCACCTTTCATGTCCGGACGCCCACAACGGTAGCTGCTCCGTATTCGGTTCCCGGGCCGATCGAGAGTTCGGCACCTCTGGGAAACGGTCGGCCAAAAGGCCGTGGGTGGGCAATTGCGGTGGTTGTTCTGTCGATCTTGCTGGCCGCGTCCCTTGTCACTACGGCGGCGCTTGATTTCCGCGCCCGCCGACAGGTCATCGTTAAGGATGTTGTTCCCGCCGCGTATCAGATTTTCTGGGGGCGCTTTGTCGCAACTCCACAGCCACCGTGGGTCGTTTTCAGCAACGGGAGTTTCGTCGGACGACCCGAGACGGGAATGCGGTACTTCAACCCGTCGTCGGATTCTCGCGCCTTTATCCTCGACCATTACACCGGAGTTGGAGAAGTGCTGGCCATTCACCAATTGGATGTCGTCTTCGCCCGGCTCAACCGCGAACTCGAGGTAAAACGGGGCGCCTTGTTCACTCTCGACGATGCTAAGAATAACGACCTGATCTTTGTCGGCTCTCCTTCGGAGAATCTAACGCTGCGCGACATTTCTGGAACGCGCGAATTCGTTTTCCAACGGCTGGATTCTGGCCCCCGTAAGGGCGACCTTGCCGTTGTCAACATTCATCCCCAGGTCGGGGAACCGAAGATTTTTTTGCCCTCGCCCGCTAACCAGCCGACCACCGAAGATTATGCCGTGATTGCTCTGTTGCCCGGTCTGGACCCTGCACGCTCGGTCCTGATTCTCGCCGGCAACTCCACCTTCGGCACGCAAGCGGCAGTGGAGTATGTCTGCCGGGAGAACTCTCTCAAGGAGCTGTTGCAGCGGCTGAATGTTTCCAAGTCCTCCGATCTGAAATCGTTCGAAGCGCTGTTGAAGGTGAAAATCGCGCACGGAGTTCCGGTGACCGCCGACTTCGTGGCGTTGCGCGATGCTGCCCGTTAAATCCTGGCAGACTTCCCCGCAGAAAAGGAAACGTCCGCTCCGCCCCTTTGTGTCGATACAATGTCCGCAAGATGATTGCTCACCTGCGCGGAACGCTGCTGTCCAAGCATCCCAACCAAGCGGTCGTGGAAGCTGGCGGCGTCGGCTATGACGTCACCATCAGCGTGCCGACATTTTCCGATCTGCCCGGCCCCGGATCAGCCGTGGCCCTGCACATTCACACCCACGTGCGCGAAGATCAGATCGCGTTGTACGGATTTCTGCGGCCGGCGGAGAAACTTCTGTTTGAGAAGCTGATCACGGTAAGTGGAATCGGCCCCAAGCTGGCGATCACGATTTTGAGCGGCATGGCGGCCGACGAGATGGTGAACGCCATCCGCGGCAACGATGTCGCGCGGTTAACCCGCATCCCCGGCATCGGCAAGAAAACGGCCGAGCGCATGGTGCTGGAATTGCGCGACAAGCTGCCCCAACCAGTGACGGATTCCGCTCCGGCGATTTCCACTTTCAGCGCAATCGAGGAAGATGTAGTTTCAGCATTGGTGAATCTTGGATATCAGCGCGCAGCGGCGGAAAAGACGATGGAGTTCGTGAAGAAGGATTTAGTGAACAAGAATAAAGATGGTTCGTTTGATGCCCTGTTCCGCGGGGCCCTGGCTGCATTGTCCAAGTAGGCCAACGTTACGGAGTGATGGGACTAATGGATCTGGGAGTTCCGGCGCTGTTCAAGGATAAAGCGACCGCCGCAACGATTCCTGCTGCTGCAGCGCCCCCGGCAACTTCAAGAATGAGTGCCGTCCGCTTCTTTTTCGCCGCCGGAACCGGCGTACTTGGCTGGGAAGTCTGAGGCTGGTCGGGAGAGTCTTTTTGCGTCGTCTGCTGTCCTTGAGGAAGGGTGGTGGTCTGCGAGCCGTTGCTTACCTGGAGATCGCCTTTGAGAGCCAGAATCTGAACCGCACCATTGGCATGGGTAAGCTCAAATTCCGTCCACACACTCGAAGCAGGTGTAGCCGTAACGACGCCTGCACGGGCGAACATTCCCTTCGATGTAAGCACCTGCACACTCCCATGCTCAACCGAAACCGCGCCACCTTCGAACTTCGCCACCGATTCGGCGAGCACGGTCACACTGGAACCCGCTGCTCTGATCTTAAGCACTGAGCTGGGACTGGTCTGCACCAGGTCGCCGGGAAAGATTGCGGAAGCTTGTTGCACTCCGCTGCCGTTGAGCCAGGCGGTGCCGTAGGGGCGCACCATAGCTGCCCCCGAATCGGCAGCCATCAAAGATGCGGGGACCAACACGACCATCATCCAACAGAGAAGATTGCGCACCAGGCTCATTGCAGTGGTTGGCTTCCGCGCCAAAACTAATCTGTCAATGGTAGCCCTGCTTCCCTTGCCCGTCAACCGTTTTGCGTGAATTCGTGTCGCGAATTGCGTCTCCAGATTGTCCGCTCCTATGAGACAATTCCGCGAACATTAAACTGCGGCGATTACTGCATCCAACCGGAGACCTACAATGCCCACCAATTGCTCCCGAACCACTTTGCTGTGCCTCGCACTTGTTTTCATGCTCGCCGGCTTCGGCTCGCCACATTTGATGGCCGCAACTGTGCAGGTGGGAACCTGTCTGGCGGGAGTGCAGCACTATTCGACCATCCAGAGCGCGGTGAGCGCCAGCGCACCCGGGACCACAATCCGAGTGTGCCCCGGAAGTTATCCCGAACAAGTTGTGATAACCAAGACGCTGGCTCTCAACGGAGTTGAGTCAAATGCGGGAGCCAGGCCGGTGATCACCTCGCCGGCGGGCGGCATCGCGCAAAACGCTACCGGCCTTGGAACCGGCAGTGCCATCGGCGCGCAGGTGCTGGTGCAAAATGCCACCGGGGTCAATATTACCGGTTTGACGGTCGATGGCAGCGGCAACCTGCTTTCCTGCACTCTGGATTTCATGGGCATCTATTACCAGAATGCCTCCGGGACTATGAATTATGTCGTGACCCGAAATCAGAACCTCGGCAGCGGAAGCGAGTGCCAGAGCGGAGAAGGGATCTTTGCGCAAAGCGGTTATGGCTTCAGCGCGACGTCAAACGTTCTCATCCAGAACAGCAATGTCTATGCTTATCAAAAGAATGGAATCTCGGGCGACGGCGACGCGCTCACGGTCACGATTACGGGAAACGATGTGGTTGGGCAGGGTCCGACTCCCTACGTAGCGCAGAACGGCATCCAGGTCACGAACGGGACGAAGGGAACGATCGTCGGCAATTCGGTGTTGAACGATATTTATTCCGGCGCCTCGTTTTCCGCCACCGGAATTCTGGTGTATGCCTCCAGCGGGCTCAGCGTGAAAGACAACACCGTCGGCAACACCCAGGGAATTGTGATCTACAGCGGCGGAACGGCCGGAAGCGCGGATCAGACTACGGTCATGTCGAACCATGTCGTGGATACCGACACCTACGATGGCATCGACGTTTGCAGTAACGGCAATACGGTGAATGCCAACGCCATCATGGGCAGCAGCCAGGGAGGAGTACACCTCGATGACAGTTGTGTCGAGCCGAATGGCGGCTCCAGCGGCGGCAATAATAAGGTCACGAAAAACAACATTAACGACGTTTGCGCGGGGGTTCTGTTGGGCGGCGGAAGCGGCAATACAGTGGTTCCTAACGCCATCTTTAATGCCGATTACGTGACGCTCGCCGGCGATTCCTGCTCCGCGTTGCCTGCCGTGGCGGCAGTAAAAGCGGAAAAACTTGGGCGTCGCCTCGCGCCTGTCAGACCGTGAATCAGACCGTAGGAGATTTGGTGTTGAAAATCACTGGCGGCTCTCCGGAATCTCATTCCGGGATGATCGCGTAGTGCGCAACATTGTTGCGCAACATTGATTTAGTTGTATTCCTGCCGGCCGGAGAAGTCCCGGCAAGGGCGCACAACACGTAAAACAAAGCTGCGTTGGCCGGAATGTGAAGATTGAAATCCATGAAGCTGTGCATCAGCAGGCCCGTACAACCAGCCAGGGCCGCAATCCTCGTCAGTTGCGCGGCAGAAAGCTTTTCCCGATTGCGCAGGCCCGCATTGCGCAAGCCCGTTCGATATAGCACGACGAGGAACCACAGAGCCACTGCAAAGCCAGCCACGCCGGTGTCGAGCAGAAGTTCAAGGTAATCGTCGTGCGCGTGGTTGATGAAGAAACCGTCGTAGAACACGCGATAGTGTGGAAACACGGTGGCGAAGGTTCCAAAGCCGCTGCCCATAAATGGATGGGCCTGAAACATGCGGATGGAGTCGCGATGAATCAGCCAGCGCGCGGGGTCGTGGATGTTGGTGATCCGGCTGCCTACTTGCTGCGGAGCGATCCACGCAAGGAACAGCGCAGTGACCACACAGAACGACACAAACACAACAGCCGATTTCTTCGGTGAAAATTGCCGCATCCAAAGGATCGCCAGGAACACAGTTTCGGCGATCACCGCTAACATGCCGCCACGCGATTGACACAGGAACACCGAGGCGGCCATCAGCATGGAAGCAAAGCCAAGCAAGAAACGCTTCGTTCCCCGAACGGAACCCCTGAACGCAGGCACCAGTGCGAAAGGCAGCAATAATTCGATCAATCCGGCATAGTGGTTGTGATTGACGTAGCTGCCATATACGCTTCCCACGCGCGGCTGGATCAGCCAATAGATTTTGTTTCCCGACGTGAATCCCTGCAATACCGCAAACAGCGCGTAAACAGGCCCGAACAAAGACATGGCATTCCCGAACCAGCGGGTGAAGGTCTCATCGATCGCGCACATCTGGCTGGTAACGAAGACCAGCATTCCATAGGCAATGTAGAGCCATAGCTCAGCCAGCGAATGGTACAAGTACGCGGTTCGGTGAAACACAATCTGCGCCAAAACCAGTCCCAGGAAAATAATCATCGGCGCAAACAGAGGGCTCCAGCGGATAATGATGTCGCCATCGGCAACTTGCCATGCGATCCAGATACACGAGACAAGGGCGCACCCGATTTCAAACAAGGCGAGAGACCAAGGCTGAACGATTCCGAGCGCAAGCGGCCCAAAGACCAGAAGTGTACACAAAGCCGCGAACAGCAAGGGTCTTAATCCGCGCGCGACTCGAAGACGAACTCCCAGGCTTCGAATCCGCGGAACCGCCCCATCAATAACTCGCCCAGGCATCGATTATTTCTTCACCAGCCTCAGGTCATCGATCCACACTCGTCCCCGGATCCGGGTGTCGGCCGGAGCTCTGAGGATCTTCACCGCTATCAACTGAGTGCTCACGGGAGCGCGGAAGGTTCCCGTCATTTCCTGCCAGGGATGGGTGTCGAGCACATCGTCGGTTAAAAGAAGATTCGCGCCGCTGTAAGCATCGGCAATCGCCACTCTCGGCCCACTCGAAGTGGTCACGTTTTCGCTCTTGATCCAGAGACTGAGTTGGTATTCGGCATTCGGCTGCACCGGCACCAACTGCATCCAGCCGGCATCGTATGCCGGATTGCCATCGTAGAACAGAGAGAGAGAACGCGATTCCGAATGCGCGACTGTGTCGTCGATCGCGGCGGCAACGTGGCCGGCGGATTCATGCCGCCAATCGAAACCGGAGTTAAGAATGGGCTGCTCAAAGCCCGCATTTACGATAAGGTTGTCGCTGGGCAAATAATTCCTGAGAGTGGGATTGAGACGGGCGAGTTCGTGCCACGCCCGGTCGAAGCCGGCGACGTCACGTTCCTTCACCAAGCAATCCAAATAGAAGAAGCTGAGGCGTGGCGGAAAATTTCTGCCACTCGTAATCAAGTAATGCCAGACTTGGTTCGCCGCCGCTGCTTCCTTCTGCTGCGTCAGCAACCCGAGAAATTGCAACTGGAGGTCAGGACTATCCGGAATCACGGAGGCAAGCATGAGGTTCGCATTGCGCGTGTTACGCCAGCACGCCGGCAGAATATTCGCGGCGGCCTCGGGATTCTGCGCCAGCGCCCGCCGGAAGAGCGGCAAAGCCCGATCTAGGTCTCCAGCGACCAGGAAAAATAGGCCTGCTTCGCCGGCTACTTCCGGATTGCCGGGCTCAGCGTTAAGAGCGGTCTGCACCGCTTCATTCTGTTCTCGGACGTCGTCCGCGACCTGATACACCGCAGCCAGATCCAGCCAATACCTGGCCCGGTTCGGATTCAACGCGACAGCTCGCCGGAGGCTGGCGCTCGCGCTCTCAGAATCCTCGTCGGAAGCCGAGAGCTGCACCCCCAGCAAATCATGAAAATCTGCGTTGCCAGGCGACAGCTGGATTGCCCGCTCCAGGCCGGCAATCTGAACGGAGTCAGCGGATCGCTGCGCGCGATAAATCCGGATCACTCGGTCGATATAAAGCGATAGTATCCCCGCACACGTCAGGACCAATACGGCATTCCTGACGCTGCGAGGTAGCGAAGATTTCACGCGGAGTTCCGCTGCGCGGTCTCGATCTGTTCGGAGTCGTTGTAATAACTGCCGTACCGGCTGCCGTAGTGATACATGTCCGGTTCGGTAAAATCCGCCGCATTCAGAATCACACCCATGATCCGGGCATCGACGTGGGAGAGCACGTCGTGAACCCGGCGCAGCGCAGCCCTGCTGGTCACGCCCGCGCGTATCACCAGCAGCGTGGAGTCGGCCAGAGCGGAGAGCAACGCCGCATCGGTCACGCTGAGCACTGGCGGCGTGTCGATGATGATGTGATCGTATTGCGGTTCAAGCCCCCGAACCAACTCTCTCATCCGCGACGAAGCCAGCATCTCGGAAGGATGAAGTGCGACCGGCCCCGCGGGCAGCACCGAGAGATTGGGCACATCGGCTACGGAAAGAATCGCACCCTCCGCGATGGTGTTCGCCGCCAAGATCGTGCTGAGCCCGACATCGGACTTGAGATGAAGAATCTGCGAGATGCCGCTGCGCCGCATGTCGCCCTCGATCAGCAGCACCCGCGAACCGTGCTGTGCCAGCACGATGGCCAGATTCACGCTGGTCGTAGTCTTGCCTTCCTGCGGCAACGCGCTGGTCACCATCAGGATTTTTGCCGACCTGCCATTTTTGCAAAGCAGAATCGAAGTCCGCAACGCGCGGTACGCTTCAGCAATTTCCGATTTCGGCCGCAGTGCCGAAGCCATCGCCGCCGCGGAACGCGGAAGACGCTTAGCTGCAGGCAACGACCGGTTGGGGCGCGACGATAGCGGAATCACCGCCAGCGACGGCAACGCCGTAATCATTCGTACCTGTTCCAGGGAATGCACCGTGTTATCGCGCGATTCGAGCACAAACGCCAGCGACAGTCCGCCCGCCAGTCCCACCATCAGCGACATAAGAAGATTCCGCGGAATGTTGGGCGAAGAAGGGCTGGTAGGCGCCGATGCTGGATCCACGATCCGCACATTGCTTGATCGCAAGCCGGTCATAACTCCAGCTTCCTTCAGCTTTTGCAGCAGTCCTTCATAGAGCTGCCGGTTGCTCTCCACGTCCCGCTTCAGCAAGCTGTATTCGATGGCGCTCTCATTCAGACGGTTCTCTTCGGTCTTTTGATTCTCCAGGGAAGCTCGCAGCAGCTTTTCCCGTCCCAGCGCCGCCTGGTAGTCTTTTTCGTATTTGGAAGCTAGCCGCGTGGTTTCAGTTTGAATGTCCACCTGCACGGCAGCCATCTGCTTGTTGAGTTCCTCTACCTTCGGATAGGTCGGCTGAAAGTGAACGCTGGCCTGTGCCAGTTGCCGATGCAGATCCTCTTCCTGATTTCTCAGCTTGACCAATGGGCTTGAGGGATCGAGATTCGACAACAGATCGGGGTCGCCCGAACTGGCCAACCGATACACCGATTCCTTCTGCATGCGGTCCGCTTCCGCCGCTGTCAGCTCTTTATTCAGTTCATCCAGCTTGGAGGTGATGATGTTTTCCTTCTCATCAATTCCCAGAATCCCATGTTCCTTCTGATAGCGAACCAGCTTCTCCTGCGACTCCTCGACTCTCATTTGCAGTTCCGACAATTGCTGTGTCAGCCAATCGGAGGTGCGTGTCGTGGCGTCGAGGTGGGTTTTGTAGTTCTGCTCAATGTAAGTGTCGATGAGCGTGTTGACCGCCTTAGCGGCCAGAACCGGATCGGAACTGGAAAAGCGAATCTCTAGCAAGCGAGTTCGCGGAATGGCGTTGATCTGCAGCGCGCCGCGGAACTTCCCCACCAGTCCCGCTTCCCAGTGCGGTTCGATGTAACGCATCTGCGCGGGAGCGGCATTCGCGCTGCTTGCCGCCACGGCTCCTTTGCCAGCAAACGCTGGATCGGAATCCAGATTCAGCCGCCGGATCACCAGTTTCGCAATTGCATCGCTTTGCAAAACGTGGGTCTGCGTATCCATAGCGACCATATAGTCGTCATAAGCGTCGCTTCCCCCGGCGTCAGAAGACTTCAGACCCGCCGTATCGGCTCCTTCGCGATTTATCACGACCCGGCCCACCGCTTCATAAATGGGTGTCGCAGAAAAGGAAGCCACTGCACCGATTACCAGCGCCACCAGCATGGCCGATAAGATCGTCCATTTATGGCGCAACACGATCGGCCAGTAATCCCACAGGCTGGGAACGTGGTTCATCGTCAAGTTATACGCTGGAGGTACGCTCCCGACAGCCACGGGACGCGACGCCTGCAATTCATCATCGCCGGGCATCAACGTCCGAAAACTCTTTTCTGATTCCATTCACCGCTCCATCAAAATTTTGGATGCTTTAGCGCGAGGGGGGCACGCGAAACCTGGCAGCATCCGGGGGACCCGCAACCAAAAGTGGTAATGATTGTACAACGTCCGGGCGCTTCGGCCACGTCCTTAGAATCCTTATTTTTGGAATGCAATTTGGTCCCAAACACGGGAACAGAGACTTTTTTCTAAAAGGAAATCGAAGCTCCCCAGTCGGCGAATCTTAATCCTCCCAACGCTCTGTTTCATGTTAGAATTAGGCACTTTTGGATCGATCTGAGACACGGCCTCGGATGCGGGTTCCTTACCGGAAATTCCTTCGAAATCATGCGTTTCCTACCACACCTGATTTCCGCTATGCTTTTCGTTTCTGCGCTGACCATGACGGCTCAGGATCGTCCGGCTGGCTCACCGGCCGATAGCCAGGCGAATCCTACCGATGGCGCAATTAATAATGATCAGGATCAGAACGAAAAGATGGGCGAACAGAGCGCCAAAGTGGTCCCACCGAGCGCTCGGAACAGTCAGTCTTCTCTGCAGTTGGGAGTCGGCGATCTGGTTGAGATGACCGTGTATGACGTTCCGGAACTTACCAGCAAAACGCGCATCTCCAGCACCGGCGATCTCTACTGCCCGCTGATCGGGCCGACGCATGTGGCAGGGCTGACGACCGAAGAAGCCGCGCAATTAATTCAGAAGCGGCTCTCCGCATTCCTGAAAGATCCCTACGTCTCTTTGTTTGTCACCGAATATGCCTCGCAGGGCGCAAGCCTGCTTGGTGAAGTAGCCAAGCCCGGCGTCTACCCTGTGCTGGGAGAGCAGCATTTATTCGATCTCATCTCGGCCGCAGGTGGCCTAAGCGAAAAAGCAGGACAGAGCCTGACGCTGACTCATCGCAGCGATCCGGATAAGCAAATCACGCTTCCGTTGTCGCGCAATCTCAGCGACCACCCGGAGAGCAATGTGAGAGTCTTTCCCGGAGATACGGTGGTTGTGAAGAAGGCAGATATTGTCTACGTGGTAGGAGACGTGAGCCACCCCAGCGGATTGCTCATGAACGCGAACGGCATCACGGTATTGGAAGCAGTCGCTTTGGCCGGGGGTACGACCCGCACGGCGAAATTGAATGGCGCAAAAATTCTGCATAAGGGACCGGACGGGATGACCGAAACTCCGGTTGAGCTCAAGAAAATACTGCGGGCGCAAGCTCCCGACTTGTCCCTGCAAGCCAACGATATTCTGGTCGTTCCTTCCAGCACTGGGAAAATCCTGGCGGGGCGAACGCTCGAGGCAGCGATGCAGGCGGCGACGATGGTTAGTGTTGTGGCAGTTCCGTAAAACCAAAAAATTCCCAGGAGACTCTCCGAATGGCAATGCGATGCCGCACTTTTGTTCGATTTCATCTTTTTTTTACTGCTCTGTTTGTCACGCTTGCAGTAAGTTCCTTCGCCATCACAGCCGGTGAGAACGTTCTCTATAGTTTCCCCGGCGCCAGCAGCGGAGCGAACCCCTACGCCGGCCTCATTCTCGACACGGCCGGAAATCTTTACGGCACGACGGGCGGCGGCGGCAACAGTACGAAATGCAATCTGGGTTCAGGTTGCGGAACGGTCTTTATGCTGACTCCGCCCATCGGAAGCACCACCACCTGGACAGAGACCGTCCTTTACAGCTTCCAGGGTGGGACGACTGATGGTTCTGGTCCGCAGAGCAGTTTGGTTCTGGATGCTAAAGGCGCGCTCTATGGCACGACCTCGAGCGGCGGAGCACACGCGCTCGGTGCGGTCTTCAAGCTGACGCCACCGGCCACGCAAGGGGGCGCGTGGACGGAAAGCCTTCTTTACAGCTTTAAGGGCGGAACTGACGGCAGCAATCCCGCCAGCGCTTTGATCTTCGATACCAAGGGGGCGCTCTACGGAACCACTCCCATTGGCGGAGCGAATAATTTCGGTATCGCGTTCAAGCTGACCGCTCCCACAAAAGGGACGCAATGGGCAGAGACCCTCCTTTATACATTCAAGGGATTGAGCGATGGCGGCAAGCCTTACGCCGCGCTGGTTCTGAAGCTGAATAATTTGTATGGCACGGTGCTGGACGGCGGTGCCTCGTCGCAAGGGGCGATTTTCGAACTGACCGCTCCCGCCAAAATGGGCGGAGCCTGGACCGAGAGCGTTCTTTACAGCTTTACCGGAGGCGCCGACGGCGGCAAGCCCTACGCGGGCCTCATCCTGGACAAAGCTGGTAACCTCTATAGCACCTCCGGCTTGGGCGGCGCGGGCGGATTCGGTACCGTATTCAAACTTACCGCGCCCAAGACCGGCAGCACTACCTGGACAGAGAGCGTGCTGTATAGCTTTGGCGGCGGTCCCGACGGATCCTACGCACGAACCGGCCTGGTGTTCGACACCAAGGGCAGTCTCTATGGCACGACCGGCGTTGGAACCGGCAACTCGGGCGTGGTCTTCGAATTAACCCCGCCGAAAACCGGCACTGCGTGGGCGGAAGCCGTGCTTTGGACTTTCAGCGGGAGCAGCGATGGCGGCAATCCGGCAGCCGGCCTCGCCATCAGCGGTACGAACCTCTTCGGCACAACCAGTCTGGGCGGGCAGTACAGTAAGGGTACGGTATTTGAAGTTCCGTAAGCTCTTTCAGTTGCAAGCCCAAGCGTTATCACAGAACAACTCGCGCTCCACTCGCGCCGCATCGAGGCTCCCGTGGTAATCCCCAAAGCCGATTCATCTCTACGTGAACCGGCTCTGGGCAGCGTTTCGGCCGGGTCGGGAATCCTATCAAGAGCAACACTGTTGACGGAGCCCTTCCCGGTTCTGCTGTTTTAGTGACGGTCCGGCGACATGTCCCGGCCATTGACGCAGGCAGCCAAAACCAGTCAAATTGGTGCGATGTGCCAGGGCCGTGTATTTCGTTTCCTGAAGGCGCAGTTTATGCCCGCCCGTTTTTCGTCTTATTTACGCAAATCCCTCGTTTCCGGATGCAGGACAAGCTCTGAATCGACGCCGGGAATGGCTCGGTCTTGCAACCGTCCGGCATTCCCGTCCGCAGTGCTTTTCCTCATCATAATTCTGCTCGGATCCGGCCATGTAGCGCGATCTCTCGCTCAGGGAATTCAGTCTGACGATCAGACGAAGGACCAGAATGTCGTTCGCGGCACTGTGATCAATGCCATCACCCACGAACCGATTGGCAGGGCGCTGGTGTCTTCTCCGGGCGGTCAGATGGCGATGCTGACCGATGCGGAGGGACACTTCGAATTTTCAATTCCAAAATCTGAGGGCGAAAATGTGCCTGGCCCGGGCCCCAGGCGGCACCTTGGTGCGGGTGGTCCCTTATGGCTGACGGCTCGCAAGCCAGGCTTCCTGGATCGCCCGAATGAGGCGGGGCAGACTCAGGCGATTCCGGGCAGTGAGGTGACGATCTCGCTCATTCCTGAAGCGATCATTAAAGGAAGAGTGATCCTTTCGACGGGTGAGCCCGCATTGGGCATTGCGGTACAAATTTTCTTCAGGCGCGTGCAGGAGGGTGCTTTGCGCTGGACCCCCGGCGCTCAGGCGCGTGCGAATTCGAACGGAGAATTCCGCTTTGCGGAGCTTTCTCCCGGGGCCTACAAAGTTGTGACCCGCGAAATGATGGACGACGATCCCGCCGACACGGAGGTTGGCGGGCAACAATACGGATTCGCACCTGTCTACTATCCAGGAGTGGCCGACTTTGGTTCGGCGGGAACGATTCAACTCTTGGCCGGGCAGACGTTCGAAGCGGAGTTATCGATCGCTCGCCAGCCTTATTACACCGTAAGAATTCCGGTGGTCAACGGCGAAATGAACAATGGAATGCACGTTGCTGTTTCGGTCCGCGGACATCGCGGTCCGGAGTATTCTCTCGGCCACAACGCGGGCAAACAGAGGATCGAGGGCACGCTGCCCAATGGAAATTACGTGGTGGAGGCGGCTACGTTTGGGCAAAATTCCTCCAGCGGTTCGGTAAACATTACCGTGGCTGGCGGGCCGGTTGAGGGCCCGGCCCTGGCGCTCGTGCGGAATAGCTCGATCCGTATCCAGGTTTCGGAGGAATTCAATGACACGAATTCGAGCGGATCCACGACGACGTTCAATACTGGCCGGGGTAATTTTTCCATGCGTGGGCCACGAGCCGATCTGAACGTCTTGGTAGACGCGGCGGATGATTTTGCGCCGCAAAACATGATCGGCCTTGCTCCACCGGCCGGACCGAATGACGAGTCGATGGTCATTGAAGGCATCCCGCCGGGGCGATACTGGCTGCGGCCGACTGCCTCACGCGGATATGTCGCGGCGGCGACGATGGGCGGAGTGGATCTCCTTCGCCAGCAGTTCACTGTAATACCGGGCCCAACTACGCCAATCGAAATTACGCTGCGCGATGACACGGCGGAGATCGAGGGAACGGTCGGGGACACTACGGCGAACTCCGCTTATCCCAATCCCGGTGATGCGCCGACGCATGCTTATGTTTACTGCGTTCCATTGCCGGATAGTCCCGGACTATTTATGCAGCTTTCGCCCTCTGCTGACGGCAAGTTCGATTATCAGATGATGTCGCCGGGAACCTATCGCGTAATGGCCTTTAAGAATCCGCAACCAAATCTTCCCTACCGCGATGCTGACGCTATGCGCGCTTACGATTCAATCGGACAGGTGGTTCATTTGGGCGCAGGCCAGAAAGCGAATGTGCAGTTGCAGATCAGTGCCAGTGTCGAATAAATATATGGCGGCCAGTGCAAACTCGATGCGGCCGGTTTTGCTGATGGCATTTCTCTTTACGGCCGGCGCAATGGCCTCGTCAGCGCAGGCAGCCAATGCCACCCAGCCCAAGACTTCCAATGGCTATAGGATCGCCGGCACAGTCGTCAGTAAAACAGATATGCACCCCCTGTCCAGCGCGAGAATCTCGTTACGCGACGTCAAGGATGTGCAAAAGGCGCAGTCCGTGTTCACCGGCGAAGACGGCAAGTTCGAATTCAACGGATTGCCTGCCGGGAAGTATGACCTTATCGGCGCCAGGCGCGGATTCATCTCCGCTTCCTACGATCAGCACGAGCAGTTTTCGAGTGCGATTGTGACTGGAGCGGGTTTGGATACGGAAACACTTCTGCTCCGGCTTGCCCCCGCTGCTGTGATCACCGGCAAAGTCCTGGATGAATTTGGGGAACCAGTTCGTCGCGCGATGGTAACTTTGTACCGCGACGATCACAGCAGCGGTGTCGATCAGATCCGGCAATCGCGCTCGTCGCAGACAGACGATTTGGGAACCTACGAACTTGGCCCTCTGATGCCCGGCACTTATTTTGTGTCGGCCAGCGGGAAACCGTGGTATGCGATTCATCCAAATTCCGAAGCGCGAGGGGCGCGGGCCGAGAATAGTGCCGTAGATCGATCTCTCGATGTGGCGTATCCGATGACTTACTACGCCGATGTGACCGATGCCGACAGCGCGACGCCGATTCTGATCCAGGGCGGTGAGCGCGCACAGGTAGATATTCATTTGAATCCAGTTCCCGCGCTTCATCTTCTGTTTCACGTGCCCCGCGATGACCAGCACGGAATCAATTTTCCCCAGTTGCAACAACCGACGTTTGACGGTTCCACGTCTGTGCAAGGGACAGGTGGACAAGTGGTTTCGCCGGGACTGCTGGAAATTACCGGCATTCCCGCGGGCCGCTACAACGTCCGCATGGGCGGACAGGGTTCGGGTGTTCAAATCAACAGCGTCGATTTCAATAAAGATGGCGAGGAGGTCGATACCTCCCGCGCCGAGGCGTTGAGTAGTGTCAACGTTTCCGTGCGCATCGCCGGTGAGAACACACTGCCTGCGCAAATGAAAGTTGGCCTGCGCTCGGGGCGCAGAGAGATAGTCGCTTCTCAGGATCTGAACACAAAGGGTGAAGCCGAACTCCAGCAAGTCCCGGCCGGCAAGTATGAAGTGACGGTGTGGGGCGCAGCGAAACCGTATTTCGTGGGGCGCATCGCGGCCTCCGGAGCTGACGTCTCTGGCCGCATGCTGACCGTCGCGGCCGGTTCATCTCCCTCAATTTCGCTTACCCTCACAGGATCGAGCGTGGAAGTACGAGGCACGGCGATGCTGGCAGGCAAGCCTTTCGCGGGAGCCATGGTCGTTCTGGTGCCGAAGAATCCGGAAGTCGATCGTGATCTCTTCCGCCGGGACCAAAGCGATCTGGATGGTACCTTTACTTTGCGCCAAGTGATTCCCGGCTCCTACACCGTGCTCGCAATCCAAAACGGGTGGGACCTCGATTGGTCACAGCCCGCTGCGCTCATCGCTTATGCGAAGCATGGGCAAGCCGTCGAAATCGGCGATGGAAGCGGTCGGCCGGTGAATCTCGCGGATGCCATCGAAGTGCAATCGAAGTGACGTAGTTCGCTTCGGCACGATCAAAATTTATTCAGCGGACTGCCGTACACATACGTCGGAAACGTAGCGGGTACAGTTCCGGGCTGGGACAGCGAACTGTGCGCATTCGTAATCGCGAGATTCGTATTCGCGGGAACGAACAGCGTGGGCGGCGCCTGACCTGCGGGAAAAACGTAATCGGCCGGCGGATCGCTCGCCAATCCTGCGCCAGTGAATGGAGGCTGATACGACGCTGTCGCATTGGGAGGCAGGTCTTCATTCATCGCCACGGGAACTCCTGTGCCGCCTGTCTGCCAGTTCGGTGAACTCTGACTGCTGAAATAAAGAGAAGTGGTGGGACTGGTTCGGCAGCTATTGTTGGAATTCAACCCCTGGGTCGTCAGAACCTGAAACGCCTTATGATCCGCCGCAAACTGCCCGTCCGTTCTCCAATAAGTGTTTCCCTGAAAGTTTTGGTAGGTGTTGTAGGCCTTTCCGCAGGAATCGGTGCAACCTCCCACCACGAAGAATGGCGGAGAGCTCGTGCTGAGCCGGTCGAAATAAAAGACATTATTGGTAACGTCCACTTGCTTGATCGGATTCACCGGGCAGCTATTCGGCCACGGATTGGATTGAACAAACATTCCCAGGTTGGCGAATGCAAAAATATTGTTGCTGAAAACATTCTGCATTTCCGCCGAAGATGCCAAGCCTTGCCCAATGTGAATGCCGTGTCCCGAGACGTTGTAAACGACGTTATTCGTTACCACCACCGCCGCCGATTGTCCATCCAGATAGATGCCCTCGCCGCCATAGGCCGAGCCCGCGACCGTGACTCCAGCGGTAGCGGGATTGTCGATGATAAAGGAGTCGGTAACATTATTTATAACGTTGCTGGTGATAAAGTTGCCCGTTCCCGTGGAAGCGTTATTGCCGATGTTGTAAAACAGCGCTCCACCATCGGACGTGATCCCCTGCACTACATTGGAAATCAGGTTGAAGCTGCTGCCGATATTGTTGCCGCTGACACTTACCCCGCCCGTCGTGGGTCCGCAGCCGTCCTTGCAGATCGAGATTCCCGCGTGGTAGCCGTCCATGATGGTGTTATAGACAAACTGGTTGTTGTTCCCGTTTCCCTCGGCGATTCCTTCGCCGTCGGGGAAAACGCGGGAATAACCCTGGATTAAATTATTGTTCGCCATGACGCCCTGCACAACGGTCGCCGCGGTATCGGTGCTGGCAGGAGTGTGACCGACTCGAATCCCGCTGTCGCCAATGTCGTAGAAGCTGGAATTTTCAATCGTCACGCACGAAGGCGTACTGCTGCCGGAACATAACGGCGTGGCAGCGGTGGCTCCCGCAAGGATTCCCGATGCGGAGGTGTGCCTCACCGTCACCGTATTAAAGGTAACGAACTGGCAGGTTTCGCAATCGATCGCCTGCGGAAGAGGCATTTCTCCGTTTACGTCATTGTTGAAGCCTACGCTGTTCGGATAGAAATCATCGACCTCGAAGGTAATTCCTTGAAATGTGACGTAGCTGAGATTCGTCGCGGAAATCAGGCTGCCACCGATGTAATCCGTTGCCGGCGCGCCTGGAATGCTCCCCCCAAGCTGCGGAATCACGACATTGTCCGTGGCGGGATTTTCGCCTGGATTGGCAATGTAGTTCAGTACCCACGGCGTCGTATGCCGATCCAAAAACCAGATGCCGGTGATCCCGTACTGAGAAGATGCGGGAGTCAACGCATCGTTGAAGGCGTCCAGCGTATTTTCGATCATGTAACGATGACCGACGGTCGGGCCCAGGTAATTGTAGTTTGTATCGTTGTTCGCATTCGTCCCTCCGCCTTTGGTGGCTCCAGCAAGAAAGATGACATTGTCGGCGGTGTCGACGCAGGCCACGCGCATGACGTCCACCGTCCAGGCATCGATCAATGTCAACTCAACATCTCCGGCGGGATACGAATTGGAATTGTTCGTGGTGCAAGGACTCGCGGAGTTTCCCGTGTAGCTGCCATTCAGGTTTGCCCAAACCTGAATCGGATCTCCACCGCTGGTATTGGCGTAAATAAAGCGGTCCAGGCATTTTGAAACGAGACTGCCGTTCACGCTGAGCGATGCGGACGGGCAGCTTGCCCCGAGCCCTGGGCCCGGCGTGATCGTGTTCGTGACGCGCAGGAATGTTCCCAGATTGCACGACGCGAGCGTGGGCGCTGGCTGCCCCGCTGGAGTGGAGGGAGAAGCGACGCATTGGCCGTTCTGCATGAAGTACCCAATGCTGGGATACGCCGAAGTTCCGTTGTCATGAATGCGCGAGCGCATGCGACGCGCTCCGTTGTAATAGAGCGACTCAAAAGGCTGAAGGGGTGCTCCGTTGGGAAGGTTCACAGGCAGCGCGGCCTGGTATAAATTGCCGCTGTTCGTCCATTGCAGGTTCAGGCCTGCTCCCGAAATCGGATCGGCATTCGCCGGAACACCTCCGCTGACGACCGGCGTTTCACCCGGATAATTCTGCCAGGTGACCTGCGCGGCGGAAGAAGTTCCTGAATCCGCCGAAGTAAATTTGAGCGTTCCGTAATTCGTATTGGCAGATGCTGCGGTCAGCGCCGGATAATAGGTTCCTGCTCGCAAGATCACAGTCGCAGGCTTAGCCGCTCGCGACACCGCATATTGCGCCCGCGACAAAGAAGCGAACGGACCATCCGAATTGTTGTTATTGGGGGCGGACAGATCCCCATTCCACGCATCGTTCCCATTGGGTGCAACAAAAAAAGTGCTGCCCGGGTAGGTGACGAGAGTGTTGAAGGTATACGCGTTGCTCAACCATGCCCCACCGGCAAGAGAATACAGAGTCAGATAAATCGTCGTGCCGTTAGTTGGTACCGTAGCCACGGTCGTGGTCAACGCATTACCCAGATTTCCCGAGCTATAGATGGTGTTGCCGCCCGGAGCGGTTCCGATATCCAGCCAATATGCGGACACCCCCGTGCCCGTGCTCCAACCGAAAGTTACAGTTCCGCTGGTCAACGTAGTTCCCAAAGTTGGCGCGGTCAATACTGCCGGAATCGCCGCCAACGTATATGCCGTATAGGTGTAACCATTGCTCAGCCACGATCCGCCGATCAGGGAGTACAGAGTCACATACACAGCCGTGCCATTTGTTGGCAGACCAACCACCGTGGTGGTAAGCACACTGCCCAGGTTGCCCGAAGAATAGTAGTCGTGAGCGCCCGCCGCCGATCCCACATCGATCCAATATCCCGACGATCCCGTGCCGGCCGTCCAGTTGAAAGTGACGCTGCTGCCTGGCAGTGTCGATCCCGGTGTTGGCGCAGTTAAAACGGCTAGCGTCGCAATCCCGCCGTAGGCCGTGTAGGTGTATTCATTGTTGAGCCATTGTCCGCTGATCAGCGAGTAAAGCGTCGCATATACCGTGCTCCCATCGGTGGGCAGACTGTTGACGGTCGTAGTCAGAACATTGCCGAGATTTCCCGAAGAATAGTAATCGTGCGCGCCAGCCGTGGATCCCACGTCCAGCCAGTACGCCGTGGCGCTCGCGCCTGCGGACCAGGTGAACGTCACGCTGTTGCCGGTGAGAGTGGAACCCGGAACCGGAGTCTGCATCAGCGCCGATCCGCCAGTCGAAGTGAACGCGCTGTAGGTATATCCGTTGCTCTGCCACGAACCGTTGATCATCGAGTAGAGCGTCACATATACCGTGCTGCCATCGGTCGGCAGACCGTTCACCGTCGCAGTCAGCACATTGCCCAGATTCCCCGACGAGTAGTAGTCATGCGCACCCGTCGTCGATCCCACATCGACCCAGTACGCCGACGCCCCCGAACCCGCAGACCAGGCGAACGTCACGCTGCTCCCGCTCAAAGTTGAACCGGGAGCGGGCGTGGTCATAACTCCAGGCGCCAGCGTCTGGCTGAACGCCGTATAAGTGTAGGGATTGCTCGGCCAGGCTCCATTCACCAGCGAATACAGCGTTACGAAGACCGTGCTCCCATCCGTCGGTAAACTGCTAACCGTGGTTGTCAGCACGTTGCCCAGATTCCCCGACGAGTAGTAGTCGTGCGCACCTGCAGTCGAGCCCACGTCCAGCCAATATGCTGTTGCCTCCGAGCCCGCAGACCAGGTAAACGCCACGCTGCTCCCGCCGAGAGTTGAGCCCGGGACCGGCACTTGCATCACAGCCAATCCGCTGTTCGAGTTGAATGCCGTGTAGGTGTAGCCGTTGCTGACCCACTGCCCGCTTTCAAGCGAATACAGAGTGACGTAGACCGTACTGCCATCGGTCGGCAATCCGTTGACCGTCGTCGTCAGCACATTACCCAGGTTTCCCGACGAATAGTAATCGTGACCAAGCTGGGTCGAGCCCACATCGATCCAGTAAGCCGTGGCGTTTGCATCCACGCTCCAGGTGAAAGCCACGCTGCTGCCGGTCAGAGTCGAATTCGGAACCGGTGATGTGATCTGCGCTTGAGATTGCGCGAAGACGGAGGACAAAACTATCGCCAGGAACCAGAGGCAGACCCTGAGCCAGCGAGGCACTCGAAGCGGCGTTGCCCGACGAGAACGCTCTACCGCACCGGTGGTTGGAGAACAACCGATCGACGAAAAGTCGACACTGCTCACAGATAAAAACATCATCAAACCACTACCAATTGCATATCAATTCTTTTGATCTCAAAGCGTTCTTAAGCCGACTTTGCGGAGCCAGATAGTCTTTCACGCTTTGAACGAGGCCATTGCCTGCGGGAGCGAAGCACACCATTTCACACGCACCCCAATCGACCACAGTCATCCAGTAAATTTTTCGGGAGGGAAGTTTCTACTGCGACCGAACACTACCAATTACATTGCCGCTACTATTCTGCCCCGCATATATTCGCTTTGCCCGAGCAAAGCCCATGCACCCGACTACCGATCCGCAAGTGTGACGATTAGACAAAAACAAACGAAGCACGTCAAGACAAATTGATGCTTCGAGACGCGCAAATGCATGTCTAGAGACTTTTGTCTCTAGACGTTAGCCTTGGGCTTCATCCCGTCCAGGTGCGTACTCCGCTCCGACAAACTGAAAAGGGGCGCGGATTTCCTTCTCCGCACCCCCATGAATTAGACCAAGACCATCGCCCTGAGGAGCGCCAGCCGCCGATCCGTTTTTCAATGTCTACGGCCCCGAAACGTAGGTGTAAGCATTGCTCAACCACTGCCCGCCCACCAACGAATACAGAGTTACGTAGACGGTGTTTCCGTTGGCCGGCAGATTGTAGATCGTCTCCGTCTGCACTGTGCCTAGGTTGCCCGACGAATCCAGATCGTTGCCCCCCGGACCCACCGTGCTTACATCCACCCAGTACCCGCTAGCATTCGCATCCGAACTCCAGGTGAACGTTACCGCGTTGCCGCTCAACACCGAATTGTTCGCCGGCGTTTGCATCACTGCAATGCCGCTGGTCGCGTTGAAGGTTGTGTAGTTGTACTCGTTCCCCGACCACGTGCCGGCAATCAGCGTGTACAGCGTCACGTAGATCTGGCTGCCATCGGTCGGCAAGCCACTCACCGTGTCTGTCAGGACGTTGCCCAGGTTCCCCGACGAGTAAATATCGTGCCCGCCCGTCGTCGAACCGATATCGATCCAGTAGCCCGAAGCTCCGGAACCCGCGGTCCAATCGAATGTCACGCTGCTACCGGTAAGGACCGAACCCGGAGTCGGCGTGGTCATCACCCCACTCGCCGCCGCCAGGCTAAACGCGGTGTAACTATATGCATTGCTGAGCCACGTTCCACTCACCAGCGAGTACAAGGTCACGTAGATCTGGCTGCCGCTGGTCGGCAATCCGCCTACTGTTGCAGTCAGAACGTTGCCCAGGTTCCCTGACGAATAGATATCGTGCGCACCCGCGGTCGAACCGATGTCGATCCAGTACGCTGTAGCTCCAGCGCCCGCCGTCCAATCAAACGTCACGCTGCTGCCACTCAGAGTTGAACTTGGTGCAGGCGTCGTGATCACACCCTTGTTGGAACTTCCACCCAGCGCTGTATAGGAGTAAGACGTCGGCGTCCATACTCCATTCAGCAGGTAATACCACGTGACATAAACCGTGCTGCCGTTGCTGGGCAGCGAGTTGACAGTTTGCGAGAAGACCGAAGTGGCCAGGCTACCCGAAGAATAGTAGTCGTGTCCGCCTTGCGTGGAGCCCACATCCAGCCAGAACGCGGTTGCGTTGGGGTATCCATACCACTGAAACGTTGCGCTGGTACCCGTCAGCGTCGATCCCGAAGCCGGACTGTAGATTCCTGGCGTCGCCTGCGTGAAGGTTGCGTTATAAACGGCCGACGTGGCGGGAGCAGTGACATGATCCGTCGTGCCCGTAGTGCCGTCCTGCCATTGCGAGAGGAAATACTGCGCGCTGGCCGCAGTTTGCGGCGAGACCACGCTCAGCGTGCAGGAACTTCCCGGGGTCCAGATCAGCGTCACGGGTGTCGTGTAAGTGCCGGGCGCGCAACCGGTCCCCGCCGAAGTGAAGGCCAGTCCTGAAGGTGTGCTGGTGATGGTTGCACTGCCGGCAGGAAGTGACGGCGCAAAAGACACTCCCTTGAAATTGGAATCAGCCGGCGCGGTATCGAGCAGAGTGAATGTCTCACCTGAGGCCTGGGATGCCGTCGTGAAAGTCAGAGTGTCGGTGATTCCGTACAGATACGTGAAATCGAGATCGGTAAGTGTGTAGTTCGTCGCGTAAAGCAGAACTGTGCTGCCCGAAACCGTGCCGGCCAGGCCATACAGCCCGCTGCTGCCCGACGTGCCGCCGTTGTTTACCAGATTCAATCCATGGTAGAGCGTGTAAGCGAGGTTCCAGGTTCCTGTGCCGTCGGACTTGGTGTTGATCCACTTTTGCAGGCCGCCGTTCCCGATGTTGGCCGTGCCCGTGGAATTGTTGTCACCGTTCGAGTCGTTCTTGGGATCGCCGCTGTCCGCCACATACAGGACCGACGGGCTGGCGAAAAAGTAGCCTACCGCGCTTAGATTGATTGCCAGGCCCGCGTTGAGGTTGTTGCCATTGCCGTTGCTGCCGGTCGTGATGGTGATTTTGCCGGTGCCGCCAGTGTTGCCATAACCCGTCAGCATGGTAGGGCCGCCGCTGCTGTTGTACAGACCGGTTGCCGGAGGCGTGCCTAGGGTGCCGATGAAGGAACGGTTGCTGCCCGAACCCTCCTTGCTGTCCACCGAAACATAGAGGGTGTTATTGAGAATCTGAACGACTCGCGTGTCCTGAGCAATCGTTTTGGTGCTGGTGTCGAGGCCGGTAATTGCGGTGGGAGTATTATTGGGCGCGCCGACCGGCGTGAAGAAGACGCCTCCCGTCGCGTCGCTACCGCTGCCCTGGCCGGAAACATAAGCGGTCGTTCCATTCAACGTGTAGACGCTGCGTGGATTGTTTGTATTAAAGATGTTGAAAATCGCGGTCGCCGAATTTACGTTGCCGTAAGGGTCAATCAAGGTAACAACGCGCGGTATCGCGGTGTAGCTCTGGCCTGTCAGACTGCCAGACTGCGCCAACGCATCCGAGGGCGCCGCTCCATACGTGGCTGGATTCGCATCGAACGTGGGCGCATCGATCCCGTATCCCATGATGGTGAGATATTGGCCGGTTCCCGAAAGCTGGATCGAGGCCTCGGACGAAGATCCATACTCCCCAGAGATCGGAACGTTCGCTCCAGAACCGCTCTGCGGCATTACCAGCGAATCCACAAACGAGACGCTTGTAGTTCCATTCGGGGTGTATTGAAACAGCGTAAGCGGAGCCGCCTGATTATCCCCGTAGCCACCAACCGAGCTGTTTCCGCTGCCGTTGCCGCTTCCGTTAGGGACGCTTGTGCATGTGCCCGCGTGAACCCCGCATCCTTCTACGGCCACCACCAGATTGCCCGGTGTAAAAAGCTGGGTTTGCGCGAACGCGCCGGTTGCAAGACTGAACCCGATGAGAATGAAGAGCGCGAGGTAGACGCAAACCTGCGCAGTCGCTTTGGACATGAGGCATTTCCTTTGATTGAAAATTGAAAACAGGCTGAGACGGAGCCCTGATTATCGTCTACGCCCAGAGCATGAATTATGAATTTCTTGTGAAAATCGCGCTTCGCCCAATGAAAAAGGCGCGCATTGCGTCCGCGCCTTGATGAAGGCGTCCGGCATATAGCGCCGGCATGCCACATGTCAGTCCGGCAGCGGTGTTCCCGGCTCAGCGATGCGGATCCAGTGATCGGTGAAACTGGTGTGCAAAGCGGCGTTCCTGAATTTTGGCATGTGGCAAGTGACGCACATTTTGACTCCGGTGGGACAGGCAGTCGTCTGATTGCCATTCTCTTTCTTCGCGCCGGCCGCGAGGTGACACTGGAGGCAATTCGCGTCATACGATGCCGGGTCCAGCGACAAGGGCTTGTGCGGGTCGTGGCACGCAACACAAGTGATGCGTGCATCTGCCTTCTTCCAACAGCGGCTGTTCTCCAAACGATAAGGAGTAAATCGAACGTTCAGCGTTCCGATTCTCGTCGGACCGTCGGAGACGACGTCCTGGTAGGTACGATGACAAGCCCCGCAAAAATCAACGGACTCAGCGGGAGAAAAACGGGACGGATTCGCAATGGACTCGGCAATGAATTGCTCGTCCGCGCCGGATTTTGCCGCAGCCACGTGTTCAGCGCCCGGTCCGTGACAAGCTTCGCAAGTTACGCCGAGGACCGCGGTTTGAGGATCGAAGTGATTCTTGGTGGTTGATGCTGTTGTGTGACAACCAAAACAGCGATGCGTCTCGTTCATGGTTATGCGGCGTCCCGCAGCTTCTTCAAGACTTGGCGGCGTGGTGCGCGGATGCCCCGGAGTTATGTCGAGCTCTTGCGTAGCGGTGTAAAAAGTGAGATGACTCTCGTAGAAGTGATTATTGGCTACGTAAACATACGTCTGACCGATATGGCCCCCACCAAAAGCCCAAAGCAGGTTCGCCGAAAGTGAAGCTGCTCCCTTGTTGATTTTGAGAACGTGCTTGCCGGCGAGCTTGCTGATCTGGTAGTTGTATGGGCCGATCTGAAAAGCTAACGGACTGTGGCGAAGGCTTTCTGCATCCGCAGCGCGTGTCGCCGCCCGCGCCATGGCTGAGTTCTGAATCACTGCGGCTTGGGCGGCGTGACATTTTGCGCACACAGCTGCGCCCACATATTCTTCTTTTCCCCGGTTCCCTTTTGTTGGCCACCATCCTAAATCCTTGAGCCTTGTTTCCGTAAGCCTCGCCGCATTGCTCGATCCGGTGGTTTGAGCAGGCAGCTTAAAACTAAGAACGCAGCCGCAGCAAATCAGCAGCCATAGAAAATCCTGCGCCTTGAACGGAGATGGCACGGCAGTCCTCGGAATTTATTCAGCGAACTTCCATACACATAAGTCGGGAACGTTGCGGCCACGGTCCCAAGCTGACGAAGCGAACTGTGTGCCTTCGTGATGGTCAGGTTCGGGTTGCTGGTGCTGAACTGCGCCGGAGGCGACTGTCCGGTGACGAAGGAATAATCGCTCGGTGGGTCACTCGCCAACCCTGAATCGGTGAATGAAGGCGGATAAGTCTCGGTACCATTGGATTCAACTCTTCATTGATCGCCACCGGTACTCCGGTGCCGCCGCTCTGCCGGGACGGCGATGTCTGACTGCTGAAATAAAGACCGCCGGAGAACTGCGCCCGAATCTTAAACTCAAAAAGAGTATGGATTACAGCGGAAGCGAGGCTGCGGGTCAAGAAGAATAGGAGGAGCAGGAAAAAATAGACTCCTCGCACTTCGTCCCACTCGCCGAACCGGTGCGACGAAAAAAGAGGGCGCAGATTTTATCCACACCCTTTTTTCTCCAGCGGCCGGCGCCTCTCGCGGCCGGCCACTTTGCTCGTCTTTTTGCTTACGGACCCGAAGTGTAGGTGGTCGCGCTGCTCAACCACTGTCCTCCGACCAACGAATACAACGTCACATACACCGTGCTGCCATTCGCTGGAAGATTGTTGATCGTCTCCGTCAGCACCACGCCCAGGTTTCCTGACGAGTCCAGATCGTTTCCACCCGGACCCACCAGACTCACGTCCACCCAGTATCCAGTGGCATTCGGGTCCGAGCTCCACGTGAAAGTTACTGAGTTCCCGCTCAGCGTTGCGCCGTTCGTCGGCGAGGTGATCTGCGCCAGACCGCCGGTCGCATTCAACGCAAAGTAGGTGTACGCGTTGCCGGACCATGTTCCGCCAATCAACGAATACAGCGTCACGTAGATCGTGCTGCCGTCGGTCGGCAATCCACTCACCGTCGTCGAGAGCACATTGCCCAGGTTTCCAGATGAGTAGTAATCGTGCGCTCCTGCCGTTGATCCCACGTCGATCCAGTACGCCGATGAACCCGATCCCGCGGTCCAGCCGAATGTCACCGTTCCACTGGTCAGGGTGGTTCCAGGTGTCGGCGTCGTCAGAACCCCGCTCGCCGCAGCCAGACTGTACGCCGTGTACGTGTAGGCATTGCTCAGCCAGTTTCCGTTCTGCAACGTGTAGAGCGTCACGTAGACCGTGCTGCCATTCGTCGGCAATCCATTCACCGTCAGTGTTTGCACGTTGCCCAGGTTGCCCGACGAATAGTAGTCGTGCGCGCCCGTCGCCGATCCCACATCAATCCAGTAGGCCGATGCGCCCGCGCCTGCCGTCCAGGTAAACGTCACGCTGCTGCTCGTAAACGTCGAACCCGGTGTTGGCGAGGTCATGACAGCACCCGACGCTCCCAGGTTGAACGCCGTATAGGTGTAGCCG
>Ga0209006_10000630_pt1 | contig 32687 bp, 26 predicted proteins | sample JacPin_JW_Ref_O2_FD_188567 | JGI IMG/M metagenome (GOLD analysis project Ga0209006, IMG submission 188567) | Forest soil microbial communities from Algoma, Ontario, Canada - Jack Pine, Ontario site 1_JW_Ref_O2 (SPAdes) (version 2) | ecosystem: Environmental > Terrestrial > Soil > Boreal... | reverse complement strand
ACCGGGCCGATCCTCGGCCTCGCTGTTTTGTTCGCGTTTCTCTTTCTCGTGGCTCTCTACGAGAGCTGGATGATCCCGGTCCCGGTGCTGCTGTCGGTCCCGGTCGGAGTGTTGGGGGCGTTTCTCGGGATTTTGATTTTCCATCTGTCGCTCGACCTCTACGCTCAGATCGGGCTTGTCGTGTTGATCGCGATGGCCGCCAAGAATGGCATCCTGATCGTCGAATTCGCCAAGGACCAGCGCGAGCTCGGCAAGAGCATAGCGGAGGCTGCCGTGCTCGGCGCTCAGATGCGCTTCCGCGCCGTGATGATGACCTCTTTTGCCTTCATCTTCGGCGTCTACCCGCTGGTGGTAGCCCAAGGCGCCGCCGAGATCAGCCGCCACGATGTTGGCACGCCGGTCTTTGCCGGGATGATCGCGGCAAGCGCGATCGGTCTGTTCGTGATCCCGCTGCTCTACGTCATCTTTCAGACCCTGCGCGAGCGCAGCAGCGGCCTCTTCCGCCGCATCGAACACCGCCGCGGCGAGACCGATTAACGGCGGGGTCGCAAAAGGGTTCGGCGCTATAGCCGAGGGGCAGAATCCTCACTCCCCCATGAGGTGCAGGTGGACGCCCTGTCCGGTCAGCTCGGCGAGATAACCCTCAACACTGCCAATCACCGTATCGTATTCCATCCGCACCGGGATCATTTGATGGTGCGGCAGCAACGATGCGTACCAAACCTTTCCGTGCTGGTAGGTGCCCTGCAGTTTATCGGGATTGGCGACGATCATCTCCCGAACGATGTCACAGACCCGAGTGGGGCCGGCGAAGCCTTGGTAACGGTCGGGGGACAGCGTTTCCTCGCCAACGTCGGAGAAGTGAAGTCGATAAAGCTCGCTGCCATCGAAAACCGGAACGACAAGTCGGCAAAAACCGCTTCGGGCGAGCTGGCGTTCGAGCAGGAAATAAGCTGTCAACTGGTCGACCGTGCCGCGGACGTGTGCGGCGTCGAGATGCGCACGTTCGGTCGGCGGAGGGGCCGAGCTGTCGATTATCGCACCATCGTTCAGGTATTTGAGCCCGTAGTAACGATCGGCGCCGTTGCGCTTAACCTGCGCTTGGTATGCGGCGGGGCGAAGTACCTCGCCGGCGAGTGTTCCCTGAACCTCGGAGTGACTCTTCAGATCGACAAAGGCGCTCGCCAAGCCACGCGTGTCGAGGTCCATCGCGATCGCGTAGCCATGCGCCGTCTCCTCGGTGCTCATAAGGTTCGTGAGCACATGCAAGCCGGCAAAGCCGAAAATCTCGAAGCGCGCGTCGACCCTGTCCGATCCTAAAGCTGGCGTCGTGCAGGCAACGGCAAGGGGTATGAGTGCGGCCGCGATCGCCTGCAGCCCCGGCAAACAGCCAGAGAACATGCTGGAGCTCCTCTCACCGTGGGGTGGCGCTGATCGGATTTGGTTATTCGCACTCGGCCGCGATCTCGACAAATACCTCCGCAACTTTGGGAATACGTAGCAGGCCTAGGAGGACATGCGACAGCCTTAAACGTATTTTCCACGACTGACCGATCGCAAAGCGATTGCATGCCGAACTTCAGCACGAGGACGCAGGGCTCGGTCACGGGCCGTAAGCAAGGGTTCCCTTGCAGCTGAGCCGGCTCTCGCCGGTTCGCCGGTTCGCCGGTTCGCCGAGTCCGTTCTGAGGCGTCGGCGGCGCCCTGTCCGCCTGCGACACCGGGGCGAGGTTCGGCGCTCTACCGGCATCGGCTGCCGGTCTGTCGCCTTTCCGGCGCTGGAGGGCCCGACCGGGTTCGGGGTCCTTGACGTTGCCAGGAGCGCTCACTGGCCAACGCGTCATGAGCGCCGACCTTAGCCCTCGATCCAGTGGCGGGTAGAACGAGCGAAAGCCAAATGCTCGGTTAATCGCCGGCCATCATTCGCTCGAGCCCGGTCGCAGAAGCCCCTGGCTGGGGCTGACGCGCGGCTGCGGCGGCCCGCCTCGGCGAGCCGGTGATGAACGAGAAATCGTAGCCGAAACCGGCGTAGGCACGCGGCAGGTCGATATCCTCGAAGACGATCGAGAAGCAGAATTTCTGCCAATCTTCCCAGGCGGAGAAGGCCGCCTCCGGCGCAACCGTTTCCATGGTTCGTGCGTTGCGGCGGCCGATGCCGGCGATCGTATCGAGATATTCGGCTGTAGGCGCAAAGGACGGGCCGAAGCCCGCCCGCAGAAACTCGGAAAGATAGGAGCGCTCCGACACGAGGCGCTCGAAGGCGAAATGACGCACCGGATATCCGAAGTCGTCATGGTCGTAGCGCAGCCAGTAGCAGGCCATGACGAAGAGCACCTCCCGGAGCGAGGTGAAATCCACGACAAACCGGCGCAAAATTCGCTCGCGATACTGCGCGAACACCTCCTCGTGCCGCCAGCGCTCGATCAGGTAGCTGCGGAACCGCCTGGAATGCGGGAGATCCCCCAACAACCAGTCGGCTTGGAACGAATTAATCCGTGGTACCGGATGCCGGACGACGTTGACGGTCGCGACCTGGCCGGTCGCAGGCTTCTCGCCGAGCTTCGCGGCCACCTCCGGCACGGTCAGCGCATGCACCAGCGCGTAGTAGCGAGCGGGGCCGGCCAGCACCATCTCCGCGCGGCACTGAGCCAGCGACAGCTCGCCCATGCGGCTGTGCCATTGCTGGTCCTCGCTGACGCGAACCTTGGCGCTCGGCTTGCCGTGAAACCAGAAGGGCGGCGCGCCGGGACCGTGCGCGGCGAGAATCTCCGGATGCCGGTTCAGCGCCTCGGTCAGCCACATCGTCCCCGTGCGCCCGCGCGAGCAGATAAAGGTCAGCTCGGGCATCGGCGCGGCGATCTGCCCTTGGCGGATAAACCCGGCTTGGTCGAACGACCGACGCACTTCGGCCAGCTCCGCCGCGAGCCGATGAATCTCGGCCTCCAACCCAGCCATATTGAGGGCGCGGCGAAGGCGAAAGGCGGTGTATTCCTTGGCCAGTCTGACTGCTGATCGCATCGGGTCCGTGATTCAGGTGCGGCCAAATACGCCGCGGCTTTCGATCCCTTAGCGATATGAGCGAGACGCGGAAAACCTCCCCGCCGTCTTTTGGAAATAAGCGCGAAATTGGCCCGTCACACTCTACTTGCTGCAGGAATCGACAAGTTTCGTCGATTGCTGCCTAGCGAGACCGCACCGAAAGGCCGCTTTGCCGACGATGGCTATTTGCTTGTCGGCTGCATGAGTCCGCCCGGGATCAAGGCATCTTCGGCGACTGCGGGGCCGGCGGCCGGCTGCGCCACCCTGTCGCCGGCCCGCAGCACCTTGATGGTGTCGCCTGGTTCGACCCGGGCGGTTTCGTCGGCTTCGATCGTTTTCGTTTCCTTGCCGCTCGACCGCAGGATGAGGCACGTCGCCACGGGGTCCTGCGCCGGTATCGCTGGGTCCGCGGTCGTGTTGGTCTCGCGAGCGACAATGGTCATGCCCGCGGCGATGCGCGCGGCGGTTTCGGGAATCTTCTGTTCGGCCTCCGCCAGCTGGGTCTGGATGTCGTTGCGGGTCTTGTTGCGCAGCTCGATCATCGATTGATCGGCCTTGCCGATATCCTCCTTGGCGCGCAACGCGGCAGTATCGAGATCGAGGCGGCGGCCTTGGGTTTCGAGCTCGGTTTGGTGCAGTTCGAATTCCCGGGGCATGATCGCCAACCCCCGCTGCACCAGCGAGCTCGTGCTGTTGAGCTCCTGCTTCAGCAGGCTCAGCTCCTGATCGACGTTCTTCATCTTGTCCTGGAGCGAGGCGACCTCCCCGTTCAACAGCGATTTCAATTGGCCGAGCGCGTCGAGCTCGGAGCGCAGCGCATCGCGCTGGGCGGTGAACATGGCCTGTTCGCGCTGGATCGTCTGCGCAACGTTCGGGTCGTTCTGCTCGCGTTGCAGCTCCGGTGGAAAGGTGATCGCGTTGGCGTCGCTCAGCTGGGCCTGGAGCCGCGCGCGCCGCGCCAGCAATTGGTTGTACTGAAGGCGCCACACGCGCAAATCCCCGGCGGTGGTGAGCAGCAGCGCCGGATCGTTGACCCGGTACCGGCCGCCGGCGATGCTCATCGCCTGCAGCACCGTGAGCCCGGGCCGATAGGGGTATTCGCCTGGTTTATTGACGTCGCCCAGGATGTAGAACGGCCGATATTGACGGATCTCGATCGAAGCTTGCGGCCGGATCGTCAGCCCAAAACGGGATTGCAGCTCGCTCGATATCGTGTCGGAGAGTTGGTCGATGGTCAGTCCGGCGGCCTTGATCGCGCCCAAGAGCGGCATCGATACGGCCCCGTCCGCGCCGACGTCGTAGTCGCCGTTCAGTGCTGTCCATTCGTGCACGTCGCCGACCGAACTACGCCATTCGAAGACTTTGACCCGCAGCGCGTCGCCGACGTCCAGATGGTAGCCCGTATCGTCGGCTGGCGCCGCGGCGAGCGACTCGCCCGCTGAAAGCATCGCCGTCAGCGCGACGAGGAAAAGCAGTTTTCGCATGAAATCGTCCCCTTTGCCGTCGGCAAACGCCCGCCGATGCGTCGTGATCGCGCCCGCGTGGCGGATTGCCGCACTGCACAAGACGACGGAACGGCCACTGTCCGGCCGTGTTTGGCGACCGGGAAAGGTCTTTAAGGGAACTGCCATTTGCGTATCGCCGTCGGTATCGCGACCATTGGACGACCACGCCTGCTGGGCGCGGTCATCGAGGAGTTGGCGCGACAGACGCGACGCGCCGATCGGATTGTCGTCTGCGCGCCGGCGGCCGACGATGTCGAGGGAATATCCTCGGACCTGACAACCGAGGTGGTCCTGGGACCGCGCGGCCTGACCCGCCAGCGCAACGCGATAATCGAGCGTCTCGAGGATTTCGATGTCGTCCAGTTTTTCGACGACGACTTCCTCCCTGGGCCGACCTATCTCGCGGAAGTCGAACGGGCGTTCGCGGCCGAGCCCGATGTCGCCATGGTGACCGGCAGCGTGATCGCCGACGGCATTAGCGGACCGGGTTTGGAGATCGACGAGGCACGCTGCAGATTGGCGGCGGGCACGATAGCGCACGGCAGGGAAGTCGAGCCGGTCGCGAACGGCTACGGCTGCAACATGGCCGTGCGGCTGGCGGCGGCGCGGGCGATGCAATGCCGCTTCGACGAGCGCCTGCCGCTCTACGGCTGGTTGGAAGACGTCGATTTCAGCCGCCAGCTCGCGCGCCAGGGCCGCATCGTGAAACTCCCCGCCGCGCAGGGTATTCACCTCGGCGTCAAGCAGGGCCGCCAATCAGGCGTTCGCCTCGGCTATTCGCAGATCGCCAACCCGATCTACCTGTCGCGTAAAGGCACCTGCCCTTGGCCACGGGCACTGCGCATGATGAGCCGGAATGTAGCCATGAACCTGGTGCGCTCGCTGAAGCCGGAGCCTTACATCGACCGGGCGGGTCGCGTCGCGGGAAACCTCAGGGCGATCAGAGACCTTGTCACCGGCAAGCTCGATCCTCAACGCATCCTGGAACTGTGATGCAGCCGCCGCGAAATTCTATCGGCGCTTCTCGCCGAGCGAGCCGGGTACCGGGTGTTCGCGCCCGGCAGGCGCCGCGCTCTCCGTACGCAGCGAGCGGATCGCCGCACGCAACACAAAACCCGCCACGTAGCCGACTTGAAGGCTGATGACGGCAATGACGGCATTCAACGCCGCGCCGCCCAAGCCATGCGCCACGCTGGCGGCGACGGCGATCGCCGCGCCGGCGAGCAGCACGCCGACGAAGACCATGAGCCTGACCGTCGCGCCGCAAACCGCACCCAAGACAAAAAGACCGGCTACCAACCAGTACATTTGCGGCTTCCCGACGGGTGCGCCTCAAGCAACCACCCGCCTCTCGTCGTTGACCGCGGCCTCGAACGCCACGTCGCTGATTAAATATAGGGCGTGCTGACACGGAGGGATAGCTGACGAAAGATCGACCAGCCGCGAAGAAGCGGCGAACCGCCCAAAGTTAGCGGTTGTACGACACCGTATATAAGTAAAATGTAATGATAGTCACAGTATTTTTCAGTTTTTCTTGCTATTAAATCGACTATATTAGTGCAATTTTCTGAACTAGTATAATTTTGGTCAAAACATGGCAAGCACTGTTACCTAACAGTTACAAAAAATTCCTTCAAAGTCTGCAAAATTCTGATTGACACATGCATCAGTGAACTCGATTATCTCGCGGCACTTGACCATCAAGGCCATACATAAGCTGGCACTTGTTCAGGCTTGAGCTTTAGGGGACCGCCAGTCGCCCGTCGTCATTGCGGCGGTAGTCATTCAGCCAAGGTCCGCGCTTTAAGCGCGGGCATCAAATAAAACCACATCGGGGACGGAGTTTTTCCTGTTGTCTTACAGACATCCGGAGAAACGAACGGTTTTACGTCGGTAATTGAAACGATAAGTCAAACAACCAAAACAAACCGCGCTAGCTCGGAGGAAGCGACGGACAGCGAGTGGGAGAGGTTTATGACTAATGGCACATCCGCGCTGGCGACGCAGCGACGCGAACGGCCAACTTCCGGCCAGACATGGCGGACGATCTCGACTTCCGGCACAAGCACCCGCGGGCGCTCCGAGGATGATGGATTCCGCGGCGACGCACCGAATATCGTGTGGCTCGGCGAGCGGGCCACCGTGGTCGGCGGCGGCACGAAACGCTGGTTCGACGTCATGGGCGCGGTAGCCGCGATCATTCTGCTGCTACCGCTGTTCTGCCTCATCGCGCTGGCAATCAAGCTGTGGGACCGCGGCCCCATCTTCTATCGGCACCGGCGGATCGGCCTCAATGGAGCGGATTTCGACTGCCTCAAATTCCGCACCATGGTGGTCAATTCCGATGACGTGCTGACGCGCCACCTTGCCACCAACGGCGAGGCGGCCCGCGAATGGGAAGAGACCCGCAAATTGAAGCGCGACCCGCGCATCACCCCACTCGGATCGAGCATGCGCAAGACCAGCATCGATGAGCTGCCGCAACTGGTGAACATCCTGAAGGGCGAGATGAGCTTTGTCGGCCCGCGCCCGATCGTCACCGCGGAAGTGCCGAAATACGGCGCCTGCATCGATCATTACCTGCGGGCGCGGCCGGGTCTGACCGGCCCGTGGCAAGTCAGTGGCCGCAACGACGTCGATTACGCGACACGGGTCGCGCTCGATCGCCATTACATCGAAGAATGGAGCTTCTGGCGCGACTTGGCGATCATCGCCAAAACCGCCCAGGTCGTCGTCACCGCGCGCGGCTGCTACTGAGCGGCCCGCGGCAGGAGCCGGGCGGTGAACGGATCGGCAAGGCCCGATCAAGTGGTCGTGATCAACGACGACGCGGTCGAACGAGGCGGAGCGGGCGCCATCGCGCTCGCCTCGGCACGGTTGCTTCGTGAGCGCGACATCCCCGTCACGTTCCTTTCGGGGAGCGACGCCGTCGCCGGCGATCTCGCCACGCGAGGCGTTCGCGTGGCCGTTCTCGGCGGCCGCCACATCCTCGAGCGAAATGCGCTTTCGGCGGCCGCACGGGGGCTATTCGACCCGACGACCAACGCCGCGCTCGAGCGCTGGATCGCGGCGCACGACACGCCGGACACGGTGTATCACCTCCACAATTGGCACAAGGCACTGTCGCCGTCGGTGTTCGTCGGGTTGCGTCGGGTTGCATCGCGGCTGGTGCTGTCGGCGCATGATTATTTCCTGGCCTGCCCGAACGGCGCGTATTTCCTATACAAGCAGCAGCGCGAATGCGGGCTTGTGCCGAACAGCGCCGCTTGCGTTACCACCGCCTGCGATCGGCGTAACTATGGGCACAAGCTGTGGCGCGTCGCCCGGCACGAGCTGCGTCATCGCCTCTTCGACCTGACGAAGTCGGAGGCGCTGGTCATCGCGGTGCATGAGGCGATGCTGCCTCTATTGGCGCGCGGACCGCTCAGCGCGCACCGTACCTGCGTTATCCGCAATCCGGTGACGGCATGGCGGGAAACCCGGGTGCGGGCCGAGAAGAATCGCGACGTCTTCTTTATCGGACGCCTGGACGGCGACAAGGGCGCCGATATTCTGGCCCATGCGGCCCAACGCGTCGGCGCGCGGTTGCGGCTGATCGGCGACGGGCCGCTCGCCGCGCGCATCAAGCACGACCACCCGGACGCCGAGCTGCTCGGCTGGCGCAGCCGACAGGATATCGCCCACCTGATCGGCGACGCCCGCATCGTGGTCTCGCCGACCCTCAACCGAGAACCCTTTGGGCTCGTCGCGCTAGAGGCGCTGATGAGCGGCATCCCGGTTGTCGTCGCGCAGAGTTCACCGTTTGCCGCCGAGATCGTCAGCCACGAATTCGGCCGCGCCTGCGATCCACACGACGAAGCGGCGCTTGCCGCCGCGATCTACGCTCTCCTGCACGATGACCCGCTGGTTCACCGGATGAGCCGCCGGGCCTTTGCGGAAGCGAGGCGATTGGCGCCGACCCCGGCGCAATGGTGCGACGAGCTTCTGGCGCTTTACGCCCGCCGCCTCGGCGCGCGCGCGGTTTCACGCGACATGACCGCGACCGATCAACTCGCGAGCTTCGGGGTCGAGGGACAAGGCTGATGCTCGATAACGCCCAATCCGCTTCAGCGGAAGGCGCATGGGCGATGCCCACCGGCGCCGGTCGGACGGTGACGCTGGCCGACGCCACAAATTTTCTGCAGCAGCAGTTCTGGCTTATCGCCGGTGCCATGGCGGCGGCCATGGTGCTCGCGGCGCTTTATGTGCTGTTTACGCCGGCGGAATATGTCGCCAGAGCGGAGTTGCTGATCGAGCCGGGCAAGCAGCGGGCGCTGTGGCAGGACAACGGCGTCGTCGACCTGACGATCGACAACGCGCAGGTCGAAAGCCAGGTCGAGGTTCTCCAGTCGGAGCGGATCGCCAACGATGTGATTGCCCACCTCGGCTTGGTCAACGATCCCGAATTCCTCAAGCCGGGCTCCGATTACGAGCGGCAGCGCGCCACGCTCGGGCAGTTCGAAGGCGCGCGCAGCGCGCGGCGCATCGGCCAATCTTACGCCATCGAAGTCTCCTTTCGCTCGCGCGATCCGGAAAAGGCGGCTCGTATCACCAACGCGATCACTGACGCCTATCTGCGCGACCAGCAGCAGGCAAAGCGCGACGTCGCCCAGCAGGCGAGCCAGTGGACCGAGGACCAGATCACCGATCTCGGCGTGAAGCTCAACGCGGCGGCGGCGGCGGTGCAGCAGTTCCGCGTGTCGCACGGCATCACCGATACTGGAAACAACAACCAGCCGCAGTTGATCGACAAGCTGACCGAGCTCGAGGCACGAGCGCAGGCTTACCGCCGGGTTTACGAGGGCCTCCTGCAGAGGTTTACCGAGAACCAGGAGCAGGCCTCCTACCCAGTATCGAATGCCCGCGTCATCACCTCGGCGTCGCGACCGCTGACCAAGGCCTACCCGAAGACCAGCCTGGTCATGCTGCTATCGATCTTTGTCGGACTCGTCATCGGCGTCGCCGGCGCCGGCGCGCGCTCGATGCTCGACGGCACCGTGCGGAGCGCTCGGCAGCTTCGCCAATCGCTGGGTTTGGCGGTTCTAGGATCGTTGCCGCGCTGTCGTCCCAATCCCGCCGACGGCGCCGCGGCAGGCGCCCGGGTCGAAGTCGTCGACGCGCCGCTGTCGCCGTTCAGCGAGGCGATGCGCAACGTCAGGATTTCGGTGCAGCGCGCGGGCCGCGGCAGGCCCGCCTGCTGCCTGGGTATTCTGTCGGTGTTGCACGATGACGGCGCGACGAAGCTTGCAACCAACCTGGCGGCTCTGTTCGAAGCGGCCGGCTCGCAGACGCTGCTCGTCGATACCGATTTTCGTGATCGCCGGCTGACCCGGAGCCTTGCGCCCGATGCTCGGACCGGTCTGGTCGAAGCCATACGCGACGGCGTCGGGGACCAGATCGTCTACGACCGCAGGACACGAAGCCATTTACTGCCGCTCGCCGGGGACACCTCCACCCCGAATTCCATCGATCAGCTCGACTCTCCGGCGGGACACACGCTGCTGTCGCAGCTCAAAGCCAAATTCGCGACGATCATCGTCGATTTGCCCGCGCTGAAGCGCACCGCCGACATGCGCGCCGTAGCACCCCTGCTCGACGGCTGCATCCTTGTCGTCGTGCACGGACGCACGCCGCTGCAAGCGCTCGAAGAGGCGGTCGAGATCCTCCGTGCCGACGATGTCGCCTTGCTCGGCGTGGTCATCACCGAAGCGTCGGAGGGCATCCCGCCCCTATTCGGTGTCCATCTCGACCAGGTTCGTGACTTTGACTATGGCGATTATTTTCAGCGGCTGGCGCGGGTGGCTTCGCGATGAACCCGTCAGCCCATCAGCCGGTCGATCTGCGTCCGCATCGCTGCGGCGAAGACATCGCGCGAGAAGCCGCCTGCATGGGCGACGATCGCCAGCGGATCGAAATCGTTTTCGCGAAATCCTTCAACCGCGTCGACCAGCGCGTCGACGCTCTGCTCGTTGAAGAGGATGCCCGACAGGCCCGGCATCACGGTTTCCATCGCGCCGCCTCGGCCATAGGCGATGACGGGCCGACCGCTTGCCATAGCCTCGACCGGGACGATACCGAAATCCTCTTCACCGGGAAAGATCAGCGCCTGGCAGCGCGCGTAGTGATGACGCAGCTCCGCGAAGGGAGCCGGCCCCAGAACCGTCACCGTCGGCCCGGCAATGCGGCGGATGCGGCTGAGCATCTCGCCGCCGCCGATCACGACCAGCTTGCGCCGCATCCGATTGAACGCTTCGACCGCGAGGTCAGGGCGCTTGTAGGCGACCAGCTCGCCAACCATCAGCATGTAGTCGCCGCGCTCATCGGCGCCGACCGGCTCGAACGCACCGACATCGACCGGCGGCCACACCACGTCGGCGTCGCGGCCGTAATAGCGGCGCACGCGCCCCGCGACGGCATTCGAATTGGCGACGTAACGGTCGACGCGACTGGCCGAGACCGTGTCCCACATGCGCAGGTAGTGAGCGAGCGGCGGCATCACCAGACGCGTCACCAGGCCGGATTGCCGGCGGTAGTCGTGGAACATGTTCCACAGATAGCGCATCGGCGAATGGCAGTAGCAGAGGTGGCGGGTGGACGGCGGCGGAATGACGCCCTTCGCCGGCCCCGACTCGCTGCTGACGACGAGATCGTAGCCGCGCAGATCGAGCTGCTCCAAGGCCAGCGGCATCAGTGGCAGGTAGCGCTTGTAAAGCCGTGCCGCGGCGGGCAGCGCATTGATGAAACTGGTCGTCACGCGATGACCGCGAATGGTCTCCGACACCGCGTCGGGCACATAGACGTGGGTGAAGATGTCGGCCTGCGGGAACATCTCGCAGAGCGCTTCCACCACTTTCTCACCACCGCGCATGCCGACGAGCCAGTAGTGGACGATGGCGACTTTCATGGCGGATCGATCCTCTGCGCCGCGAAGGTCGGCTCGCCGAAACGAACCCCCGCGACAAGCTCCCGTTCCGCCGCAATACGTCGCACGAGGCAGGTTCATGCCGCTCGATAGCCGGCAACGCGCGGCCGCCGCACCGTCGCCGGGTGTCCGGCAATTCACGCGGAACTCCGCATTCGGCACGGTGGCCGGATTGCTCACAGCGCTGTCCAGCGTCTTTGCCAGCGTCATCATCGCGCACGCGCTCGGCGTCGCGGCGACCGGCGTCGTCGCCTTCGCGATGTGGATCGCGATGGTCGCCGCTGCGATCGTCGATCTGGGCGTCCAGCCGAGCCTGGCGCGCTACCTGCCGGAATTGACGGCCGCCGGACGCGGAGACGCGGTGCGTGGGCTGGCAAGCGCGTTATGGCGTTGGCTGGGCTGTTCCTGCACCGCGGCGCTGATCGGATTTGCCGGCTGGGCGGCGTGGCGCTGGTACAGCGGCGCCATCTCGGATGCCGAGGCGGCGATGTGGAGTCTCATCGGCCTTGCCTGCGCGCTGCAGGCGCTGACCGGTTTCACCTTTGGCTACCTGCGCGGGATACAGCGGTTCGATCACCTAGCCCTGCTGACGGTCGCGTCCCTGACGCTTCAGCTCGTCGGCGTCGCTGTCGGCGCTGTCTATTTTGGGGCGACCGGTGCCGTCGCCGGCTATTGCGCGGGGAGCGTCGTCCCCGCCGTGCTGAGCTTGCGCCATGCCGCGGGGGACCGGCTGCAATCGTCGGAGCTCAGGACCCGCGTGCACCGCTACGCGCTCTATGCCTGGGCTGGGTCCCTGTCGTCGACCTTCGTCTGGTCGCGCGCGGAGCTGTTCTTTCTCGAGCGCTCGACCGGGAGCGCCGCCGTCGGGCTGTTCACCGTCGCCGTCACGCTGGCCAACCTCGCCTCGCAAGGGCCGATGCTGCTCACCGCCGGGTTGCTTCCCTATTTCGCCCAGAATTTCGGCAAAGGCGCGGTAGGCGAGATGAAGGAAGCCTACGCGACGGCGACGCGCGTCCTGGCTTTTCTGGTGCTGCCCGCGTGTTTCGGCATGGCCGCGCTGCTGCCGACGGCGCTACCGATGATCTATGGCCACGACTTTGCCGGCGCGGTACCCGCGGCCACGGTGCTGGTGCTCGCTTCCGGCGTCGGGGCGACCGCGTCCGTCGGTACGACCCTGGTGCTGGCGATGGACCGCAGCGACTTCATCTTTGTCAGCGGATTGCTGTCGGCGGTGCTGTCGATCGCCGCCGGGCTGACGGTAATTCCGGCCTTCGGACTGATGGGCGCGGCGTGGTCGCGCGCTGTCCTGCAGATTACTGCCGTCGCGCTGGGCGGCGGCTTCGTGTTCTGGCGGCTGCGCTTCCCGCTGCCGATACGTGACTTGGCGAGATTGCTCCTTGCCGCAGCCTTTTGCGGCGTCGTGGCGCGGAGCTGCCTGATGCTTACGACCGGGGTCGCCTCGCTGGCCCTGGCGATCACGGCCGGCGTCATCAGCTATACCGTCGCGGTGCGGGCATTACGGGCGCTTCACCCGGTGGATGCCGATCGTCTGCGCACGCTGTGCCGGGTTTTCCCTGCCGGCATCGGCGCCGTCTGCGAGCGGGCCATCGGCTTCCTCGCCCGGGAACGGACAGAAGCGGCCACACTCGTCGCGGCACCGGAACGTCGGAGCGCCGGCGATGCAGATTGAAGCCATCGGCGCGATCGCCTTCGCTTTCGGCCTGATCGGCTTGGCCGCGGGGCAGCGGTTCGCCGTGCCGGTGTTCTTTGTCTCCACCCTGTTGAGCGCCGCGGCAGCGCTCATTCTGACGAGTCTGGGCGGTGCCAATATCCAGCCGGCGCACCTGCTGCTGGGCTTCCTGGCCGTCACCGTCCTGGCATCGCGCACGTCGCTGCACCGCGCCGGCGCCGCGCTGGTTTTTCCGAAACCCGGGTTCTGGCTGCTGTTGACCGCCGTTTACGCGACCCTGTCGGCCTTCTTCCTGCCGCGCATATTTGCCGGGACGACGTATGTCTTCGCCATTGCGCGCACCGAGCTCGGGCCGGGGATCATTTCGGTACCGCTGGCCCCGACCTCGGGAAACATCACCCAGGCGATCTATTTCCTCGGCGACCTGGTCTGCTTCCTGGTGTTTTACGACGCCGCCAGCAGGCCGGGCGGGCTGAAGATTGCGGTCAACGCCGCCATCGCCAGCGCGGCGATCAACCTTGGCTTTGCCGCAATCGATCTCGGCACCTATTGGGCCGGGTTAGGCGACGTCTTGGCGATCGTCCGCAACGCCAACTACCGGATGCTCGACGATGCCACCGTGCTCGGTTTCAAGCGCATCGTCGGCTCGTTCCCCGAGGCCTCGACCTTTGCTTATTTCACCGCCGGCTTCTTTGCCTTTTGCGCGAAGCTATGCCTCGACGGCATACGGCGGCGGCTGACCGCGCCGCTGGCGGTGTTGTCGTTGCTGGCGCTGGCTCTTGCGACGTCGAGCACGGGTTACGCGGCGACGATGGGATTTCTCGGCTGCCTGTTCCTCAGCAGCGTGATCCGGGTGCTGTCGCGCCCGGCGAACCGGGCGACGTTCGTCCTTGTCACGGTCTTTCCGGTAGTCGTCGCCGCCGGGCTGATCGGCCTGAGGCTCAACCAACCGGCCTGGTACGTCGTCAGCGAGATGGTCGACGACACGGTGTTCCAGAAGATGAACACCAGTTCGGGGATCGAGCGCGGCAAATGGAATGAACAAGCGCTGACCAACTTTGGCGATACGCACGGTCTCGGCGCCGGCGACGGCAGCGTACGAGCGTCGAGCTTTCCGATCGCGGTGCTGGGGAATATCGGTCTGCCCGGCGCCCTGACCTACGGGATTTTCCTGTTCGGTCTGCTGCTCGGGCGCAAGGATCGTTGGCAGCACCCGTTTCCGGCCGGCTGCCAGGGCGCGGCGCGATGGGCATGCCTCGCCCAGCTGATCGGCGCTTCGGTCGCCGGCAGCTTTATCGATCTGGGCCTGCCGTTTTTTATCTTCGCCGGGCTCGCCTGCGCCGGACCGGAGTCGGTGCGGGCCGCACGCCGGGCCCCGTCCGTCCCGTCGGTCGCGGCGACAGCAGCTTAGTCGGAGGAGCCATGCAGCCAGACACCTCCAATCAGCGCATTCGCGTTTTTGTTCACCTTGCCCGCGGCTTCGGCGCGGCGCAATGGCAGGCGAAATGGGAGCGTGGCGAGATCATCGGCCTCAACGAGCGCCTGCCTTACGGCTATTTCTGGGCGCAGGAAGACGGCTGCACGATCGAATACTCGGACGACAAGCCCGAAGGCACGCTCGGCCGCGCGCTTCGCCTCGGCGTTCGCCTGCTGCTTGGGTTCGACTTTGTTCATGCGTGGCGCAACCGCCACGGCATCTGCGGCGCCGAGATCGTCTGGACCCACACCGAATCGCAATACCTCGCGGTGCTGCTCTTGCTGCGCTGCCGGTCACGGTCGCCGCGTCCGAAGGTCATCGCACAGAGCGTCTGGCTGTTCGACGAGTGGCGCGGCCTGTGGCCCTTGAAGCGCTGGCTCTACGCGGGGCTTATCGCCGACGCAGCGATGTTGACGGTCCATTCCCCCGAAAACCTGAAAGCCGCCCGCGCACTGTTTCCCGGCCAGCGCTCCGAGCTCGTTCCGTACGGGATCAAGGCGGACGGCATGATCGCCCGCCCCCGCCGACCGGCGCATCTGCCGATCCGAGTATTGTCACTCGGCAGCGACCGGCATCGCGACTGGCCGACGCTCGTCGCTGCGGTCGAGGATTGGCCGGATTGCGAGCTGCGGATCGTCGCGCCGCGGCTCGACCCGGCGCTGACCCGCGCCGCCAACATCGCGCTCGTCCACCCGAAATCCAATGCCGAACTGGCGGCGCTCTACGATTGGGCCGATCTCGTCGCGCTGGCGATCACCCCGAACCTCCACGCATCGGGGATTACCGTCGTCGAGGAGGCGACGGTATTCGGGCTGCCGGTCGTCTGCACGGATACCGGCGGTCTCACCGCATATTTCGCTGAGGGCGAGGTGCGGTACGTCCCGGTGGGACAGCCGGTCGCGTTGCGGATGGCGATCGCCGAGCTGGCCGGCGGCGATGCCGATCGCTGGCAGATGGTCGAGCGGGCGCAGCGGCGGATAATCGCCGCCGGGCTCACCTCGTGGCGCTTCGCGAAGCGCCACGCCGAATTGTCTCGCGAGCTGCTCCAGGAATCCGCCGTGGCGGGGCCGGAAACAGGCGCCCGGCGAGCCGGCGGAGAAAAATGGCCAGCGCGGCTGGCGCTTCGCTTCGCCCTGACGCTGGCCGGCATCGGGTCGACAATCGCCGCCGCGCACGCCGCGGGTCCGGGCCTCGATCTCTGCCGGTTTCATCCGACATTCACCGAGGACTTCAACACGCTAAGCGTTTCGCCGCGCGGCGAGAACGGCAGCCGATGGATTGCCCATACACCGTGGAACGGCGATTTCGGCGACGCGGCTTTCGCCGACCCGCAACCGGATTTTCCATTCCGAGTGCATGACGGGCTTCTCGAGATCGAGGCCCGCAAGGGCGCGGACGGCAAGTGGCAGTCGGGCCTCCTCGCCTCGGCGACGCCGAGCACTGCCGGTTTTGCGCAGCGCTACGGGTATTTCGAGATCCGCGCCGAGCTGCCGCCGGGGCCCGGGGTCTGGCCGGCCTTCTGGCTCGACAGCAACCAGCCGCGCGACTCCAAGGCGCCCGGCGTCGAGATCGACGTCGTCGAATATTACGGCCAGTTCCCGGACGGCTACCACTCGGTGGTGCATGTCTGGGACAAGGTCGATCCCAAACAAAGCCGCCAGGAAGACCATGTGACCTCGGTCCCGTCGGGTTCGCTGTCGAGCGGCTTCCACACCTTCGGCGCCGATGTCGAGCCCGACTGGATCACGTTCTATCTGGACCGCCGCGAAACCTGGCGCGTCGCAACGCCAAGCGAGCTGCGCGACCCGTCGATGGTGCTGGTCAATCTGGCGCTGGGATCGGGCTGGCCGATCGACCACACACCGAACCCCTCGACCATGAAGGTCGACTACATCCATGTGTTCGCGCCGCCAACAGCCGGCGCGGCGACTGACGGAGAGTGCGATGATCGATGAGGCCTTGATGTCGCTGGCGCGCTCACGACCCGCCCTCAAGACGCGGCTGCGCGGCCTGCTCAACCGCATCGGCTACGACACCGCCGACTGGATGCGGATCGTGATGTACCGCCGCTGCTTCGAATTCGTCCGCAGCCTCGGGCCCGAACGGCTCGACGTGCTGGAGATTTCGGCCGGGCCGCAATGGGCGCGCGAATTCACCTTCCGCTCCTACACCCCGACCCACTATCCCGGTTTTGATATTTGCGCGCAGACGCTGCCGGCGCGTTTCGACCTGATCATCGCCGACCAGCTTTTCGAGCACTTGCGCTGGCCATACCGCGCCGGACGCAACGTGCTGGCGATGCTGAAGCCGGGCGGCGTCTTCTTGATCACCGTGCCGTTCCTGGTGCGCGTCCACGCCTCGCCGATCGACTGCACGCGCTGGACGGGCGAAGGGCTCTACTACTTCCTGCAGGAATGCGGTTTCCACGCAGCCGGCATCGCCGTCGATTCGTGGGGCAACCGCGCCTGCCTCAAGGCCAACCTCCCCGCCTGGCGCAAGCGCGGCCCGTTCGGCTCGCTGGAGAACGAGCCGGATTACCCTGTGGTGGTCTGGGCGTTCGCGCGGAATTTGGCCGATGGCGATCCACTTCCATCCACTGATCGGGAACCAAGCTGATGCGTCACGCGACCTGGCTCAAGATCGAATCCTCTCCGTTCTGGAATGGCGTCTACCGGCGCTATCGATCGCTGCCCGATGGCCTGCGACGACCGCTGCGGGCGCTGATGATGCCGCGTTGGCAGCTTGCCGCTTTTGTCGTCCGCAACGCCGCCGGCCATCGCGCGGTGGCTGGCCCGTTTCGCGGCATGCGCATCGAGCTGTCGCCGCTGTCGAGCCGACATCTGCTGGGTTATATCCTCGGCTCGCAGGAGCTCGAGCTGCGCGACGCGATTGCCCGGATCGTCGCGCGCGGCTATCGGACAATTCTCAATATCGGCGCGGCCGACGGGTATTACGCCGTCGGCTTGGCGGTGCGATCGCCGCAGGCGCGGGTCGAGGCCTTCGAAGCGCTTCCTGAACTCCATCCGCTGATCGCGCAGACCGCGGCGGCAAACGGCGTCGCCGATCGCATCGCGATCAATGGCACCTGCACCCCGCCGCTGTTGCGCGCGAGGCTAGATGCGGCGGAGGGCCCGACGCTGATCCTGATGGACATCGAGGGCGGCGAAGTCGAGCTGCTCGACCCGCTCGCGACCCCGCATTTGGCGCGCGCCGACATCCTGGTCGAGACGCACGATGCGTTTGTCGCCGACGCGACGGAAACGCTAGCGAGGCGTTTCAGAGAGACCCACGAGATCGCGTGCTACACCGCCCGCCCGCGCGAGTTCGGCGATTTCCCGGCCGATTTCCTGCCGCGCCTGCGGCGGTGGTTTCCCCGCCTTGCCGTCGAGTTGATGAACGAACGCCGGACCGGGTTGCAGCGCTGGCTGTTGTTGACGGCAAAACCCGCCGTTGCCGAGGCGTTCGTCGCCAAATCCGCAGCAATCGCGTGAGGTCGCTGGTGAACATCGCGTTTGTCTCCGGCAATCCCCACATGCCGCAGGTCGTCGGCGGCGTGGAGGTCAATACCCACGCGCTCGCCGGCGAATTGCTGCGCCGCGGCAATGCCGTCTGCGTCCTGGCGAAACTGTCGTTGCGAAACCGCTTCGGCGTCTGGCGGGCGGCGCGGATGCTGGCATCCGGCCGCAAGTTCTGGGTCGACCGCGCGCTCGGCTATCCGGTCTTTCGGTCCCGCCAGCCGGCAAACCATACGGGCGAACTGCCGCGACCGACCGTGGCCGTGATCCAGAACGGCCCGATGCTGGACTTGGCGGCGGGCTTCGCGCGGATTGCCGTGCCGTCAGTCGCCTACCTGCACGGGCTCGGCTTCGAAACCTGGCCCGAGGAGCCCGCGGGTCTGCCGTTTCGCGGCTACATCGCCAATTCGCAGTTCACCGCCGAACGGTTTCGCCGCCGGTTTGGCGTCGATCCGACCGTGCTGCCGCCGCTGTTCCGACGCGCGGACTACGCAATTCCGGTTACCGGTTCGATGGTGACGTTCATCAACCCGGTCGCCGTAAAGGGCGTCGAGCTCGCGCTGGAGATCGCCGCCTTATGTCCGCAAATCCCGTTCGCGTTCGTGCGCGCCTGGCCGCTCGGTTTCCGGGACGAGGCGAGCCTGAAGCGACGGGTGCGGCGTCTCGGCAATGTCGTGTTGCGCGAACGCACCACCGATATGCGCACGATCTATTGCGATACCCGGATCCTGCTGGTGCCGAGCCAATGGGAGGACGAGACCTGGGGCCGCGTCGTGACTGAAGCGCAGTTCAGCGGCATTCCCGTCGTCGCCAGCGATCGAGGCGGCCTGCCCGAGTCGGCGGGGCCGGGCGGCATCGTGCTGCCGCACGACGCCCCGGCGTCCGTGTGGGCGGATGCCGTCACCGCTTTGTGGACCGACCAATTCCGTTACGACCAACTGTCGAAGGCGGCGTTTGATCATTCGGCCAGAACAGACCTCGATCCCGAAAGGCAGATTTCGACGCTGATCGACACCTTGCGCAGGTTCGTCGCGTAGGCGGTCGTGTTTCGCGGGATTGGTACCGCCGGAACTAATGCACGCCTGACTTGAGCCGCCCGCTCGAAGCTACCGACGGTGTCATCCCCCGTTACGGATTAATTTCACGAGGTGATTACATGCCGCTCGAGAACCATCACGTATTCTTTGAACCCACGCCAGGCCTGTCCTTGCCCGAAACCATGCGACAGGTTCGACCGTGGCTGGAGCAAAACGGCATTGAACCGATAGCGTTCAAGCACGCGACCACCACGTCCGGCGCCATCGAGCTTCAGCTCACATTTAAAACGCGACGCGAAGCCAGCCTGTTCGAGCAGGCGTTTTGTCGAATCGACCAAGTTTGATCCGGCCCGGATTGGGCACCGTCGCGATACGTATGTCGGTCGGCTTCTGCCGTTCACTTGCGCGGCCGAGGATGGCTTGCTCCTGAGCCCGGCCTCCGTGCTACGGCAAAGTGTGTTTCGGCGAAGACAATTGGGCTCCGTGCAAGAGAAATCTTCGCCGCCGAAGATCGGCCTTTCCCAAACCTGTCGTAGCGTAAGACGAATGATCGACAACCACAGCGACAATTGAGCTGCACGCTTTATAATTGCAGGTGCTGTACTGCGGCGAGCCGCCGCATGCGGCCAACTTTGTGCAACTTTCTCGACGCCCGCGAGTTTTCTATTTGGATCGCCTCGGAGCGTGAGAGACCGGTCCCACCCCGGGCAGACCATCACCGCGAGCGGTCATGAAAATCGCACAAGTATCACCCCTGATGGAGGCCGTGCCGCCCAAGCTCTACGGGGGGACCGAACGGATCGTCGCCTATTTGTCGGACGAGCTTACCGCACTCGGCCATGAGGTGACGTTGTTCGCCAGCGGCGACAGCCTGACCATGGCAAAGCTCGAGGCGGTTTGGCCGTGCGCGCTGCGGCTCGACGAGACGATCCGCGACTATCTGGCCCCCCACATCGTGATGCTCGAAATCCTAGCGCGGCAGGCCGAGGAATTCGACATCGTCCACCTCCATCTCGACTATCTCGGCTATCCGATCCTGAAACGGACCGAGGTGCCGTTTCTCGCCACCCTGCATGGCCGCCTCGACCTGCCCGAGCTGGCGCGCATCTACGAAACGTTCGAGGACGTGCCGGTCGTATCGATTTCCGATGCGCAGCGCCAGCCGCTGCCGCAGGCGCACTATATCGCCACGGTGCAGCACGGCATCCCGGAGCGCATGTTGTTGCCCGGGTTTGGTGCCGGCGGCTACCTCGCCTTCCTCGGGCGGATCTCCCCGGAAAAGGCGCCCGACGCCGCGATCCGCATCGCCGCGCGCGCCGGGATGCCGCTGAAGATCGCCGCCAAGGTCGACAAGGTCGATGCGCAATATTTCGAGGAGCAGATCGAGCCGCTGCTTCGGGCATCGCATGTCGAATTTATCGGCGAGATCGGCGACGACGAAAAGGCTGCGTTTCTCGGGAATGCCGCCGGTCTGCTGTTCCCCATCGCCTGGCGCGAGCCGTTCGGCCTCGCGATGATCGAGGCGATGGCGTGCGGCACCCCGGTTATCGCCTTTCGTAACGGTTCGGTCCCGGAAGTGATTGACGAGGGCATCACCGGCTTCATCGTCGACGACGAGGACGCAGCCGTCGCGGCGACGCAAAAGCTGCGCAGCCTCGATCGCGCGCGGATCCGCCGCGTCTTCGAAGAGCGGTTCACCGCGCGCCGGATGGCCGAGGACTACGTCAACATCTACCGGCGCGTCATTGCGCGCCAGCGTCCGCTGCGACAGGCGGGCTGAGGGCGTATGGGGGGCCCGATCGGCGCTGGAGGCGAGATCGGCGCAATCTCGTCCTTTTACATCCCGGCGACCGCCGCCGCGGCGGCCCGTGGCCGGCGGGTGCTGAAAAATGGTGACATTTTTGCCGTGCTCGACGAGTTCGGTCACATCCAAGCCTCCGGCCCCGCGGCCGAGGGCCTGTTTTTCGAGGACACGCGCTACCTCTCGCGGCTGGCACTGTCGATCAACGGAATGCAGCCGCTGTTGCTGTCGTCGACGCCAACCGAGAGCAACACGGTGCTGTCCGTCGACCTCGCCAACCCGGAACTGGTCGAGACCGAGCTGGGGATCATGGCCGCGGCAACGGTCCACGTGCTGAACAGCATCGCGCTCGGCGTGGATGCGCTGTTTGTCACCGTGACCGTCCATAATTACGGCATCGTGCCGGCAGCGCTACAGCTGGCGATCGATGTCGACGCCGATTTCGTCGACATGTTCGAGGTGCGCGGCACAGTGCGGGCGCGGCGCGGGCTCCTCTCGCCTGTGCAGCAGCGGGCGGAGGGGCCGGTCTTCGCCTACCGCGGCCTCGACGGCGTGAACCGGCGCAGCATCAGCGTGGTCGAGCCAAAGCCGGAAACGATCGAAGGCGGCCGCATGGCCTGGAACCTCCGGCTCGTTCCCGGCGCGGACTGGTCGGCGCAGCTCGAGTTGCACTGCGAGCGCGACGGACGGACCATGAAACCGTCCTCGCGTGCCCAGGGTCGGGCAGCGCTGCGATCGTGGCAGGCCGAGCGGCAGGCACGCGTCGCCGGCATCTCCACCAGCAACGCGATCTTTGACGACTGGCTGCGCTGCTCGCGCGGCGATCTCGACATGCTGATCACCGAAACCGCCGGAGGCCTCTACCCCTACGCAGGTGTGCCGTGGTTCTCGACCGCCTTTGGTCGAGACGGATTGATCACTGCATTCGAATGTCTGTGGCTCGACCCGGACCTCGCGGCCGGGACATTGCGCTTTCTCGCGGCCAACCAGGCCACCGTGATGGATCCCAAAGTCGACGCCGAGCCGGGGAAGATCCTGCACGAAACGCGGCAGGGCGAAATGGCGGCGCTCGGCGAGGTGCCGTTCGGGCGCTACTACGGCAGCATCGACGCGACGCCGCTCTTCGTGATGCTGGCCGCGGCTTATTATGACCGCACCGGCAATCTTGATCTGATCGGCACGCTATGGAGCCACATCGAGGCGGCGCTGGCCTGGATGTCGACCTACGGCGACCTCGATGGCGACGGCTTTATCGAATACCGCCGCAAATCCGAGCATGGCCTCGACAACCAGGGCTGGAAGGACAGCGCCGACGCGATCTTCCATCGCGACGGCTCGCTGGCCGAGGCGCCGATCGCACTGGCCGAAGTCCAGGCCTACGCTTACGCCGCCTATCTCGGCGCCGCGACCTTGGCGCAGGCGATCGGCCGCACCGGCCGCGCTCGCGAGCTCGAGGCGGCGGCGGAACAGCTGAAAGAGCGCTTTGAAGCGGCGTTCTGGCTCGATGAGCTCGCTACTTATGCGCTGGCCCTCGACGGCACCAAACGCCCCTGCCAGGTGATCGCTTCGAATGCTGGGCATGCACTGTTCGCCGGCATCGCGCAGGCAGACCGGGCCGCGCAGGTCTGCCAGACGCTGATGGCGCCGAATTCATATTCCGGCTGGGGTATTCGAACGATCGCCGAGGGGCAGCCTCGCTACAATCCGATGTCGTATCACAACGGCTCGGTGTGGCCGCACGACAACGCTCTGATTGCGCTGGGCTTTGCCCGCTACGGATTAAAAACCCCGGCGCTCCGGGCCCTGGCTGGAATGTTCGGGGCGGCGCAAGGCTTCGAGTTGCAGCGCCTGCCGGAATTGTTCTGTGGATTTGGCCGGCGCGCCGACATCGGCCCGACCGCCTACCCGCTTGCCTGCGCGCCGCAAGCCTGGTCGGCGGCGGCGGTATTCGCCCTTTTAGCGGCAGTCCTCGGCATCTCCTTTGCGCCGGAGAGGCAGCAGATTCGGTTTTTCGAACCGGTTCTGCCCGCCGGGATCGATGAGATGCATCTGACGAATCTTCGGATCGGGGCAGCCTTGGTCGACCTCGATCTATGGCGAGACCACGACGAGGTCGCGATCGATGTCGTCCGCCGGGATGGGCCGGTCGAGATCGTGATGGCTCACTAACGCCGGCGCGCGCCGCTCCCGCGGCGTCAAGGGCCGCCGGAGGGGATTGGAACCATGTCAGTACCGGTGTATGCGGCCCGCGGGCCGGTCCCGTTTCTGCTCCACTACGTGCGCCGCCGGCTCGGCGGCCATGCCGTCGTCCTGGCGGCCGTATTGGTGGCGGTCGGCTGCGCGATCGCCGCGCAATACGCCGTCAAGAACCTCGTCGACGTGCTCGACTCGCAGAGTCCTCCAGCTGAAACTCTATGGGCGGCGGTCGGCGTTTTGTTGGCTCTGGTCGCCGGAGACAACCTCCTCTGGCGGCTTGCCGGGTGGACCGCGTCGCGCGCGTTTGTCGAGCTTGGCGGCGATTTGCGGCTCGATCTGTTCGAGCACCTGTCGGGGCACGCGCCACGCTATTTCGCCGAACGCTTCCCGGGCGCGCTTGCCGGCCGCATCGGCACCGCGGCCAGCGCGGCGCTGACCATCGAGAACTCGCTCGCCTGGACGACGATTCCACCGGCTGCGGCGGTAATCAGCAGCATCGCCGTCCTCGGCCTCGTCAACTGGCATCTGACCCTGACGTTATCCCTTGTCGCGATCGTCCTCGGCCTGGCGGTTCGCCACTTCGCCGCGCGCGGCCGCCATCTGCACGACCGTTATGCTGCGCGTGCCGCCGGCGTATCCGGTGATCTGATGGATATCGTCAGCAATATCGGCCTTGTCCGCGCTTTCGGCGCGGCGCGGCGCGAACGCGACCGGCTGTCGCAAATCATCGGAAATGAGATGTCGGCGCAGTCGGAGAGCCTGCGTTCGCTCGAGCGACTGCGTCTGTTCCATGCGGTTTCGGTCTTTGTCGTCACCGCCGGCGTGTTGACCTGGTCGGTCCTGTTGTGGCGCGCGCATCGGATCACCACCGGCGACGTCGTGCTGGCGACGACACTGGGCTTTACCGTGCTGCACGCGTCGCGCGATTTCGCCATGGCGATGGTCGATCTGCTGCAACAATTCGCCAAACTCGGCGAAGCGATACGGGTGCTCGGCCTGCCGCACGAGATGCCGGATGCGCCGAAAGCGCAGCCGCTGATCAATCTCGGCGGATCGATCTCGTTCCTCAACGTGTGCTTCAGCTACCCCAATGCCGAACGGGTGCTACAGGATTTCACCCTTCACGTTTCCGCCGGGCAGAAGGTCGGCCTGGTGGGTCGGTCGGGTGCCGGCAAGTCGACCATCCTCGCCCTGCTGCAACGGCTCTACGACCCCGAGCGCGGGCAAGTCCTGATCGATGAGCAAAACATCGCCGGGCTCACCCAGGAAAGCCTGCATCGCTCGATCGCCGTGGTGCACCAGGACATTTCGCTGTTTCACCGCTCGGTGATCGAAAATCTGCGCTACGGCATGCCGGACGCCGACGACGACGACGTGCGCCATGCCACGGAGGCGGCCCACTGCGCCGAATTCATCAGCCGCTTGCCGCAGGGCTTCGACACGATCGTCGGCGAGCGCGGGACAAAGCTCTCCGGCGGAGAGCGGCAACGGCTGGCCATCGCCCGAGCGTTTCTCTGCGACGCCCCGATCGTTTTGCTCGACGAGGCGACCTCCGCCCTCGACAGCGAATCCGAGCAGCTGATCCAGGACGCGCTGACGCGGCTCGTGAAGGGCCGTACCCTGATCGCGATCGCTCACCGGCTCTCGTCGCTCAGCACCTATGACCGTATCGTGGTGCTCGAGCGTGGGCGTATCGTCGAGGATGGCACCGTGTCCGAGTTGCGGCGCGGGAACGGCGCCTACCAGAAAATGCTCGCGCTACAGCGCGACGTCACCGGCAGAGGGTGATCGTGCCGGGGCTGCCGATCGTTCGATCGGGCGCCGCCGCCCTGGCTGCCATCCTTGCCGCCGCGCTGTCGCTCGGCGCCGCACCTTCAGCCGGTCGCTGCGACACCAGCGGAATGATGCTGTCGCAGGACGAGCCCGCCGCTCCGAAGGTCCCGACGCCTGCCTCGCCGAGCGAGGCAACGCCAAAGCTCGACCCGGCGACACCCAAGAACCTCGTGCCGCTGCCTCCCAACGAGGAGACCCCGATCCTTGGCAAGAAGGTCAAGGGACCGAACGGCGAGGATCTCGGCCTGATCGTCGATGTGGTGGTCGACGCGGAAGGCCAGCCTCGCGCCGCGGTCATCGATTTCGGCGGGTTCCTCGGCGTCGGCAGCCGTAAGGTCGCGGTGGATTGGCGGGCGCTGAGTTTTTCGCCGGGCTCGCAAGGTGGTGACGTCGAGCTCAGCCTTGGCCGCACCGATATCCAGGCGGCTCCCGAGTACAAGCCGGGCGCGCCCAACGTCGCCATGATTACGACATCGCCCGCGTCCCCGCCGTCGCCCGATGTCGGTAGATGATCGGGCGGTCGCGGTGGCCGGCGCAAAGAGCAAGGTCCGCCGGGACGCTACAGTGCTGGCCGGCAGAGGTCTCGACTTCCTCAACCTCTTCGTCGCCAACATCCAGACCGGCTTCGGGCCCTTCGTCGCGGTCTATCTGACAACCCAGGGTTGGACCCAAACCAGTATTGGCGAAGCCTTGAGCCTCGGGACGATCGCGGCGATGGCCAGCCAGGTGCCGGCGGGGGCGTTGGTCGATGCGGTCCGCAGCAAGGCTGCGGTGGCACTGTTCAGCATCCTTGCGTTCTGCGCCAGCGCGCTGCTCTTCGCGGTGCAGCCCACGCCGCTTTGGGTCTATGCCGCCGAGGTGCTGCACGGCTTTTCGAGCTGCACCCTGGGCCCGGCGATCGCAGCGATGAGCCTTGCCGTCGCCGGGTCGGCGATGCTCGGGCTGCGGCTTGGCCGCAACGCACGGTTCGCCTCGATCGGCAACGGCATCGGCGCGGCGCTGATGGGCGCTTGCGGATATTATATCTCGGAACGGGCGGTGTTCTTCCTGACGGCGGCGGTGACCTTCCCGGCCGTCATTTCGCTGCTGCCGCTGAGGCGTATACCCGATCCGGCTCCGCCGACGCAGGGTTGCAGCAAAGCGCCGGCCCCGCGCACGCGGCTCGGCAGCTTGCTGACCAATCGCGCCCTCCTGATCTTCGCTCTGTGCGCCATGCTGTTCACGCTCGGCAATTCGGCGATGCTGCCGCTCGCCGCCAACGCGCTGACCAAGAAGGCAGGCGATGTGGCCAGTCTGTTGATCGGCGCCTGCATCGTCCTGCCGCAACTGGTCGTCGCGGTAATTTCTCCGACGATCGGCCAGCTTGCCGAGGCCCGAGGGCGCCGTTTGGTCCTGCTTCTCGGGCTTTTCACTCTGCCGGTCAGAGGCTTATTGTTTGCCCGGCTGAGCGATCCGACGCTGCTCGTCGTAATCCAGGCGCTCGACGGCATTGCCGCTGCCTGCCTGGGGATTTTGGTGCCGCTGGTGACAAGCGACATCGCCGGCCGTTCCGGCCGGTTCAATCTTATGCTCGGGTTTGTCGGACTGGCGATCGGCCTCGGCGCCACCGCCAGCACCAGTCTCGCCGGGCGGGTCGCCGACTCCTACGGGTCGCCGGTCGCCTTCGCCTGCCTGGCCGGGTTCGGGCTCGCTGCGCTGCTTCTCGCCTGGCTGGCGATGCCCGAAACGCGCCCGAACGCACAGCCCCAGGACTAGATCCGCTCCGGGCGGACCGGCCGGCGCGTCGTTTTAGGCGTTGGCCTTGGCATGGCGGGCGCCCGAGGTCGGCGCTGCGGCCATCGACGCCACGATTTTGTCGCGATTGGTGAAGGCGAGGTACTCGGCCGCGTATTCGGGCGGCAGGATCTCGACCATCGTGTTGTTCTCGACCCACACCTCGATCACGTGGAACGGGCCACGGTTGCAGTCGAAGCACTCCCAGCCCGCGGTCTTGGCGATCCGCTTGACGGTGCCGGCGTCGGTCTTGACGCTGAGCGCGAAATGGGTGGAACCGTAGCCGCGCGCGTCCCGCTTGACGAAGCTGCCGCCGACGTCGCCCCCCGGCTCCAGCTCGGTTCCCGCCGGATAGACCTCGACGCCCGAGCCGTGCTCGTCGAGCTGCAGCGCGAAGAAGCTGCCCGGGTTCGGCGGGAATGGAACGGAGGTCCCGCCCATCAGCTCGGCGAGAATCCCGGCGGCGTTTTTCGGATCGCGTGCGGCGATGGAAAGATGATGGATCATGGCGTCCTCACGAATTCTGTCGACCAATAGATAGCACGGAGCGGCGCGCGGGGCGACGGTCAGACGACCTGATTGCGCAGTTGTGCTTCACCGCGCCACAGCCGGTCGAGATTGTCGCGCAGGATTTCGATCACATTGTCTTCGTAGCGCCGGGTCTCGCCGGCGGTGTGCGGGGTGATCAGCACGTGCTCCATTGCCCACAGCGGCGAATTTTGCGCGAGCGGCTCCTCGACCGTGACGTCGATGCCGGCGCCGGCGATGCGATGTGCGGCAAGGGTCGTGACCAGCGCCGCCTCGTCGACCACCCGGCCGCGCGCCACATTGATCAGGTAGGCGGAGGGTTTCATCTGGGCGAGCGCCGCGGCATCGACCAAGTTCTCGGTCTCGGGGGTCAGCGGACAGCAGAGCGCGACGAAATCGGCCTCGGGCAGCAGCGACTTGAAGTCGCCCGTGGCGTGGACCGCGTCGGCGGCGCCCGGCCCGGCGGCGGGATCGCGCCGGAGTGCCACGACGCGCATGTCGAAGGCCTTGGCAAGTTGCGCGACCCGATTGCCGATCTGCCCCAGCCCGACCAGCACGAGTGTCTTGCCGCCAAGCTCATCTTCCCGCTGGGTCAGGTCGCCGATCATACCGCGCCAGACGCGCTTCGCCTGGTTGTCGCGCGCCTCGGGCAGGCGGCGGGCGAGCGCCAGAATCAGCGCCATGGCGTGCTCCGCCACCGCGCGCGCGTTGACTCCGGCGGCGCTTGCCAGACGAATGCCGCGTTTCGCGAGCTCGTCGCGGGGGAACTGGTCGGTGCCGGCGCCGATCGACTGGATGAAACGCAGCTTCCCTGCACGCTCCAAGAGGCTGTTGCGCCACAGGCCGGAGATCACCAACACATCGGCCTCACCGATGCGGGCGGCCAGGGCATCCGCATCACGAACCTCGAAGCTGGCGATCCCGGTGCCGAGCGTAGAGAACCGCTCCTGCAGCTGGTAGGCGACATGGGCGAAGCAGATGTTGAGCTTGTCGCCGGGAGGGATCATCGCGACCTCATAAATTCGCCAGACTCACTAAACCAGTCTCCTCCCGCGGGCTCGACCCGCGGGTCCACGTCTTTGCCACAACAAAGGAAGAAAGACGTGGGTGGCCGGGTCAAGCCCGGCCAAGGCGATACGAGGGATTACTCAAGGCCTGGGGATCATGCCGCGCGGTTCTGCACCACGACCTTGATCGCGTCGTCGACCCGGTCGCGGGCGTAGCGGATCGCGGTCGGCACCTCGGCCAAGGGGAAGGTATGGGTGTGGATCAGCTTCGCCTCGAAGCGCTTTTGCGCGATCAGCGCCGCGGCGCGGTGCGTTGCGCTCTTGCCTTCGCCGCGGATGCCGAAGACGTAGATGTTATTGCGCACCAGATGGGCGAGATCGACCATCACCGGCTCGTGGGGGAAGGCGGCGAGGCAAATGCGGCCGCCGCGATTGACCATGCGGCCGGCCTCGTTGAGCGCGTTCGCCGCGCCCGAGCATTCGAGCACGTAATTCACCCCCTTGCCGCCGGTGATCCGCATCACCGCCTCGACCGCATCCTCGCGGCCGACATTGACGACATGGTCGGCGCCGAGCTTCTTGCCCATGTCGAGCCGGCTGTCGCGGGTGCCGGTGAGGATCACCGGCTGGGCGCCGAGAGCCTTGGCGACGCCGACGCCCATGAGGCCGATCGGCCCCGGCCCGACCACGACCACCGCCTCGCCGGCGATGATCCCGCCCATCACGTCGAGCCCGTACATCGCGGTGCCGGCGGTGACGATCAGCGTCGCCTCGGCATCGCTGATCGTGTCGGGGATGTGGACCATCGTATTGACGTTGTTGACCGCGTATTCGGCGAACCCGCCATCGGTGCTGAACCCGTTGGCGCGGTGACCCTTGGCGCGATAACCGTAATTGAGGCACGAGGTGTACATGCCCTCGCGGCAGCGCGGGCAGCGGCCGCACCCGGCATGAATCTCGACCGCGACCCGGTCGCCGACCGCGAACTCGTCGACGGTCGGCCCGAGCTTCACCACCGTGCCCATGTATTCGTGGCCCGGGGTGAAGCCCTTGTTGAACGGGAGCCCGCCGTCGATCATCGCCGGCACGCCGTGCTTGATGACCTCAATGTCGGTGGCGCAGACCGCGATCGCGTCGATCCGCACCAGCACCTCCGCCCGCCCCGGCTCCGGCACTGGTTTGTCGACCAGCGACAATTGCTCCGGGTCGCCGAGCACCCAAGCCTTCATTGTCTCGGGGATGACGTATTCGTTGCTACGCGCCGCGGTCATGCTGGTCCTTCGCAAGTTAAGCAGTCGTCACTCCGTTCGTCATACCGGCGAAGGCCGGTATCCAGAGACCCGCTGCACGAGCGGTTGATGCCTGGGTCCCGGCCTTCGCCGGGACGACGAGGAGGTCTTAGCGGCCGGCGGGCGCGTCGACCGGCACGGTGCCGAGTTCGCCCGGGGTCGAGACTTCGAGGATCTCGATATCGTTCGAGGTGCGCAGCTCGTTGTGGATGCAGCCGCCGGGAATGAACATCGAGTCGCCGGCCTCCATGCGCACCGTCGGCGCGTCTTCGAATTCGAGCTCGACCCAGCCCTTGAGGCAATAGACGAACTGGCTCTCGCAGGTGTGGTAGTGCCAGCCGGTCGGCTCGGTCATGCCCTCTTTCGCCTTCATCAGCTGGGCGCGCATCTTGCCGGCGCTGCCGTCCTTCACGCCGAGGTCGCGATAGGTAAAGAAGTCGCGCCGGCCGGGCGCCATCACCGGCGCCTTGGCGCTCGAATGCACGGGCTTCATGCGGGTCGCGGAGACGGGCGATACGTCGTTGGGCATGTCATACCTCCCTGGAAACGGTCCGGCGAGCATAGGGAAGTTGCCCCGTTTTTGGAACGGCCTTCCGGGTGGGATGCCAATCCGGAGAGCCCACTTGACTTTTGTACTCTTTTTGTTCAACATTAAGGCTGTTGATTTGCGTCATTAGCAGCGGGCGGCCGAAGGTCGATCCGCCTGCAAATTTCCGGCAGATGCAGGCGGATCAGGCACCCTGAACACCGGTGGGTGGGCTACTGGTCGCTTCCTCGAACGGTCCCGGAATGACGATCATCAATCAGCTCGACGTATGGCTTACGTAAAGACCGATGAATACCAACACGGTGCCGATGCCCATCATCGCGAAGGCGACGGGGGCGCGGGCGCGGCCCTGGCGGCTCTGGTTGAGGCCGATGCCCATCGCGACAAAGCCGAGCACGACCAGCAGGTTGAGGCCGTGAAAGATGTCGCGGGTGAGGAGATCGTTCATCGAAAGCGCGACGCGGCAAAGGGAGCAATGTCGATCGCCGGATTGCGCCCCGCGACGAGGTCGGCGACGAGGCGCCCGGTCATCGGCGCCGCGGTCATGCCGACATGGCCGTGGCCGAACGCGTAGACGACATCCGGCGTCGCCCGTGAATGCCCGATGACCGGCAGTGAGTCGGGCATCGACGGGCGGTGCCCCATCCATACCGATAGGCGCTCTTCGGCATGGTGCGCGGCGAGGCCGGGCAGCATCTTGCGGCCCTGTTCGAGAAGGATGCGGGCGCGGCGCCAATCGGGCGGCGCCTCAAGACCGGCGAGTTCGACGGTGCCCGCGAAACGCAGCCCGGTATCCATCGGCGTCGTGGCGAATTTGCCGTCGGCATTGGCAATCGGGATGCGCGGCATCACCTCGGGGTCGCGGATCATCAGGTGATAGCCGCGCTCGGTTTCGAGCGGCACCTTGTCGCCGAGCGACGCGGCGAGCGGCTTCGACCAGGCGCCGGCGGCCACCACCGCGGCATCCGCCGCGAGTTCGCCGACATCGGTACGGATCGCGGTCAATCTCCCGCCGTCGAGTCGGAAACCGAGCGCCTGCGCGCGAATGACCGCGCCGCCTTGCCGCACGAAATGCTCGACGAGCGCGCTGACGAGACCGAACGGGTTGCTGGTGTGGCCGTTCTCGCGCACCAGCAGGCCGCGGACATACTCGCGCGACAGGGTGGGTTCGAGCTGGCGCAACTCGTCTGCATTGAATTCGTCGACCACGACGCCGTTCTCGCGCCGCAACTCCCAGCCCAGCCCGTCCTTGGCGAGCGATTCGGCCGAGCGATAGACGTAGAGATGGCCGCGCTGATGGACAAGGCGCTCGGCCCCGGCGTCCTTGACCAGCGGCTCCAGCGCCGACAAAGTCGCGCCGACCAGCGGCCGCAGCGCCCGTGCCTGGGCATGCACCTTCTCCTCGGTGCCGGCGCGCACAAAGCGCCAGAGATACGGCAGGATCGTCGGCAGATAGCTCCAGCGCAGCGACAGCGGCCCGAGCGGATCACGCAGCCATCCGGGGACCTTCTTGATGATCCCCGGTGTCGCCATCGGCGTCACCGACGAGGCGTTGAACGCGCCGGCATTACCAAACGACGCGCCCTCGCCGGGGGTGTTGGGATCGACGAGGAAGACACTGTGCCCGTCGCGCTGCAGATAGCTGGCGACGCACACGCCGACCATGCCCGCGCCAATCACCCCGACCCGCTTCGTGCTGCCCGTCGCCATCCCCCGCTCCGCGCCGTTCGCGCGCAGCATGGCGTTCTCGCCCGCCGCGAGCAATCCCGTGGAGAGAATCGTCGTCGCGGTTGAAGGCGTGAAAGGCGCCGAGATACCGCGCCGAAGCGGCGGAACAGGCCGAAGCCGGACGGTTCGTTGCTATCGCAGTATGAAAGGCGGATCGTCTCGCCCGGTTATGGAAAGCGCTGTGCCAACCCGATTCCCGACGAGTCCCGCGGACGAAACGCCGTCAGCCGATGGCGGCTCGCGTCAGATCACGCCGGCGCGGCTCTCGGAAGCGGTCAGCGCGCTGCGCCTGGCGCAGCGCCGCTACAGCCGTGAGAAGGCGCCGCTCGAATGGGCGATGCTGCAGAACAATCTCGGCAACGCGCTCGCCCGGCTCGGCGAGCGCGAACGCGGCACCGAGCGGATCGAGGAGGCGATCGCCGCCTATCGCGACGCGCTCGAAGTCTATACCCGCTCGCGCTCGCCGCTCGAATGGGCGATGACGCAGAACAATCTCGGCGCCGCGCTGCGCGGCCTCGGGATTCGCGAGGAAAGCCCGGCGCGGCTCGAAGAGGCGGTCGCCTCCTATCGCGAGGCGCTCAAGGAATATCGGCCGGAACGGGTGCCGCTCGACTGGGCGATGAGCCAGCACAATCTCGGCGCCGCGCTGCGCAGCCTCGGTGAGCGCGAGACCGGCACAGCGCGGCTCGAGGAGGCGGCTGCCGCCTATCGCCAGGCGTTGCGGGTGCGCTCGCGACAGCGCACGCCGCTCGACTGGGCGAT
>Ga0209006_10000629_pt1 | contig 32698 bp, 30 predicted proteins | sample JacPin_JW_Ref_O2_FD_188567 | JGI IMG/M metagenome (GOLD analysis project Ga0209006, IMG submission 188567) | Forest soil microbial communities from Algoma, Ontario, Canada - Jack Pine, Ontario site 1_JW_Ref_O2 (SPAdes) (version 2) | ecosystem: Environmental > Terrestrial > Soil > Boreal... | reverse complement strand
CTCCATCACGCTGATCCGCATCCTCAGCATTCCTCTGCTGATCTGGATTATTTCGAGCAGCCGCTTCAGCAGCCAGAATGGCGAAAAGGAATTGCTGGCATCGGCCGTGTTCATCGCCGCAGCCACCACGGATGGCATTGACGGTTACCTGGCCCGCAAACGCGGGCAGATCACTACCACCGGAATTCTGCTCGATCCGCTGGCCGACAAGCTTCTGATCGCGGCGATGTTTGTAACGCTGGTGCAATTCAATCCCAGCCTGGTTCCAGCCTGGGTCGCGGTGATCATCATCGGCCGCGAGTTTTTGGTGAGCGGCCTGCGCTCCATTGCCGCATCCGAGGGCTTCACCATCGAGGCCAGCGAACTCGGCAAATTCAAAATGGTGGTGCAGATCGTTTCCGCGGTCGCGGTGATTCTCGATCACCGCTGGCCCGTGTGGCCGGTCTACGGTCCCTACGTTTTCCCCATTCACTGGATCGCCTTCGCGGCGATCTGGTTTATGGTTTGCGTTTCGCTGGTCTCGGCCATCGACTACTTTGTTGCCTTCTGGTCGAAGATTGATCAGCGCGTGGTGAAGCGCCGCCGCCGCGCCTTCATCCTCAGCCGGCGCAGAAAACCCGTGCCGCCGCCCCAGGCTGACCGCGATGTCGCTGCTACCCCGTAGCTCGCCCGCCGTCTCCATCGAGTCTTCCGCCTCGGGCGCAGAAATGCCCGGCGCAGAACCGCTCGGCGCAGAACCGCTCGGCGCAGAGACGTCCGGCCCAGAGTTTTCTGCCGCCGAGCGAACGCAGTTACTCACTCTCGCTCACCAGGCGATCGTCTCTGCGCTCGAACCTGGGCCCAAAAAACGGGATCTCCCGCTCGACCCGCCCACCGCGCATCTTGCCGAACTGCGTGGCGTATTCACTTCGCTTTACCTGGGTGGAGCGCTGCGCGGCTGCGTCGGATACGTGTTTCCCACCACCCCGCTTTATCGCGCCGTAGCGGAAACCGCCTGCGCCGCCGCCTTCGAAGACGCTCGCTTCGATCCCGTGAAGCTCGACGAGGCGTCCGGCCTGCAGATAGAACTAAGCGTCCTCTCGCCCCCGCGGCCCATTCTTGCCGATGCCGTAGAGGTAGGCCGTCACGGTCTGCTGATCAGCGCATCGGGCCTGCGCGGACTCCTGCTGCCTCAGGTTCCGGTCGAACGTGGCTGGAACCGCATCACCTTCCTGGAACAAACCTGCCGCAAAGCCGCCCTCCCTCTCGATGCCTGGCAAAAAGGAGCAACCCTCGAAGCCTTCACCGCCGAAGTGTTCGGCGAAAGCAGTGGCTAGGGGCCAGGGGCGAGGGACTGGCGTTCGACGACCGTGGCTCATGGTCAGTGCTGCGGCCGCGCGAGCTGCCGTGAAAAGGAAAAACCGGAAACGGTTTCCCGTTCCCGGCTGCTTACAGCCTCATCACTGGCCCCTGATCCTAACCCCTGGCCCCTGCCTTACTGTACTTGGTCCGCTTCCACACCGTCGCCCGCGTAGACATCGTCCAGCGCGAAGATAATCATTCCGGTTGAGGTCGTGGGAGTCACGCTGAGGATCAGAATTTCACCCACGGAACGCCGCGGCAAATCGCGTACGTGAATCACCGGGCCGTTCGATTTGGTAAACATGTGTGGATCCACTGACGGAACCTTCAGCTGTGTATCTTCGGCGAGCGCAGCCTTGAAGGAAAGAGAATCCACAGGATCGGTCAGGTCGGCCTGGTAGGAGCGCACGGCTCGGAAAAAATCCCCGACTTTCACGCCCTGGTTTGCTCCCACATTCATGTAGACCTTGTGGCCGGTTCCCAGTTCGGAATCGAAATCCTTGCCCATCACAATCCGGCCCGAGACCTTGTTGCTGGCCGGCAGGAAGCGGTCGAACTTGATCGGTCCACGGAAGTTGAAGGTCGCTTTTTCCGTGAACGGAATCGCCGTGTCGCCGGGATTAATGCCGTCGCAGGAGTATTCGATCTGTCCGATCGGGGTTCGGCTGCGCGTGTCGATGATGCGCACGCGGCCGACTTCCTCGTAGGGTTGCCCGGTGGCTTTCAGCAGTTTCTTCTGCCCGGGATAGATCTCGTACTCGTTGATATCGCGCAAAGCGCGCACGATTTCATATTCGGCGCCTGCGGTGTATCCCGATCCCTGCAGGAACACCATGTCGCCCTTCGCGAACTTGGTGGTGGTGGGTGTTTCCAGGCCACCTGAGATAAAGTTGGCATCCGGCAACTTCTGTTTGTTGATAAATCCTGCGCAATACACGTCCGCGTAGGTGGGCGTCGGCACGCGCTCGATGGGAAAGCTGTTCGACGTCGGGACGGTGCCCTGTGGGGCGTCGGTGGCGCTGCTATCGCTGCCCGATTGGGCCCCGGCGGCAGTGGCGATCAGCAACACTAACAGTAATGTTTTCTTCATGTTACCTCCGGAACGACGCCTCCAGCGCGCTGCTCCTAGTTGCAAGTCTCGTTAAGTGCCAGAAAGGAAAGCCCTCAGCCGGAAGGTAACAACAGGGTAAGGGTGGGTCAAGGTTACGACGGTGTTAGCCAATTCGGGGCGAAAGTTTTTGGCCTCTTCTGTGAATCGGTTGTTGCATATGTAATTAAGCCCCTGTAATAATTCGCCGTCATAATTCGGCGACCTTCAACCGGCTCCATGATCTCGTCCCCAACCGCCTTTACACCACGATTGCTTCCTCTGCGGCTGCCGCGGGTCTGCGTGGCTGTGATTGGCTCCGACCCCGCGGAAATGGTGACAAAGGCGGAGGCGCTGGTTCGCGATAACTCCTTTCTGGAGTTCAGATTGGATTACCTTTCGAAGCCCAGCCTGGCGCTTCCCAAACTCAAGCGTTTCATCGAATCCCATCCCGGAACGGTGGTCATCGCCACCTGCCGTCGCGTTGCCAATGGGGGCAAGTTCCACGGCTCCATGGCATCGCAGCTCGAGGTGTTGTCCAAAGCGGCGGCCGCGGGGTGCCAGATGATCGATATCGACCTGCAGACGGCCAGCCAGTGCAAGCCTGGACAGTTACAGAAACTGCGCGGCCGCGCCGCTATGATTCTGTCTTTCCACGACTTCCGAGGCACCAAGAAGCTGGATGAGACGCTCGAAAAGATGCTGCCGATTCCCGCTGATTTCTACAAAATCGCCAGCACCGCCACTACGCTCACGGACAATGTCACCCTGATCAAGTTCCTCTCCCGGGAGAGCGACAAGCACTCCATGGTCTGTATGAGCATGGGAGAACAAGGGTTTATCAGCCGTGTGCTAGGAGTGCGGGCAGGCAGCGTCTTTACCTTTGCCTCGGCCACAGCCGGCGAGGAAACCGCTCCTGGCCAGGTGACCGCGCAGGAACTGCGCAACATGTACCGTATCGAGCAGGTAGACCCCGCCACGCGCGTGTACGGCGTGGCTGGGGACCCTGTGGCCCATTCGCTGTCTCCCGCCATCATGAATGCAGCCTTCCGGCGGGAGAACGTCAACGCCGTGTACCTGGCGCTGCACGCCAAGACCATCAAGGACCTGATTACCTGCGTGCGGGAGATCCCGATTCATGGTCTCAGCGTCACCATGCCTTACAAGCAGGCGATTCTGCCCTACCTCGACAACACGGATACCCACACCACAAAGGTCGGAGCCTGCAACACGGTGGTGCGCGCGCAGGACGGTAAGCTCTACGGCTTCAACACGGATACGGCGGGGGTGGTTCGTCCTTTGGAACGCCGCCTGAGCACCCTGGACGGTGCCAGAATCCTTGTGCTGGGAGCTGGAGGAGCGGCTCGCGCGGCGGTTTTTGGTCTGAAGGAACGCGGGGCGGAGGTTTACATCCTGAACCGCAGCGCGGCTCCGGCACAAAAGCTGGCCCGGCAGGCTCGGGCCCGCTCGATCAAGCGCGCGGATATGAAGAAGTTAGCCTTTGATGTGATCATCAATGCGACTCCAGTCGGCATGGGAAACTCGCACGAAACGCCGCTGCAGGAGAAGGAGATCAATGCCCGCTATGTCTTTGATATGATTTATGATCCGGGCGAAACCCGCTTTCTGAAACTGGCTCGGGAGCGGGGTGCGCAGGTGATTCCGGGGATCGAAATGTTCGTGCAGCAGGCAGCCCGGCAATTTGAGATCTGGACCGGGAAGCCGGCTCCGGGAGACGAAATGCTCCGGGTGGTGCTGCTGGCCCTGCAAGAGCGTGCAACCAAGGCGGTTACGGCGAAGTAAGCGCAATGCGATGCCTTTCGAAAGGAAATAGTTGCTTTTTACAAGGTTCCCGAAGTAATATGAAAGAGGAGGCTGAGATTGTAACTAGCCTCTGGTTTTAGTCCAGTACCGCCCGTCCAAACTTCCAAAGAGCTATTTCAAAAGCTTGTTTTGACACGAGAGGTGGCTCGGTCCGCCTCCGTTCCCGGTTTCGGAGAGTTCAAATATGGCGTGGTACGCGTACTGCCTCACCGAGCATCAAACCCTTCCAAATGGAACCCGCACCCGCCGCCCTTTCCTGTTAGAGGGCGTTCAAGGGGTGAATGGAGCCGCAGTTCTGAGTTATCCCAGTGGCGAATTCGCGGTGATTGTGAGCGAATTTGACCACACAGCCGGCGAACTCGATCAGAAGACCGCGATCGAGCACGCACGCGTGGTCAGTTCGTGTTTCCGCAACTCCACGGTACTTCCATTCCGTTTTGGCACCGTTTTTGAGAGCGACGACGCACTGCGGCAGGCGGTTCGCGTGAACCGGCGTGCTTTTGGGTTGAGCGTCGCCCGGCTGCGCGGAAAGTCTGAAATGCACATCAAGCTGGTCGTCCGCGACGGGTCGTTGCGGGAAGCCATGATCGACATCGAACTGCCGGACACGGTCGGCGGCGATTACCTGTCGAAATTGAAGGTGAAGGCTTCGCGCGAGCGCGAGCGCCAGACCAAAGCCCGGGCGCTTTCGGTGCAGGTGCACAAGCTGTTCAACCCGCTCGAAGAAGAGGTGAGCTGCAAGAAGGTTGCGCCGGAAGGCATGCTCATCGACATCGCCCACCTGATTGATTCCAAGAGCGTGGAAAAATACCAGAACCGCTATACCACCGCCGCCAAGCAGTTGAAGAACTGCGAAGTGGCGATCAGCGGTCCGTGGCCGCCTTACCACTTCCTGCCCGGCAAGCTGCGCACTGTCGCCGGAAACAGCTAGTTAAGCGAAGTCAGATAAGGTTTGAGGGAGCGCCGCGACCAACCGTCCCGGCGCTCTATTTCTTGTATGGCGCTGATAAGACGCAAATCGATGCCATTCCTTTCCGCTATGGCCTTTTTCCTAGTCTCTGCCTTCCTCGCAATATTCAAACCCGAGCCCATCACTGGGTTCCTGTTCGGGGCCGCGACACTTTGCTTGTTCGGCTACATGACTTGGTGCATCCGCGCAGCAAGAAGACGAGATTCGATGCCGCCAGACCCTCCCCTTGGCCGAGGACCTGATCCTTTTCTCTCCGGCCACAGGCATTCACGGAACGTCCCCTCGTCAGGCAGGAGACTGGATTAGCCCAAGGGAACTACACATTTGTCGATGCTAAGAGGATTACAAGAACTGAAGTCAAGGGTCCCACTTCTCGCGCAAAGGGCGCGCTAAAAATGGGGCACCCTTGCGCGTGGTTAGCCGCCGGAATTGCTGGTGGCGTTCGAACACTGCTCCTCAATGGCCTCGAAGGGCGGTCATGGGGTTGATGCGGGAGGCTCGGCGCGCCGGAATGTATCCGGCAACAAAAGCCACCGCGCTGAGAAGCAAGATCATTGCTGCAAAGGTCGCCGGATCGGTGGGCTCGGTTCCGAACAACAGTGAAGCAATCCCCCGAGCCACCGCAAATGACGCCACGGTTCCAAGCGCAATACCGAGGAGAGCAAGTCGCAGGGTTTTGGCGATGATACCAGCCTGCACGCGCGCCGCAGTCGCGCCCAGGGCCATGCGGATGCCGATCTCCTGAGTCTGGCGGGTCACTGCGTACGAGATGACTCCATAGATGCCCAGAGACGCCAGAACCACACCCAGGACGGCAAAGGCGGCGACCAGCAAAACGAAGAAGCGGCGCGGTGAGACGGCATGATCGACAAGCTGCTGGATGGGACGGAATTCAGTCGCGGGCTGGCCGGGGTTGAGGGAACGCAGCGTGTTCATCACGCTGGCGGCCAGCGCATCCGGCGGAAGTTTCGTGCGCACGACTAACTCCGCTCCTTCCGGTGTGGCCTGGGTTGTGGGAACGTAGACTTCGGGGCTCGAGCTGTCTTCCAGGCTGCTTTCGCGTACATCCGCAATCACGCCCACGACGCGAGTGTCGCCACTGCCAATGCCCTGGGCCAAATGTCCCAGCGGATTCTCGCCCGGCCATTCGCGGCGCGCGGCAGCCTCGTTGATGATGATGACGGGCTCGCTCTTGCTGGTGTCTTGCCAGCTGAAGTCGCGTCCCTCGCGCAGGTGCATGCCCATGGCATTGAGATAGCCCGGCGTCACGATGTAGACGAAAGCATCGTAGTTCTTTTCCTTGGACTCGACGATGCCCTTTGCCGCCAAACCCCAGCTGCGATTGCGATCGAGCGGAAGCATGTCGGCAACTCCGCCGGCTTCGATGCCGGGAAGGGCCGTCACCCGCCGCAAAATTTCCTGAAGAATGAGTCCGCGGCGGGTTCGATCACCCCCGTCGACGTAATCTATTTTGATGGCGGCGGCATGATCTGGCTGAAATCCAAGATCCACGTCGAGAACGCGGAGAAAACTTCGGAACAGCAGGCCGGCGCCGATCAACAACACGCATGCCAATGCGACCTCGGAGATGACGAGCGTCGCGCGCACACGCTCGTGCTTTCTGCCCTCACTCATGGCCGGGCCGGCATCTTTGAGAGATTCCTGCAAATTGCTTGCCGAAAGTTTCAATCCCGGAGCGATGCCAAATAGAGCGGCGGCAAGGCCTGTGATGAGCACCGTCCAACCTAGGGCGGCGGCATCGACTGTCACACTGCTGAGTAACGGCAGGGCGATCGATCCCTGGTGAGCCAAATAGGAGGTCGCAGCGTAGGCGAATCCCAGGCCAAGCACGGCACCGATGCCCGACAGCATCAGGCTCTCGGTCAGGAGCTGGCGGATCAGTCGCCCTCGTCCGGCACCGAGCGCGGTGCGCATGGCAAATTCTTTGCTGCGCGTGGCGGCGCGCGACAGCAACAGGTTCGAAAGATTCACGCAGACGATGAGAAGAATGAGACCAACGGCACACCAGAGCACGATCAGCGACCTGCGCAGTTTGCCGTTGACGTAGTCCTTCAGAGTTGAAAGGGTCGTGAGCACATCGGTGTCCCAGTAAGGATGGCCATCCCCTTTGAGCTGTGGAAACAGGACGTCGCACTCGGCCTGCGCCTGCGCCACGGTCACTCCCGGCTTGAGGCGACCCACCACAGATACCATGTGCCCCCAGGTGCGAAAGTCATCCATGGAGAAGGGTCGGAAAAAGTCCATCTTCGAGCCGGGAGCGAAAACAGCCCCGAAATCGAATGTGGCGGGAAGCACGCCGACTACGGTCACAAGGTCCTGGTCGAGGCGAATGGATTCGCCGACCACTGCCGGGTTCGCGCCAAACTGGCGTTGCCAGAAGGGATAGCTCAAAAGGACGGCTGGTCTTCCCCCTTTAACGGACTCGTCGGGAGTAAACGACCGCCCCAGCGTGGGCTGAATGCCCAGAGTCTGAAAAAAATTGCCCGCCACCCACACGAAAGAAACTGGTTTTGGCTCGCCCCGACCAATCAGTTTGGTTTCGGAGAGGGAGTAGTACGGCACGAACGCAGTCAGCTCCTGAAAGGATCGGTTGCTGCGCTGGTAGGCCTCGTAGGCGGGCACCTGATAGGTGGTTTCGGATAGGCCGCCGGAGCCGTTGTTTCCCGCGAACCATGCCAGTGCTTGCGGATCGTGAAACGGCAGCGGACGCAGCAGGATGGTATTCACCACGCTAAAGACGGCGACGTTGGCACCAATGCCCAAGGCGAGAATGAGCGCGGCCACCAGGGCGAAGCCGGGGTTCCGCCGGAAGGTACGGAATGCGTAACGCACGTCCTGCTTCAGAATATCCCGGGCCAGAAGCCCGCGGAACGAAGAGCGCAGATTCTTCAAGGGTCGTTGCAGCGAATTCATGCGGTGCCAGTGCATTACTCGTTATCACCCTTTCCGCCCGTAGCGAGGACGCGGCCCAGGACGCTGCACAGCCTTTTCCAATAGACGGCGTACCCGGCGGGTTGTTTGCAACCTTTCATGGAATAGGCGATCGTCGGCCAACGGAAGGAATTCTGCTTAATTTAGCGCAAATGAGAGCGGAGCTGCCGGAGTGCCAGCCCGCTTGCTCCCCGAGGTGTGCAGCGAATGTGCATTGTTCTGCACTTCCCATTTTTATCTCGGATCGGGCCGTGATCGGCCAAGCCGCGCGTAAAAGCTCTTAACTCCCTGCCAGTCATTCACTTATTGGCACTTGTTGCGCAGGCCGCGGAGGAGGAATTTCGAGGTCCGCTTTGGTGCGAGAAGTGCTTCTTCTGTCGGTAATGTAAAGAGGCCGCACAAAAGTATGACCTTCACTCTCTTCCAATGCTTTCGACATTTCCCAAATAGCCGTTCCGGCTGGCGGAACGGTCTCATGTATCGCCTTTCCTGACACCTTCCATTGCCTCTTTAGACTGTGGCCCCAGAAATGGGGCCACTTTTGTTTTGCTGCGGGGTGTGTGCATCGCTGTGCTCGGCCGGTCAGGACTGCGCAGAGCTCGTCACGCTCATGCGGAAAACGAAGTAGAACGGAATGGCCCCCGCGTGGTGAAAAAAAGCCGCCCAAGCATCGGGCGGCATTTGCTGTTCTGGATCGCAAAATCGCGCCCATCCCCCGGGAGCGATGGGACTAACGCTGAAACGCACCGCTGACCACCGTGTCCGCGTCCGTCTGAATGGCTAGCATTTCCTTCCCACAGTCCACCACCACGATGCGGAAGTGCATTTCGGAGTGCCCCTTCGGGGTTATGGTAGCCGCGCCCCTGCAGTCCCCATCGACCTTGTAAGAACCGGTGACGGGTTCCTCTGCGAACGTCAGAAACGTGCCATCCTCGCTACTCGCTACGTGTCCGCTTATCACTCCTTCTCCAGAAGGGCTGACCGTTAATCTCAACTCACCGATGAAAGCCACCGCTGTGGCGGGCACCCCTGCGAGGAAAACGCCGGTTGTTTCAAACCCAAAACTACCCTTCACTCCGGCATTGGTGCAGGTCGGGGAGCCCTGCTTCACGGCGAATCCCTCCGAAAAAAGGTGAACCGCCAGAAACCCTGTCGACGTAACCACAAAGGAGAAGGGGTTGCCTCCCGAGGGATTACCCGTGCCGGTGCAGTTCGAGGCGACTGCGTATGTTCCGGTGAGAGGCTCGGTGGCAAGCACGCCGTCATGGGATGCTGTGGTCTCTCCGGTAAACGTGCCGGTGGTTGCGTCAAACCTGACCTGGCTCACGGCGGCGGTGGCAGGGGCGCCGTTGCTATCGGTGCCGTCGTGCAGAAACCCGTAGGTACCACTCAGAGAGGCGTTTGAACACGTCGCCCCCCAGGCAGCGGAACTGAGCGCAAAGCTGGCAAGAACAATCGCTGATGCCGTGCACAACACTTTGGAAATCATGGTTGCCCTCCTCCCGTTGGCGTTGCCACTTCTTCATGGATGTTCATCGTGATTTCTCCTCCTCAAATATCTCACTGAGCGTTGCTATGACTTTCTCCCAACTTGACGATGAAAGGCATTGCAGCGTCCTGTCCATTGGACAGTGTTGGCCACAATTTCCTGCCTCTAATCATGAAATCGGAAACCGCAGGTAAAAGACGACACGCAGCGCAAGAATTTCTTTCCAGGCGGGCGCGCGGGCTGCGACATCAGTTGAAGTGGCGGCGACTGTAATCAAGGTCGTTGGCGATCACTCTCGCACGCAATATAAACACCACTCCTTTTCGGTAAGTGGTGATCTCCAACAATCACAACCTACCGCAAAGTGGGCGCCTTTTACATTGCGTGTAATCGCAAACAGCTTATCCGCTTTTAGCAAATCCAAACTGGGTGATCTGGGGAGAGATTAGTGCGAGGAGACCGGTGAAGACCAGTGGGCGTCGCGGAACTGCCAGCGTCCCTCGCGATACTCTGCAAGTCCGGTAAAGTATCCCGTTTCGGTGATGCTGTGCCCGGCGGTGTCGACTTGCAGCTCGCGCCATGAGACCGCGACTATGGCGAACTCGTTGGTGAGCGGATCGACGCGCAAATCATCTCCCCAGTTCAGCTCAATGTGACGGATGGTTTGGGCAAACTTGCGAGTACCCTCCTGTGCCGCAGCAGGATTCGGGAAGGCCATCTGGCCGTTGACGGCCATAAAGAACGCAGGACTCGAGTCGAAATACTTGATCCAAGCCGTGGCGCCATCCTGGGTGACGGACTGGGAGACGGTTTGCATGAACGTGCGCACGGCTGTGTCGACCGAGGTAGCTCCGTCCGGGGTCAGGGAGTGGGAAGGGCTCGCGCCAGCCGCATCAAGGAAGCAGGCTGCCAACGCGAAGGCCAGCAGCAGAGAACGGATTCGCAACTTGCGCGAAAAACGGAACGCAGCGGGAAGAACGCGAGTCTCAGACGACATTGAACCTCCATCGACCGCGCAGCCGAAATAACTGAGGTACCACGGTATAACAAAGGCAATCGAGTGCGCCAATTGGCGAAAAAGTTCTATTCCACGCAATTGACTCCTGCCTACTCCCGCGCCTCTCCTTGATTCAAACACCGCACCTTCGACCGGCGCGACGGCCACCGGGATCTCCGGTTTCGTCCTTGCGGCCTGGTCGGATACACTGTCCAGCGACCATGAACAAGACAGGGTGTTACTTCTGTTTCTTTCTGATGATGTGCTGCGCTCTAATTCTGGTAACAGCCGCCAGCCACGCCCAGAGCCAGTCCAAGCCGGGTTCGAGTTCCGGGATACCGGCCCAGATGCTCCGGCCGCGCCACGCAAGTCTTCCGCCGCAACTGCTGGAAGAACTAACGGCGATCAAGTCGGCGGCGCTGGCGGACGATTATGCCTACCACCAGCTCGCCCATCTTACGGAAAACATCGGCCCGCGTCCGACGGGATCTCTTCAGGCCGAGGGCGCGGTGGACTACGTGGCTGCGGAGTTACGCCAGCTGGGGCTGGAGGTGCAGCTCGAAGAAGTGAAGGTACCGCATTGGGTGCGTGGCGCGGAAACGGCGGAACTGGTCGAATACTCCGGCCAGGCAAAAGGCACGGCGCAGAAGATTGTGCTGACGGCGCTCGGAGGAAGCTCCGCGACGCCGGCTCAGGGAATTACCGCCGACGTGGTGGTGGTTAGCGACTTCGACCAACTCAAGGCTCTAGGGCACGAGGGCGTTGTGGGCAAGATCGTGCTTTTCAATGAAATCTACGACAAACAGAAAGCAGCGGCCGGCATGGCCTTTGCCGCCTACGGCGAAGCGGTGCGCTACCGGGCCACCGGTCCGAAAATGGTGGCCGACTTGGCTGGGGCGGCCTGCCTGGTGCGATCGGTGGGCAACGCCGATTATCGACTTCCCCATACCGGATTCAGCATTCCCGCGGGCATCCCTTCGGGCGCGGTCACGGCGGAAGATGCGGCGCTGATCACGGATCTCGCCAGGCAAGGCAAAGTTCGCATGCACCTCACGCTCACCCCGCAGCAGCTGCCGGAAACCACCAGCCATAACGTGATCGCCGACCTCAAGGGCAGCGAGTATCCCGAGCAAATCATTGTGCTGTCCGGACATCTCGACTCCTGGGACCTGGGCACGGGCGCCATCGACGACGGCGCGGGTGTAGTGATTGCCATGGAAACGGCGGAACTGCTGCAGCGGCTGCATCTGCGTCCCAAGCGCACCATCCGCGTGATTGCCTGGATGGACGAGGAGACCGGAGGCTCCGGCAGCAGGGCTTATAGCAAGGATCATGCAGCGGAGTTTCCGAAGTATGTGGCCGCCATCGAAAGCGACTCCGGAGCGGCGCACCCGCTGGGATTCGACGCCAAGCTCAGTCACGCGGCCGCGGAGATGCTTCAGCCCGTCCTGGACGTTCTGCAAAGCATTGGAGCCAACGAGCTGCAGGAAACGAGCTACGCGCCGGGCGCGGATATATCCGACATGTCAGAACAGGGCGTGCCCGCGCTGGGAGTGTTGCAGGACGGGCGCACCTACTTCAACTATCACCACACCGCCGCCGACACGCTGGACAAAGTGGTTCCTGCTGAGCTACGGGAGAATGCAGCAGCGATGGCGGTGATGGGGTATGCGCTGGCGAATATGAAGGAGGCGCTGCCCAGGTAGGGCATCGCGCGCGATTGTGAACGCAGTTGCGGGCCGCAACGAACAAGCGGTCGAGCTGCGCTCCAGCCTAGAGCCTGCCCTGAGCGAATCGAAGGGGCGGCTGTCCCCACCTGGGCATCTCACTCGCGTCCCGGTTGTGTCTTAAAGCAGCGTTCACAATACGACCCATCCTCTGGCTGTGGGCTGTTTTAGCAGCTCCGAGAACAGATGGTCAGAGGCCTGCCATGTAACGTCAATGGACCTTGGCTGCACGGCCCGACTTGATCGCCTCCAGGAGTTGATTGACCTTGCTCTCGGTGATCGCCCGCACGGCGTCATCGGCGCCCGCGCTCCCTTGGGCTGTCGCTTCTCCAGGGGGGGAGACGATGTTTGAAAAGGTGCCATCCACCCACAGCGTGAACGTCGCCTTTACTTTGAGGTCGGTGCCCTGCTTCGTTACTTGTACGACTTGGCCCGAGATGGTGAAGCCACTCTGCGCCGGAGTGGCTCCCTCGACCTTTATGGGCGTGAAGCCATCCTTTTTCTTGACCGTGTTCCAGGCTTCGTCACCCATCGCGTCGGCCAAAGGCTGGCGCCACTTCGCGTCAATGGTCTTTGCGGCGGTCCAGGGTCCCAAGGCTATGTCCATGATTGGTCTCCTTATCATCCTTCCCGGCTGCGTCGATATGTTATACGAAAATCTCTCCAAACAGCCCAGTACCGAATTTCAAGCTGCACCACGACCCATCCTCCCGGCCTGTTGACGCATCTCAATTTTGGCGCTTATCATCTTCGTTTGGCCTTATTGACAGGGACGCCTCCGGGAGGAGGCGTCCCAACAAGTTTGAAGTGGGGTTAATTTCGGGTGATGCAGTTTTGACAACCCAGTTTTGAAGTGACTCTATGGACAAGAAGAAAATGGAAGCATTCAAGAAGCGGCTGGAGACGCGGCAGCAGGATTTGCGCCGCACCGTGAACCGCACGCAAAAGGACGGGCGCTCGGCGGACGAGGATACGGCCCAGGACATTGCCGACCGCGCCGCCAGCTCCTACACCAAGGAATTTCTGTTCAGCCAGAGCAACAACGAGCGGCAGCTTCTGCAGATGGTGGAGAAGGCGTTGCTCCGCATTCGCGAAGGCAGCTTCGGGGAGTGCATCCACTGCGGCAAGGAAATCAATGCCAAGCGGTTGGAGGCTGTACCGTGGACGCGCCACTGCATCGAGTGCCAGGAAAAACTCGAACAGGGTTTGCTCGAGGAAGCTCCGCGGTAGGGACAAGGTCGCGGCGAGCGTCGCGACTTTTGTGCCTTGAAACCGACGGTTTTGCTTGAGGTCTTGGCTTGAGTTTTGACGCCTGCATTTTTTCCCTGTTAAACTGTTAGTTTGTCATCCTAATTCCACCCGCCATCGTTACCAGTAGAAGGGAAGTCCGTGCGCGCAGAGACCCGCCATCAACTTAAACAGGACGCCTTCAGCCGCGTCACCATCGCCACGGCCGAGAAAACCGCTCACTGGACGGTGGAACACAGGTCCACGCTGCTTATCGCCGGCATTGCCGTTGCTGTGGTTTTGGGCGCGGTGCTGGGCGGCTGGTATTACCTGACGACTCAGGACGAAAAAGCCAGCTTTGATTTCGCCCAGGCCGTACGAACCATGAACGCGCAGTTGCGGCCGGCCGGGTCGCCGGCCCAGCCGGATGTGCCGTCGTTCCCCTCCGCGAAGGAACGCGCGGAAGCGGCGCACAAAGAGTTTCAGGCGATCGCCGACAAGTATCCGCATACCCGCACCGCCGATATGGCTCACTACTTTTTAGGCGTGACCGCCGCGGATGCGGGTGACAACGCGGCCGCGGAGCGCGATCTGAAGCGAGTCGCGTCCGGCGGGAATGGCGAACTGGCGTCCATGGCCAAGCTCGCGCTGGCGTCGCTTTATGGTGACACCAACCGCGTCAAGGAAGGGGTGGCACTGTATCAGGAGTTGATGAAGAGGCCCACCCGCACCGTGAGTAAAGTCGCGGCCCAGTTGCAGCTGGCCGATCTTTACGAAGCCTCGAACCAGCCTCTCGACGCCAAGCGGACTTACGAAGAAATCAAGAAGGAAAATCCCGCAGGCGAAGCCGCGCAGCTGGCCACGCAGAAATTGGCGGAGCTGAAGTAGCAAGAGCTGAAATCGTAGAGCCGCGGCACATCCCATTTTCCTTTTCCCGCAGGTCGAAGTTGAGTAGGATGTGGGCGCGCGCCCGCGACCAAAATGGCCGACCTATCATTCCGCGTTAATGGCAGCGAGAAAAAAGTAAGCGTGTCGCCGCAAACCCCGCTGCTCTGGGTGTTACGCGATACGCTCGAACTTACGGGAACAAAATTTGGCTGTGGCGCGGGATTGTGCGGTGCTTGCACGGTGCACGTGGATGGGGCGCCGGTACGTTCCTGCTCCACGCCGGTCGAGCAGATTCAGGGCAAGAGCGTCACCACCATCGAAGGCCTGGGCGCGAATGGTCTGCACGCTCTGCAGCAGGCGTGGATTGCCGAAGAAGTCCCGCAATGCGGCTACTGCCAGACTGGGCAAATCATGACCGCCGCGGCGCTGCTGGCCAAGACGCCGAACCCGACCGACGACCAGATCACGCAGGCGATGAATGGCAACCTCTGCCGCTGCGGAACCTACGAACGCATTCGCAAAGCAGTGCACCGCGCCGCCGGGAATGGAGGCGCGCGATGAGCCCGCTTTCCCGCCGCGAATTTGTCGCTGCCGGCGTCGCCGCCGGAGCTGGACTGGTGATCGGCTTTTATCTGCCGCATAAATCGCGGTCTGGCGGGAAAGTTTTTTCGCCGAACGCTTATCTGCGCATCACGCCGGACAACCAAGTAACCATCGTGGTCGCACGCTCGGAGATGGGCCAGGGTGTGCGCACCGCCTTGCCCATGATTCTGGCGGAAGAACTCGAAGCCGACTGGAAACAAATCGAGATCGAGCAAGCCGGAGCCAGCACGCTCTTCGGCGACCAGGGCACAGGTGGAAGCGCCAGCATCCGCAGCACCTGGGACCCCATGCGTAAAGCCGGGGCGGCCGCGCGCGAGATGCTGATTTCGGCCGCGGCTCTCACCTGGGGTGTCCCGCGGTCCGGATGCGTCGCGGAAAATAGCAGCGTCAAGCATGCCGCTTCGAACCGGCGACTCACCTATGGCGAACTGGTGGAGAAGGCCTCAACGCTGCCAGTGCCCACCGACGTCACGCTGAAGGTGAGCAAAGACTACAAGATTGTCGGCCAGCGGCTGCCGCGCCTCGACACGCCCTCCAAGGTGACGGGCGCAGCGGTTTTCGGCATCGACTTCCGTATGCCGGAGATGAAGTTCGCAGTGCTGTCGCGCTGCCCGGTGATGGGCGGAAAGGTCGCCAGCTTCGACGACAAAGAGTCCAAGAAAATTTCGGGGGTGAGCTACGTGGGCAAGATCAGCGATGCGGCCGTCGCTGTGGTTGCCGACAGCGTATGGGGCGCGATGGAAGGCCGCCGCGTGCTCAACGCTGCGTGGGACGATGGTCCGAACAAAGATTTGAATAATGCGGCGGTGACGGCATCGCTGAAGCAAGCCGCGTCGAAAAAAGGCGCGAGTTTATATTCGGCTGGCGACGCCGCGAAAGCCAGCGGACGCCGCCTTTCGGCTGAGTACGAATTGCCCTTCATGGCGCACGCTCCCATGGAGCCCGGAAACTGCACGGCGCACTTCCAGGGCACGAAATGCGAACTGTGGGCACCCACGCAAGTTCCGCAGGACTGCCGCGACTCGGTGGCGCAAGCGATCGGCCTCGATCCCGACCAGGTAAAGGTAAACGTCACGCTGATGGGCGGAGGTTTCGGGCGACGCCTGGAGCACGACTACGCCGTAGAAGCTGCGCTGGTCTCGAAGGCAATCAGCGGGCCGGTGAAGGTGATCTGGACGCGCGAAGATGACATGCGCTTCTCCACCTACCGCCCCGCGAGTTTGCACCAGCTGAGCGCCGCGCTCGACGGTGCCGGCTTTCCCGTGGCATTGACGCACCGGATTATTTCGCCGTCCATCAGCGGACAGAAAGGCCAGCCCACACCTGGCGGCGTGGATCCTGATCTGCCCGACGAGGCCGGCCCGGTTTACCCGCTGCCCAACTACTCGATCGAATACGTAATGACGGAAACTCCGGTCCCGCTGGGGTGGATGCGGTCGGTATACGCCCTGCAAGCGGCCTTCGCCCTCGAAAGTTTTGTCGACGAACTTGCGGCGGCAGCGGGAAAAGATCCGCTGCAATACCGGCTCCATCTGTTGGCGAAGGATCAGGATCTGCAATACTTCACCACCACCTGGCACACCGCCCGCATGCGCGGTGTGCTGCAACTGGCAGCCGATAAAGCGGGATGGGATCAACCCTTGCCTGCGGGCCGATATCGCGGCGTCGCGTGCTTCGGATGTTTTGCGTCGTACATGGCCGAGGTGCTCGAGATCACCATGGAGAACGCGGAGCCGCGCGTGCATCGCGTGGTCGCTGCCGTGGATTGCGGCCAGGTGGTGAATCCCAGCATTCTCGAGCAGCAGATTCAAGGTGGGATCGTGTACGCGCTCTCAAACGCGCTGCGGGCGAAAATCACCATTGAGAAAGGCCGCGTGGGGCAGGGCAACTTTGACGACTACGCTCCGCTGCGCATGGCGGAAACTCCGGTCGTCGAAGTCTATGCCGTTTCCAGCACAGAAGCACCCTCGGGAATCGGAGAGCCGTCGGTGCCACCGCTCGCGCCCGCGCTCTGCAACGCGATTTATTCGGCGACGAAGAAGAGAATCCGGGCGCTGCCGATTCTCGGTTAGGGAGATGCGTGAAACTCAAATGGATCGGCCTTCTTCTTTTTATATCCCTGCCGTCAGCATTCGCGCAGAACCCGGCCCAACTCTCGTCCGTTCCCGCTGCGCGCCTCGCGCATATTCGCCACGGCATTAATCTCAGCGAATGGTTCGCGCAGGTTTACGATTCCAAGGGATACACGAAAGAACATTTCCAGACCTGGACCACCGCCGCCGACATCGCGCTGCTCAAGTCGATGGGCTTCGACCACGTGCGCCTGAGTGTGAACCCGCAACCCATCATGGACGCTGGCCAGCATGGCGCCACGGCTGAGTATTTCGGCTATCTCGATGCCGCCATGAAAATGATTCTCGACGCGGGCCTTGCGGTCGAACTCGACCTGCATCCCGACTCCGATTTCAAAGTCCGCCTCAACGAAGATGACTTCGTCGAGCGCTTCGCCGATTTCTGGCGCACCGTGGCGCGGCACTATTCTTCGTGGGATCAGGATCGCGTGTTTTTCGAAATTCTGAATGAACCGGAAATGCGCGACCCCTATCGTTGGTATGGAGTAGAGGCGAAGCTCGCCACGGCGATCCGCCAGGGCGCGCCTACGCACACGATCATCGCCGCCGGGGCGCGCTGGGACAATGACGACGACATGGTTTTCCTCGAGCCGCTTCGCGATCCCAATGTCATCTACGTTTTTCATTTCTACGAGCCGCACATTTTCACTCATCAGGGCGCGACCTGGGGATCGTTTTACTGGCGCTGGCTCAAGGGCCTGCATTATCCTTCCTCTCCGGAAAATGCCGCGCAGGTTGCGGCCGCGGTTCCCGAAGCTCCCGAGCGTCTCCAGGTGATTCGCTATGGACAGGATCACTGGGATGCGTCTCGCATCGAAGCCGAGATCAACCAGGCGGCGGACTGGGCGAAGCAACGTCATGTGCCGCTGATCTGCAATGAATTCGGTGTCTTCCGCACCTACTCCGATCCGCGCGACCGCGAGGCCTGGCTCCAAGATGTCCGCACCGCGCTCGAGCGTCACGGCATCGGCTGGGCCATGTGGGACTATTCCGGCAGCTTCGGCGTCGTCACGAAAAAGGACGGGCACGCCACGCCGGATGAAGTCACCATCCGGGCGCTGGGATTGAACTCACCAGCACAATAATCTCAACGCAAAAGATAGCAGCGCACTGGTGGAACCTCGTCCCCACTGCTGGTGTCTAAGTCATTGCCTTACCAGCTTCGTCCGCGACGCCTAACTTTATCGATCGCGTCGAGTTCGCCAGAGTCTCTCAGAAGTCCGCAGCTTTTCACTCCACGGGGGTAAGCGATGCTTGAAGCGCTGCACCTCACCAAACGGTACGCATCTCTGCCGGCCGCGCAGGACGTGTCTTTCACGCTGCGTCCCGGGCAGGTCTTGGGATGTCTCGGCCCCAACGGTTCGGGAAAAAGCACCACCGTAAAAATGCTCACCGGCCTTCTCGAGCCGACGCGCGGCCAGGTTCTGTTTGACGGCCAGAACATTCGCGACAACCTGTCGGCTTATCGAAAGCGTCTGGGCTATGTTCCGGAAGAAGCCCATCTCTATCCCTATCTCACCGGATGGGAATACCTGGAACTCGTCGGAACCCTGCGCGGGATGCCGCGCTTCGCTCTTAAAAAGAAGATCGATCCACTGCTCGAATTGTTCTCACTGCATCCCAACCGGCATGCCAGCATTGGTTCCTACTCCAAAGGAATGCGCCAACGCATCCTTCTGATCGCGGCGCTGATGGACAATCCCGACATTTTTGTTTTCGACGAGCCGCTGTCCGGACTCGACGTGACTTCCGCGCTGATCTTCAAGAATCTGGTGCAGGCGCTCGGCCAGCAGGGCAAGCTCGTGTTTTATTGTTCGCACGTGCTCGAGGTGGTCGAGAAAGTTTGCTCCGACGTGCTCATCCTGCGCAGAGGAGTCGTGATCGCGCAAGACTCGGTGGCGAACATCGGCCAGATCCTCGGTCAGTCGCTGGAAAATACATTTCTGCACCTGGTCGACGACGTCGACACCATGCGCGTAGCCCGCGACATTGTGACTGTGATGAAGGCCGCATGATCACGGCGCCGACTGAGCGGATCCGGCGCGCATGGGCCGACCACCGCCAGCGTCCCTTCTGGCGGATAGTCCAACTGTTCGTCGACCGCATCTTCCGCGGAGGCGGCGACGCCGATACCGAAGGCCTCGATCTCGGCCTCGGCCTGGTACTCACCCTGCTGGCCATGCCCGGCGGATTCGTGTCTCTTTTCTTGCTCAACAAGTATGGGACTTTCCTGCAATGGCTGCGGGGAGCCACCAACGTGGACCCGCTGGCGATTGCACTCCCCGACGAGTATTTCTTCCTTGTCCTTTCCATGACCGTTACCGGCGCGGTTGCCGTTTGGCGATGGGACGCCATCTTTCCCGATCGCCGCGACTACATGAATCTGGTTCCGCTGCCCATCTCCACGCGCACCATCTTTTTCGCCAACCTGGTGGCGGTGCTTTTCCTGGTAGGGTTGATCGCGGTCGACGTCAATGCAGCGTCGTGCATTCTGTTCCCCATGGTTGTGGGAGCGACGCAAACCAAGTTCCTGTTCTTCTTAAAGTTCGCGATGGTGCACGCGGTCGGAGTGGTGCTGGCAAGCGTTTTCGCGTTTTTTGCCGTGTTCTCTGTGCTGGGCCTTCTGATGGCGGTGCTGCCCGCTCGCGCTTTCAAGCGATTATCAACCTACATCCGCGGCGTCGTAGTGGTTTACCTGGTTGCCCTGCTCTGCACCAGTTTCGCGGTTCCGAACTCGTTAAGGCGAGCGGTGTCAGCCCCCTCATGGACATACTTGATGCCTTCGTGCTGGTTTCTGGGTCTGTGCCAATCCCTGCGCGGCCGCGCCGGCCCCGTGCTCATGGAATTGTCCAGACGGGCTCTCCCCGGAGTCGCAGCCGTGGTCGCGATTGCCCTGTGTGCCTACGCCGTCGGCTACCAGCGCCACTTCGTGCGCATTGCGGAGATCGCCGACGCCACGGCTACGTCCCGCAATCCTCGAACCTGGCGGCTGGGAACGTTACTGGATCGCCTGGTGCTGCGCTCTCCATTCCAGAGAGGCTGCTTTCGGTTTGTGTGCAGAACCTTGCTGCGCAGCGAGGCGCATCGCCTGGTTCTGACCGCCATTGGCGGACTCAGCCTGGTCTTGGCCTCGCAGGCTTTGATGGATGCGTTTGAAAACGCGAAATCGTGGCGTCAGGCTGCACTGTCCGCTAACGCTCTCTCGATTCCGTTCATTATTTCTTTCCTGGTTGTGGTTGGTCTCCGCCTCGTCTTCGAGATTCCGGCGGAGTTGCGCTCCAACTGGATCTTCCAGCTGCTGCTGGATCGCGATGGAGAGGAGTGCGAACCGCTGGCCAGAAAAGTAATCCTGATCCTATTGCTGCCGGGACTGCTGGCGATTACATTTCCGGTATATGTTTACCTCGAAGGCTGGCGCGTCGCATGCCTTCATGCCCTGCTGGTGACGACCTGGACCGTGTTGCTGGCAAACATTGTCCTGATCCGCTTCCGCAAGCTGCCGTTCACGTGTACGCTCCCGCTCTTCAAGCAACATTCCTTCGTCACACTTCTGTCCGTCTGTTTCGGATTCCTGCTCTACGCCACCTCGACGCCGGAATTCGAAGCATCGGCTCTGGCGGAGCCTGCGCGGATGATCGGCCTCATTCCCGTGGTGGTGGTGGCGTGGTACATCCCGCACCATCTCGCGAAGAGCACGATCGATATCGAGAGAAAACTAATCTTCGAGGAATCACCGACGCATGCATTTGAGATGCTGGGCCTCGAGGATTACGGTCGCTAGCGGCTCAGAACGCGCCCAGCCACTTCACCGGAAATCGCGCCGCGAGAGCGTTGGCCAGGCGCTCGTCGGCGGTGAACAAGTCTGCCTTGTACTGCAATGCCAGGGCGACATAGATGCTGTCATACACAGTCCTGTCGTGGATCATGGCCAAATCCAAGGCCTCGGGCACAAGGTCAAAGGATGGAATCGTAGGAATGCCGAGGTCGGTGACAAGAGAATAGCCGCGCTCCGCTCGATTGCGATCGATCTTTCGTTTACGGACGGCTTTCCAAAGAGCGCTCGCCAGCTCCAGCCAAAACAGGTCCGGCACGAGGAACGCAATGTCCCTCGCGCGGTAGGAGGCCAAGAGCTCCTCCGCCTCTCGGACCAACTGTTCGTCCTCGATGGGCAGGCACCATTTCACGGCGACGCTTGCGTCGACCACAACGGCCTTCACCGTTCGCGGTCCTCACGGATCATCTCCTCAGCGGAAGGAAATGGACCAGGAGTCAGCGGCGGCATCGCACGAAGCTTAGCCAACTCGTCAAAGGCCCTGCGGCGCCGCTTCAGCTCTTCCTCGGTGGGAATGAACTGTTTCAACAGCGCAATCACCTCGGCCGCCATCGACTTACGATTCTCGCGGGCCCGCTTGCGCAGCGCCTTGTAGACTTCGTCTGGAACATTCTCAACGTAGAGCGTCGCCATATGGACTCCCTATGGATATTATAGCATTTCCCATGGCCACTTGGCAGCCCTCCCGCCTGCCGCACCTGCCGCATTTTCAATCACCTTCACTCGTTGCAGCTCTTTCTGACTCATCGTCACCATCCTTGGAGGGTGACAGAGTCTCGTCGCAGTTAAGGGGTGACATTATCTTGGAGCATCTACAATCGGCTCCCCGATTCGGCTCCCCGATTCTTGACACCCCCTTACCCCACCCTTTATCCTAAGTCTTGCTCCTTGCGGTACTTACGCCTCTTGGCGAGCTTCCGCGGGCCTGGTGCTTTAGCGTTGGGGGCGCGGAGGTTTCTCATGTTCCTCGACATTCACGAACTGGAACGCCATCCTGTTGAATTTACGGAGGAGTTCCAGCCCGGCGTCATCGACTTCGGGGAAGACATCCACCAGCGCACCCCGCTCAAGGCCAGCGGACGCGCCGAATTGGTCGAGGAGCAGCACGGCAAGCACAAAGTTGTTATCGACATACGCCTGAGAGGAGCTCTCAGCGCGGGTCTGGAATTAAGTTGCGCCCGCTGCCTCGAACCGGTGGCCCAGAATGTGACGCGGGATTTTGAACTGCTCTACCGGCCGCTCGGCACCGACGCGGGCCGCGACGAGCTTTCCGTGACCGACGCCGAGGCGGAAATCGGCTACTATGAAGGGGACGGCCTGCTGCTCGAAGATGTCCTGCGCGAGCAGGTGTTGCTGGCTATGCCGCTGAAAGTGACTTGCAGCGAAGATTGCCGCGGCCTCTGTCTGCACTGCGGCAAGAATCTGAACCAGGAGAAATGCTCCTGCGCGGTCCCCATGGAAGATCCGCGGTGGTTGGCGTTGAAAGAGATCCGCGAACGACTCGAGAGCTAATTTTCCGAAACAAGTTCTGCGCAATTGAGTTTTCCGAACTTAGAAGAAACGAAGGAATTTATCCACCATGCCTAATCCAAAACGGAGACACTCCCAAAAACGTACCTCCACCCGGCGCGCCCACGACGCCCTGAAGGGCCATTCACTCTCGGAATGCCCCAACTGCCACGAAAAGAAAATGCCGCACCGCGCCTGCTCCAAATGCGGCTACTATAAAGGACGAGAAGTTCTCGACGTTAAGGACGCCAGCTAACTCAGCCGGCGAATACGGAGTCGCTCTCGCCAACCATGCCTAGCGTCATCGCGCTGGATGCGATGGGTTCGGACCGCGCGCCCAAGCCAGAAATCGAGGGCGCCATTCAAGCCGCGCGCCAATACGGCGTGCGCGTATTGCTCATCGGTCCCGAAGCCACGGTCAGAGCGGAGTTAGACCGCCATCCCGCCGCGCTCCGCCTGCCCATTGAGATCGTTCACGCCAGCGAATACATCACCATGGACGACAAAGTGGAGGCGGTGCGCGCCAAGCGCGACTCCTCCATGCGCGTGGGTTTACGCATGGTGCGCGAAGGCCAGGCCGCCGGCTTCGTCACCGCCGGCAACACCGGCGCGGCCATGGCCACGGCTAAAGTTGTGCTGGGCGCGGTGGCTGGAGTCGATCGCCCCGCGCTGGCTGCGGTTTTTCCCACCGCCCCGGGCACCGCGGCCATGCTGCTCGACGTAGGCGCCAACGTCGACTGCGAACCCCACAACCTGGAACAATTCGCCGTGATGGGCGATATCTATTTCCGCGCCATGTTCGGAAATATGTTCGGAAAAAAATCTGGCACGCCCGGCCCGCGGGTCGGCCTGCTTTCGATCGGCGAAGAAGAAGCCAAAGGCAACCAGCTCACGCGCGAGGCCTTCCAGCTGCTCAAGCAGCTTCCCTTGAATTTTATAGGCAACGTCGAGGGCCGCGACTTGTATAACGGAAAAGTCGACGTCATCGTCGCCGATGGCTTCGTCGGCAACGTCGCGCTGAAAATTTCCGAAGGCGTGGCGAATCTTGTCCGCACCGCGTTGAAGGAATCGCTCAAGGCCACCATCACCAGCCAGGTCGGAGCCTTGCTGTCGCGCAGCGCCTTCATCGACTTCAAGAAGCGCCTCGATCACACGGAATACGGCGGCGCTCCGTTGCTTGGCCTGAAAGGCGTGTGCATCATTACGCACGGCTCCTCGAACGCCAACGCCATGAAGAACGCTGTGCGGGTGGCCGCAGAGTTCGCGAACCGCGGCATCAACGATTCGATCGAGCGCGGGCTCGCTGCGCTGAAGCCGGCAGCCGCGGAACCTGAAGTCGCGCGTACCACCTAGAAACATGCGAGCCCTCGTCACATCTGTTTTCGTTCTGCTGTTCATCCCGCTGTTCATCCTGACGTCCACCGGCGAAGTTCAGGCGCAAGAGGCGGTTACGTTTACGGCTCCAGATGGCTATCGCCTTCACGCGGACCTCTACGGAAAAGGTGATCGAGCCGTCGTGCTCGCGCATGGCGGGCGCTTCACCAAGGGGAGCTGGCGCAAGCAGGCGGAGATTCTTGCAGACGCGGGCTTCCGCGTGTTGGCCATCGATTTTCGCGGATACGGCCAGTCGCAGCCCGGCTCCCAAAGCGAGGACTGGAAGCACTATCCCGACGTGCTGGCCGCGGTTCGATCCTTACGCGGCGCAGGCGCGAAATCTGTTTCCGTTGTCGGCGCGAGCATGGGAGGCGACGCCGCTGGCGATGCTTCGGCCGAGTCCAACCCGGGAGAGATTGATCGAATCGTTCTGCTCGGATCCGAAGGAGGCGACTCACCCGAGCGGATGAAAGGCCGAAAGTTGTTCATCGTGACCCGCGACGACCGCAGTGGCGACGGTCCGCGACTGCCCGGAATCACCGAGCACTATCGGAACGCCTCCGACCCCAAGAAACTCGTGGTCCTCGAAGGGTCAGCCCACGCGCAATTTATTTTCGACACGGATCAAGGCCCGCGGCTCCTGCAGGAACTGTTGCGGTTTCTTTCGGAGCCGTAGCGAGGCCAGGTCTACAGGCACGCGCTTTTGGGAACAATTGTTGATAGAACATTGTTGATACGAAAATTGATTGGCGACCCGTACTTTTCATGACTGAGACCACCTCGACCATCGCGCTCCTGTTCCCCGGCCAGGGTTCGCAATCCATCGGCATGGGCAAAGATCTATTCGAGAAATTTCCCATCGCTCGCCAGACTTTCGAAGAAGCCGACGACGCCCTCGGCTACAAACTTTCGCAGCTCTGCTTCGACGGCCCAGAAGACCAGCTCCGTCTCACCGAGATCACGCAACCGGCAATCCTCACCGCTTCGATCGCGGCTCTGCGGGTGCTTGAAACCCGCATCCCGAAGCCCGCCTTCGTCGCCGGTCACAGCCTGGGAGAATATTCCGCGCACATCTGCGCCGGAACCATCGCCTTCGCCGACGCCGTTCGCACCGTTCGCAATCGCGGAAAATACATGCAGGAAGCGGTTCCCGTCGGCGTCGGAGCGATGGCCGCAATCCTCGGCATGGACCTCGACAAAGTCACCGCCGTTTGCCGCGAAGCTTCCGAGAATGAAGTCTGCGAGCCCGCCAACATCAACTCCCCGGAGCAGATCGTAATCTCCGGCAACACCGCCGCCGTCGAACGCGCCGCTAAACTGGCCGACGAGCGCGGCGCCAAGCGCGCCAAGTTGCTGCCCGTGAGCGCGCCCTTCCATTGTTCGCTGATGAAGCCGGCGCAAGATCGTCTGGAAGTCGACCTGAACGCATTGAAAATGCAGAAGCCGGACTACCCCGTCGCCTGCAACGTCAGAGCCGCTTTCGTCACCGACGAGCTCCGCGCCCGCGACACGCTCGTTCGTCAGGTCACCGGCTCGGTAAAGTGGGAGCAGTGCATGCGCCTTTTGATTGCGCAAAATGTAAATACGTTCATCGAAGTCGGCCCCGGAAAAGTTCTCTGCGGCCTGATGCGCCAGATCGACCGCTCGAAAACCTGCCTGAACGTAGGAGACGAAACGTCGCTGACGAAGACGCTGGAACAGCTCGCCGCCCCAGCCTGAAGAAGAATTTCTGATTGTTGATTTCTGATTGTTGGTTAAAAGGCCGCCCGCTTTGGTTCTTAATCAGCAAGCAGCAATCCACAATCGTTTCTCGTCAGATCGGCGAAAAACTCATCGTCTTATCCGACTTCTCCACCCACACCCGCGCCGGTTCTGTTCGGTCGTTCACCGTCATGTCGATGATCACGCCGCTTCCCCCGCCCGGAGGCAGTCCCGACGCATAAATCTTGTGTGACTTGATTCGCCCCCACTCGCCCCCCGGTCCCCAGTCCCGATAGAACTCGTTGTAAGGGTACTTCTTAAAATGTTCGGGGTGCTGCTTCCACTGCGGATCGTGCCACCAGATGCCATAAGCCGCTTCGTAATTCTGATTCTGCAAAGCATCAAAAAAGAGATTCGCCACGTGCTCTTCCGGCCAGAACCGAAACCACCAGCCCAGAAAAAGCACCAGCAAAACGAAAACGACGGCAGAGATAATTCTCTTCTTCCGCCTGCGCTCGATTTCCGGATCGTATTCCTTCGCGTCCAGCAGCGTCATACCCCTCTAGCATAACGGACACACGGGCCCAGTGAAAAGTTCCCGAAAACGAAAACAATCGCATGGGGGGATTGTGTGGCGAGGATTGTGTGGCGAGGGATCGGGTGGCGCGGGCGCTCTGGCCCCGAAATGCCGCAAGGCATTTGATTTTCTGGGCGCCATCATCGATCTCGACCGTGATCGGTCCCTACAGCGTCCGCTTAAACAACGGAATCGCAATCCCCAGCGTAATTGCCGCAAACACCGAAAGGAAAAGCATGTCGCCCCACACCGCCGCCAGCGTAGTTTCCTTCAACAGCAGGCATTTGAAGCCATCCACCGCGTAAGTGAACGGATCCACTCTCGCAATCGCCCGCAGCCACCGCGGAAACGCCTGAATCGGATAAATCGACCCGCTCGGGAAAAACAGCAGCGTATTCAGAATGCCGAACATGGCCCGCGGCACCAGCGGGTCTTCGATCCGCACCATCAGCAAAAACATCATGGTATTGAACGCCAGCGAAGTCAGCACAATCATCACCAGCAACCCAACAATCGTCTGCAGATTAAAAATCGTGCCCACCCCCGCCAGCAGCGACCCGATCACGCAGATGATCACGCCCGTCATCACCGCCTTGATCGCGCCCGCCAGGTTCAATCCCAACACAAGTTCGAGCTTAGTGATCGGCGTCACCAGGTAACCTTCATGCACGCCGCGCGCCTTGTCGTCGATGTAGAGCATGCCGCCGCCGATCATCACGGAGACGAACATCGCCAGCGCCAGCGAGCCTGGCAGCAGGTATTTCATGTATTCGATGTAGGGATATAGCTCGACAATGGAGAGCGCGGTCTGCTGCAAAATGCGCGGTTCGACCGTCGGCTGGTTCAGCGCGGCGGTCAGGTCGGTGAGTTCCGACTCAATCGCGGAACTCATAAAGTTGTCGCTGTTGTCCACTACCACCGCGATTTGCGGGTGGTTGTTTTCGTAAACCCGTCGCGAAAACTCCGGCGGAATAATCACCGCGCCTTCAAGTTTGCCATTGCGCACATCTTCCACAGCCTGCTTCTGGCTGTCGTAATAGATCGGCACGAAGGTCCGAATATTCGCGCGCACCGAATCAAACGCCTCACGAATCTTCAACGCCTGTGTGCCGCCATCTTGATCGACAATCGCCAGCCGCGCATCGCGAATCTTCCCGCCAAATGCATTGCCCAGAATAATCAGCTGCACCAGCGGGAAAATCATCGACGCCAGCATCAGCGCCGGCGAGCGAAAAAACTTGCGCATCTCGCGCTCGACAATGGCCATCATTCGGTTCATCGCGCCATCCCAAGCCTTCTCATGGTTGCAATCCCGGCCGCTGCGGCATCACGAAGGCGTAAGCTTTTTGCAGTTCGTCGCGCAACTGCCGTCCCGTGTAGTGGACGAACACGTCGTCCAGAGTCGTGTTCTGCACCGAAAGCGCCTTCACCGCAACCCCAGCAGCCACGGCCATTTCCACCAGCTCGGTGGTGGTGCGCGAGCCGTTGCCGGTCAGCACGCGATACATTCCCGCGCCTTCGTGCTGCACAGAGGTCACATCGTGCAGCTGGTGCAGCCGCTGCTCCCAATCCTCCGGCGGATGTTCAAACTGCGCTTCAATCACGTTCGATCCAGGCACGCTCGTCTTCAGCGCCGTCGGCGTATCCAGTGCCACCAGCTTGCCATGGTCGACAATGGCGATCCGGTCGCACAGGCGGTCGGCTTCGTCCATGTAGTGGGTGGTAATCAGAATCGTCAGCTGGCGTTGGCTTTTGATGTTGCCCAGCATTTCCCACACCGCCACGCGCGAAACCGGATCGAGTCCGGTGGTAGGCTCATCGAGAAAGAAAATTCTAGGGTGATGCACCAGCCCGCGCGCAATCTCCAGCCGCCGCCGCATGCCGCCGGAAAGTGTTTTGGTCTGCGCCCCCCGCCATTTCGTCAGGTCCACCAGCCCCAGCAATTCCTCAATGGAACGCTTTCGCTCTTTTGCCGGAACATCGTAAAGCTTGGCGTAGATGTTCAGGTTCTCTTCCACAGTAAGATCCAGATCGCTGGTCAGCGCCTGCGGAATCACTCCAATCACCCGGCGCACCGCGTCGGCATCTTTCGCCACATCGTGCCCGGCAATCCGCGCGTGCCCGCTCGTGATCGGGATCAGCGTAGTCATCATGCGAATCAGCGTCGACTTCCCCGCCCCGTTCGGCCCCAGCAGCCCGAAGATCTCGCCTTCCTTCACGTCGAACGAAATGTCGTCGACCGCCGTGAACTCGCCGTATTTCTTGACGATGTGGTCAACCGCGATCGCCGATTGCGCGGCCGGATCGTAGATGGGCTTCTCTAGACTGTGCGGACCGGCTTGCGGAACAGCCTGCGCTTCCGCACCGTTGCCCGCCTTTGTGGTCGTAGGCGAATTCATCAGCGCGACCCCGCCGCCGCAGTGTTCGGTGCGCTGCCCTCGCCCTTCATCTGTTCCGGCGAGACCAACACTTCGGCCGTCATCCCCGGCACCAGCGCGCCTTTCGGATTGTCCAGCCGCACTTTGAGAACAATCGTCTTGATGTCGCGCTTGCGCCGGCTGACGTCGCGTTGCGTGGCGAAATCTCCCTCCACCCCTTTGAAGAAAACTCTGCCGCTGGTAACACTGCCGCCGGGCATCCTGACGCGCAACACATCGCCGTAGCCGATGTGGTCGGCGTAGGTTTCCGGAATCGCCACCCGCGCCCAGGTGTCCGTGAGATCGACAATGGTCACGATCGGCGCGCCGATATTCACCACTTCCCCCTGCCGCGCCGCACGCACCGAAACCGTGCCGGTGACGGGCGCGTAGACATTCGTGTATCCCAGCCGCACCGCGGCCTGATTCTTTTGCGCGACGGCGTTCTTCAGATCCGCCTCGGTCGACTGCACCGCGCTCTTGGCCGCGTTGGCTTGATGGGTGCGCGCGTTGGCCGAGTTCAAGTCCGCCTGCGCTGCCTTCACCATCTCCTGCTGTGCCTGCACTGTGGCCTGGGCGGCCTGTAAATTCGTTTCGGCCTGCACGCGATCCTGGTCGGAAGTCACGCCCACTTTGGCCAGTTCAATGGCGCGCCGGCTGTCGCTCTCGGTGCGATCGAGCGCGGCTTGTGCCTGCAAGAGCTGCGCTTTCGCCGAAGACAACTTCGCCTGCGCGTTGGCCACATCGCTCGAAGTCGACCCCGAAGTTGATTTCTCGGTCGACTGCATCTCCGACACTTTGTGCTGCAAGCTGTTGATATTCGCAGCCGCCGCGGCTTCCTGCGCCTGCAATTCCGACGCGTCGAGCACCGCGATCAGGTCGCCCTCCTTCACCGGCGTGCCTTCATCCACCAGCAGCCTCTGGATGCGGCCTTCCACTTGCGCGCTCACAATCACCTGATTCGAATCGACTGTGCCGATCAGCACCAGGTCTTTGGAATGGTCGGTGGAAAATGCGTAGTAAATCGCCGCGATCACGAAGATGATTCCGAGAAGTATGAAAAAACGGTTGCGCGCGCTCATGAGCGTGCTCCTTGACTCGAACTAGGACGACCAGGACTAGGGCTGGGACTCGCGCTGAGGCGGGGACTGAGGCTGGCACTCCCCTTGGCATCGGACCGGAACAAACCTGCCGAAATAAAATCGAGCACCGCCGCGCGGCGCTCCGCAATCCGCTCCGGGGTCAGCGGGTTAAAACCGACGATCTTGTGCATCATGGGCGCGCTGCTGAAGTAGAAAACAATCATCGCGACCATCGACGATACAAAATGCGCGGTGCTCACTTTTCGAAACTCTCCGTCGGCAATGCCCTTGCTCAGCAATTCGCCGACCCGTGTGAAAATGGGCTGAAAATAGTTCTTGATCAGCTTGTCGAGATGCGGCGACTGCCCGTCGCGCCCCCGCATCATCTCGCGCTGCATAAGTTTGGGATACATCTGGTTCGCGGCAACGAAGTCGAAATAGGCGGCCACGTAAGCCAGAATCTTCTCGCGCGACGGCAATTCACTGTCCAGCACGCGAAACACGTTCACCTTGAGCGCCCCAAACGCTTCATCCAGCACTGCCCCGTAAAGCGTTTCCTTGTCTTTGAAGTAGTAATAAATCAAAGCCTTGTTGACGCGTGCTTCGCGCGCGATCGCATCCGTGCGCGCCCCCGCAATGCCATGCTCGGCAAACTCCTGCGCCGCCGCCGCCAGGATGGCAGCCCGGCTCTCCTCCGGCTGCCCCCGCGTTCCCATGCGGCCGATGTGATGACCGGGCCGCGGATGATGTCGAAATAATCGAGCCATAAATCCAGACCGGGGCCGCCTGTGAAGCGGCAATCTCTATTAATTAACTGGTTAGTTAGATTATACACAGGCCCGCCCGGGATGCAAGGTCGTTTTTCCCCGGCGATCGGGAGGTCGTAGTTCGGGAAGCCTGTTGGCGGATGTGAGGATTCGGTGACGGTGGGTCAAGATCGACGGCCACTTGCCGAGTGCGGCTGCTTAGCCGATTCACTGAACGGCCGAGGAATTCCTCAAGCCGCGTGACCACGGGCCTCCGCTGCGCTTAAATCTTTCCTCCCGCGATCGAGGGCACGAGCAGAACTTCGTCTCCCTCTTGGAAGGCGTAAGTCGGGCCGCCGAGGAAGCGGATGTCTTCTTCGTTCACGTAGATGTTGAGGAAGCGACGGACTTGGCCAGCGTCATCGCGAAGGTGAGGCTTTAGCTCGGGGAACTTTTCATCGAGGACGGAGAACAAGTCTTCCAGATTGGTGGCGGCGCAGGTTAGCGAGGCTGTGCCCGCGGTGTGGCGCCGCAGGGCTGTAGGGATTTGGACGGTGATGGACATGTTGCGCCTTTCGGAATCGACTTGGTACGAGTGTTCTGTTGGTGAGGGCTTCAAAAGTCAAAAGCCAGTCGAGCTATCGCTCGACCTTGACGGGCAAGAGTGCCCGTCATCGCACCTGCACGCTCCCACACGAGCTCTCCTCGTTACGCGCCCACCGTGGCGGCTACTTCTTTTGCCACTTCGGCTAGGTCCAGCGTTTGCCGCAGGTATTTTTCGAACTCGGCCAGTTTGGGGGCGATTGCGCGCTCCTCCTGATAGACGCCGGTCAGCACGTCGGTGGTCTTCAGGCCGTTGCCGGTGATGCACAACACAGTCGTTTCTTCGGGCAGGATGCGGTCCTGGCGATAGAGTTTGCCGGCACTGCCAACGGTGACGCCGCCGGCGGTTTCGGTGAAGACGCCTTCGGTCTCGGCCAGCAGGCGGATCGAATCGACGACCTCGGGATCGCTGATGTCCTCGCTCCATCCGCCGCTTTGCTTGATGGTCTTGATGGCGTAGTGACCGTCGGCGGGATTGCCGATGGCCAGCGAACGCGCAATGGTCGCGGGCTTCTGCGGCTCGATCTCGGCACTGCCGGTTTTCACCGCGGTTGAAATCGGCGAACACCCTGTGGCCTGTGCTCCGAAGAATTTCACGGGCTTGTCTTCCACCAAGCCCAGCTGAACCAATTCTGAAAATGCTTTCTTGATTTTGACGATCAGCGATCCGCCGGCCATGGGGCAGACCACGTTATCGGGCAGACGCCAGCCCAGTTGCTCGGCGATTTCGAAGCCGACGGTCTTCGAGCCTTCAGCGTAGTACGGCCGCAGGTTTACGTTGACGAAGCCCCAGTTGTGTTCGTCGGCAATCTGCGAGCACAGGCGGTTGACCTGGTCATAGCTGCCAGCTATGCGGACTACTTTCGCACCGAAAACGTTCGTGCCCAGAATTTTTGCGGGCTCAAGGTCAGACGGAATGAAGATCCAGGCCTTGAGACCTTCGCGGGCGGCGTGCGCGGCCACAGCGTTGGCCAGGTTTCCGGTGGACGAACAGGAGACGGTATCGAAGCCAAACTCGCGGGCCTGCGCCAAGGCCACGGCTACGACGCGGTCTTTGAAACTCAGCGTAGGAAGGCAGACGGCGTCGTTTTTGAGGTAAAGATTCTCCGGACGCGCGCCCAGTTTCGTGGCGAGCCGCGGCGCCTGCAGCAGTGGCGTGAAGCCCACCGGCAGACGCGGCTGAAATCCCTGGGGGAGGGGCAATAGCTCAGAGTAACGCCACATATTCTGCGGCCGCTGGGAAATTCGCTCGCGGGAAAACGACGCGCGCACGGCGTCATAGTCGTAGGCGACTTCCAGAGGAGAGAAACAGTCGTCGCAGATGGAGCGGGGCTGGTTGCCCCAGGTCCGTCCGCATTCCCGGCACCGCAGTTCGTAGTGAGACATGTGGCTACTCGCTTTCTTGCTTTGTTCTCTTTCAAAGCAGCGAGTAGCTGAGGACGAGCCGGAAAAATTGGCCCTAAAACACAAAGGCCTCTTTTTCCAGGAAAAGGAAAAAGAGGTTATCGGAATGCAAATACGGCTCGCATGCCGAATCCCATGTTCCCCGTTTCCAGGAGAGAGTTGGCACCAAGCACCCGGGATATATGATCCCGGATCGGTTGCCGTGGCGTCACAGGG
>Ga0209006_10000628_pt1 | contig 32700 bp, 31 predicted proteins | sample JacPin_JW_Ref_O2_FD_188567 | JGI IMG/M metagenome (GOLD analysis project Ga0209006, IMG submission 188567) | Forest soil microbial communities from Algoma, Ontario, Canada - Jack Pine, Ontario site 1_JW_Ref_O2 (SPAdes) (version 2) | ecosystem: Environmental > Terrestrial > Soil > Boreal... | reverse complement strand
AGACAGCCGCCCGGCGGACTGGCGAAAGAATTACCCGGCCGCGCGCAGCAACCTACTCAGCCCTTCTATATCTTCAGAACCGACATCCCCGACAACAAAATATCGCAATCCATTCTGCGACCAGTTCTCAACATTGAACGAGAGCACATGGACCGGTCCTGAAGGCAGACTCGCCGTCTCCTCTCCGCGATCCTGAAATATGAAGACAGAAACCTCGTGCTTGCGTACCTGGTAGATCAAATGCGCGCCGGGCGTTTGCGCGAGGTAGGTTACCCGTCCTCCGACCAACGTAAACTCTGATCCTTGCAGCTCCGGCAGATTGAAGCTAAAAGGAATTTTTCCTTGAAACCAAGGCTTCACAGTATGACGATCCGTCGAAAGCACGTCGACCGGGGTTGCACTCGCTAGCGCGGCAACATGCAGATCAGCCAGTTCGCTATACACGCCGTGTCGCCGTGCGCTCTCGCGCTTCACATACAGACTTACCGCGACCGAAAGGATCAAGACTGCGAGGGCGGGGATCAGCAGAATTTTCCATAGCCTGCCGGTTTGCCGGCGCGGCTTAGAAGCGACAAGTTCCCGCACGCGATTCCGTAGATCTGTGCTCGCTGAATAGCGCCTGCCGGCCATTTGCACCGAACGTTTCATCTGGACTTGGTCCAGGACGTCAGCTGCGCACACAGCGCATTCCCGCAGATGCAAACCGACCGCATTGGCATCAGCGCGGTCCAGTTCGCCATCGGCATACGCACCCAGTTTGTCACCCCATCGCTCACAGCCCATGCCGGCCCTCCTCGTTCTTGTTCCGCAACAAGTCGCGCAGCGCTCTTCGCGCGCGAAACAGGCGTGACATCACTGTTCCCATCGGAACCGTGAGCGTTTCTGCAATCTCTTGGTAGGACATCTCCTCGACCTCACACAGCAGCAAGATCTCGCGAAAAGGCACGGGCAAGTCCGCCAAGGCGTGCTGCACGGTTTCGCGATCCGCCTGCTCTATCAGGACGCTCTCGGGTGTGGTGCTGTTGGCGGGCAGCAACATCTCATCCTCTTCTGTATTGATCGGAATAGTAGTTCGGAGTCCCGTCCGCGAACTCAGGAACGAATTCCGCAGGATGCGGTACATCCACGCCCGAAAATTTGTGCCGGCCTGAAACGAAGAGAAACCGCGCAGCGCCTTGGTATAGGTCTCCTGCACCAGATCTTCCGCTTCGGTCGTGTCCTGGGTTAGCCATCGCGCGAAGTTGTAAAGCTGGTCGAACAACGGCATGGCCAGATCTTCAAATGTCGCGGCGGGCAAGCGTGGCTCTGACACCTCGATAGCATAAACCGTCCAGTCGCCGGTTTATTCCCGCATTCTCGAGAAATATTTTTAGAGCCGGCTCGGTACGTGCATATCGGAAGCCGGCAGGTTAGTTCGCTGGGACTGTGATCTCGGCGTTCGGCGCCGGTTTGAAGCTGTCCGCAAACGCGTCTGTGATGGTGTAGCGAATCACGTGCTCATACTCCGGCCCCAGGAACCGGCGCAGGCGGTCGGTGTTCATAATGTATTCCCCGGTCATGTAGGGAACCGCTTCCGGCGGAATTGCTGAAATCTTCGACTTCCATAGAAATTTCAGCACCTGCTTCATCGCCCACTTTCCGGGAACTCGTACCAGTTTTGCCTGTGCCATCTCGACGCAGCGTCCGAAGGTCAGAGGCTCGCCACGTCCGGCCACGTTGAGCACAGTCAGGCGTTGGGTTTCCGGCTCGCGCTGCAGGATGTGACGAATCAGTCGTGCCATGTCGTCGACGTGAATAAACTGAATCCGGTTGTCGAGGTATTGCTGGCCGCGGGGAAACATACACGGCAGCCGCTTGCCTTCTTTGCGCATTTTCCCGGCCCGAGCGCTTTTGCCATTGGGAGTGCCCCGGAACGCGCCCATCAGATAGTTCTCTACACTCGCGCCGGCAAAGATGTGCGGCCGCAAAATATATGCGCTGCAACCACGCAAAGAGTGGGATCGGGTCTGTACAACTTCATCCGACTGCTTCTTGTGGATGGCATAGGGAAGGGTGTGCGCTGCCAGCAACGATTCTTCCGTCGCCGGCGCTGGCAGGTTTGACCCGTAAGCCGAGACGCTACTGGGAAAGATGAACTGCTTGACCCCATCGTCGGTCGTGCGATTGGCCTCGGTGACAGCTTCCATTACCCTCGCCGTACCCGCCACGTTGATTTGCCACATGCGCTCCACGTCGACCACGCCCGTGCGCACCGGATCAATGACGAATGCGAGGTGAATCATCGCGTAAGCGTGGGTATCGCGCAGCAATTCATACAAAACCCGGGTAGAGGATTCCTCGCCCAGATCCAGGCTCTCAAACCGCAACTCGGAGTCGGTCCGGGGCGGACTCACGTCCACACCAATCACCGAGTAACTCCCGAGCAGCGGGAGTAGCCTCGAGCCCAAATTGCCCGACACGCCGGTCACGACGACGACTGGTTTAGCCATTAGTTCGGTTTGGGTGCCGGCGGTTGCGCCGGCGGAGCTGTGGGCTGCTGAGCCGGTGGTGCCGTCATCCCGCCTGGTCGTGGATACCCCGGCCGCTGCGGTGGCGCGGCGCCCACTCCACCTGGGCCAAAGTACGCATCGTTCGTTTCCACTTGGAACGATTTGTTCAAGTTTTCTGTCATTTCGCGCATTCGATCACTTTGCAACTTGCCGTGAATTTCAGTCTTTGCCTGATCGAGCGGGATCGGAGTCTTGCTGTTCATCTTATAAATGAAATGCCCTCCCGAATCGTTGATCACCGGCGAGACTTCGCCCGGCTTCAGATCGAAAACCACGGCCTGTGCGGGAGACAGACCGGTGCGGCGCACGCTGGGCAAATTCACAGTGGGAGATTCGAGCTTCATACCGGCCGCGTCGAAAGCCTCTTTTTGCAACTTCGCAAAATCCTCTCCGGCCGCGGCGCGGGCACGCAAGTCCTCAGCCAGCTTGGTCATCGATTGCTCTTTTTCGTCCGCCTTGGTTTTCTCCTCGGCCTGCTTGGCTTTCTGCGCTTCCTCACTCGGCTTTTCGTCCTTCTCTTCCTCCTGTTTGGCTTCGCCTTCCCCCTGTTTGGTCCGGGGCACAAACACTCGGTCTAGGTTGTATTGCTCAAAGGCGTCGCCGTGCTCCTTGTAGTACTTCTCGATCTCCTCTGGCGGAATTGCCCCCGCATCATCCTGAACCTTCCGCCGGAGTTGGTTGGTCAGGATCTGCATCTTGGCGAACTTTACGGTCTCTTCGTACTGGGAAGTCTTGTCTAATCCCTTCTTCTTAGCCTCGTTCGACAACGCGATCAACTGCGGCAGCATGCCCGCCAGTTGCTTCTTAAATTGCGGGGTCAGGTTAGGAGAAATACCGCTGGCCAGCTTCTCAAACTCGGCCTTGGTAATAACTGTCTTGCATTCGACTGCCGGCGCCTTCGCAGCGGTTCCAGGTTTTGCCGCCCTAGCTTCGGATGAAACCGGCTTGGGCGTCGCAGCACATACGCCTTTTACGGTGATCACCGCGGCTTGCGGCGAAACCGAAGCCGAAGTATCCGGCGCTTCCTTCGCCGGCTGCGGCGGTTGTGGGGCCGTGGTTGCGCCTTGCCCCCAGGCCAGAGTCCCCAAGAAAACACACATCAGCCACCCCTTACGCATAACTCATTTCCTCCAGGATTGGTCCTTCAGAAAGTCGAAGATGCCAAGCATCAAATCCTAGCACAAGCGTCGACTTTTTCTCGCGGGCGGGTTCCCGTAGGAAGGCAGCGCGCAGCCTCTTTCGCTTCGCCAGAGAAACCGGGTGGCGACCCAATTTGGTTGGCGCTTTGCGCTCTAAGCGGCGATAATTCCTGCATGTCGGGAAACCCCGCCATATCACCATCCAACTTGATGCGGGCCGAGAAGCGCGCGGCCGCGGGCGGTTCCGTCCTGGCCGCGGTCGTCATCACCACGCTTAAGGTTGTTGTCGGATTCAGCACAGGAAGTCTGGGTATTCTTTCCGAAGCCGCACATTCCGGCCTGGATCTAATTGCTTCGCTGCTCACATTCTTCTCCGTAGGTGTCTCCGATAAGCCCGCCGACGCGGACCACCAATATGGACACGGAAAAGTGGAAAACTTTTCCGCGTTCGTTGAAACCGCGCTGCTCCTCCTCACCTGTGCCTGGATCGTTTATGAAGCGACTCTCCGTCTTTTCTTTCGTCGAATCGAAATCGAGCCCTCGATCGCCGCGTTTGCGGTGATGCTGTTCTCCATGGGCCTCGACCGGTGGCGCTCACGCGTCCTCGGCCGCATCGCCACCAAATACGACAGCCAGGCACTGGAGGCCGACGCCCTGCATTTCTCTACCGATATATGGTCGGCCGGTGTGGTTGTGTTAGGCCTGGTTCTGGTTCTTCTCGGTCGCATCTACCATATCGACTGGCTCCGCGACTCCGATCCTATCGCCGCGCTCTTTGTGGCTGGTGTAGTGGTTTCCGTGAGCTGGCGCCTGGCCCGCCGCACCGTTGACGCACTGCTCGACGCCGCTCCGCCCGGCGTGCGAGCGCAAATCTACGACGCCGTCTCGCGAGTCGATGGCGTCCTTGAAGTTGATCGGGTACGCATCCGCCGAGCCGGAAACCGCTATTTCGCTGATCTCGCTGTAGGGCTGGCGCGAACCGTAACGTTCCAGCGCTCCGGCCAGCTGGCCTCCGCCGTCTCCGAAGCGGTGCACCGCATTTTGCCCGACTCTGATGTGACCGTGCAGCCGCTGCCTCGGGCGCAGCATTCGGAGAACATCTTCGATCGTATTCGTGCCGTCGCCACCAGCAATAATCTCAACGTGCATGACATCAGCGTTCAGGATTTCGCCGGCCGGCTCCACGTGGAACAGCATATCGAGCTTGACGAGCGCATGACCCTGAAAGACGCCCACGATCAAGTCACCGGGCTGGAAGCCGACATGCGCCGCGACGTGCCGGAGATTTCCGACATTCTTACGCATATCGAAAGCGAACCCGCTACCATCGAGAAGCCGGAAGAGGTCGTGAGCGATGCGGAACTCGAGCATCGGCTCAAAGCCGTCGCCTCGCAGTTTCCTGAAGTTCTCGACGTTCATGAATTCATCATCAAGCGCGTCCGCGGCCGCATGTACATCTCGTGTCATTGCACGCTGTCGGACGATCTTTCCCTAGCTCGCGTCCACGACATTCAGACCGAGTTGGAAATCCGCTTCAAGCAGGACGCACCCGAGTTGTTCCGCGTCCTGATTCACCCCGAGCCTCGCACCGACAACCGGAGATAGCAAGCACGATGATCACCGCAAAAGCCATCTGGACCGACAAGGAACGCTACATCGGCGAAGCCACCTCCCATCACGCGATCGTGATGGACACAGCGACCGAGAAAACCGCCAGTTCGCCGATGGAGCTGGTGCTGATCGCTCTCTGCGGCTGCACCGCGTCCGACGTCGTTGGAATTCTGCGCAAGAAGCGAGAGCCCTTTACGAGCCTCGAAGTCACCGCAAACGGCGAGCGTGCGCAAGGCTATCCTGCGGTCTACACTGAGATTAAGCTAAGGTATCGGGTCGGCGGCAAAGTGTCTTCTAAAGCAATGGAAGACGCCGTCCGCCTGTCGAAAGAAAAATATTGCTCGGTCTCAGCCATGTTGGAAAAGAGCGCCAAAATTACTTTCGAAATCGAATACGCAGCGGGTAGCCCAGCCTAAACGTCGCCGGGTTTTTGCGACGCTTAGGGCGGGGATTTCCTAGTCCCCCAAGCCAGACAGCGGGACCGAATGGCTATCCAAAGCTGGCCAAAATGAAAACGACCACTCACGTCCTGTTCTTCACGCAGCCCGGCTGCCTCTCCTGCGAACTCATGAGAATGTTTCTTGAGGCCAAAGAAATCGTGTTCGAGGAACGCGACATCACCATGGATTTGGAGGCCCGGCGAGCCATGACGGAACAATACGAAAGCGCCGAAACTCCAACTCTGGTCATTTTCTTTGGCGAACGAGAGGAAGTCGTTGTCGGCTTTGATCCCGTCCGTCTTGACCAGTTCCTCGACTCGGCCCCATCATCGGATTCGGTGACTGAATCCTGATTTCCAACAATCCCAGTCAAAGCACTACTCATCCCCTGCGCGGATATTTCTTCATCGGTTCCGCTGCATTTCTCTGGGGAGTTTCTGCCGCGCTCGGTCGAGCGGTGTTCACCGGCAAACTGCCCTTGGCAGGCGAAACTATCCACCCCATCGATCCCCTGATCTTGTCGCAAACCCGAACCTCGTTCTCGCTTCTAGTCCTGCTTCCGATGCTCGTGGGACGCCAAGGCTGGCAGCGCATCAAGCTTCCCAGGCCCGACCTGATCCAGTGTCTCGTGCTCGGAATGCTTGGTGTCGCGGCGTCAAATTACTTCTATTACGTCGCCATTCAGAAAACCAGCGTCGCGATCGCCATCATCCTGCAATATACAGCGCCGGTGTGGGTGCTGCTCTACGTCGTCGCCCGCGGACAGCAGAAGCTCTCGTTGCAGAAGGTCGCGGCTGTCGGAGTTGCCCTCGCCGGAATCGCCCTGACGATCGGGATCATGGGCGCAAAAACCGCATCGCCTCTTCGTCTCGACTCCTACGGTTTTTTGGCCGCAATGCTGGCATCGTTCTCTTTCGCGTTCTACAACGTTGGCGGGCACCGGATCCTCGCCCGCTATGACCGCTGGCGCGTCCTCGTTTGGACTCTGATTTCCGCGTCGGTCTTCTGGCTCCTCGTCAATCCCCCGTGGAGAGTTCTCGCCGCGCACTATGCTCCGGCGCAGTGGGGCTTCCTGTTCGTCTTCTCCATGATTTCGGTGCTGGGATCGTTCTCTCTTTATTTCTTGGGCCTGCAGTATCTCGAACCAACACGCGCGATCATCGCTAGCTGCCTGGAGCCGGTGTTCTCGATCCTGTTGGCCGCCGCGTTACTAGGCGAAAGCCTGCGCCCGATTCAAACCCTAGGAATCGTTCTGGTGCTATCAGCCATCGTGATCGTGCAACTCCCGGGGCGGGACGCAGCGGAAGAATCGGTTGCGATCGAGCCCATGGAGTAAGAAGGCATGAGCGAGTTGGTAATGCTGATCACTCCAGCCTTTTCCCCTTCGTCTCCGGCAACTGCGTGGTCATCGCCGCCGCCAGCAAATATCCCGCCGCGCACAAATAAAACGCCCAACTCAATCCTTTCGCTTGCCCCACGCGCCCAATTACCAGCGGAGCGACCGAACTCATCGCGCGCGCTCCGTTGTATGTGAATCCAAGCGCGCGCGCCCGTACCGCAGTAGGGAAGATCTCGCTTCCCATGATTCCTGAGCCAGAAAAAATGCCCGTCCCGAAAAATGCGACGAGAGTTCCAAGCACCAGCAGCACCCCTTGTGATCGCGCCGCGGCATAAAGTGGAATCAGAATAGCTGCCGCTAACGTATAGAACAGAAAAGCCTTGCGCCGCCCCAAATGATCGGCCACCCATCCGAAACTGGCATACCCGGGAAACATCCCGCACAGGTTCAGCACCACCATCAGAGTCGTCATACCCACCACACCGAACCCGCGTCCACCTTGCTCAACCGGAAGCGACAGATAAGGGGGGAGCCAGGTAAACAATCCCCACCATGCGAACATCGCAAAGAAGTTAAACAGCAGAAGCGCAAACGTGGGCTTCAGGTAGGGCGCACGAAATAGAATCGAAAATTCCGTAGAGGCATAATTTGTTACCTCCCTCGCGCTAGGATTACCGACATCGGGTGCCCCATTTCTCGCACCTTTTGCGAGAAGTGGGGTATTTTCCCCGTCTTCAGACCGCGATTTCTTCTGCCGTGTTTCTCCTTCCCGCCACATCTCCGACTCCGGCACGCTCCTCTGAATCCACAACGTAACTGCTGCCGGCAGTATTCCCACAAAGAACACCACTCTCCATCCGTAATACCGAGCCACCGGACCCGCCACCAGCGCCGCCGCGGCAAATCCCAACGCCCACGAACTCTGCACAATCGAGATTGCCTTGGCTCGAAATTCCGTAGGCCAACTCTCCGCCACGAGGGTCGCTCCAGTATTCCACTCGCCGCCCATCCCCAGGCCGAGCACGAATCGCGCGACCGCCAACATCTGAATGCTGGTCGCAAGTCCGGAAGCGAACGAACATACCGAGTAGGTCAGAATGCTCCCCATCAGCGCCTGCTTGCGCCCCACGCGGTCCGCCAGAAAGCCAAACAACACGCCGCCAATCCCGGAAGCCAGGAGAGTTAACGTTCCCAACGTTCCCGCCACGGTCTTGCTCATGCCCAGATCGCGCATGAGTAGGGCCAACACGAGCGAGTAGAGCATCGCATCGAAAGCGTCGAGTGCCCATCCCATGGACGCCGCCAGCAGCGTTCGCCGCTGGCCGGGTGTCGCCTGCCGGATGAGTTGAATCGGGCCGATCGCCATGTAGGTTTTTGCGTCTGGCGGATTCTAAACGAGAAGGGAAGGGAAAATCGTTTCGGCTACTTCTTAGCCCGTGCGATGGCCTGTCGCACGTGCCCTCGAGATTCTGTCAGAGCGGCCACAGCCCTGGCTCGATTCACGCCGGCGGCAAGCATTACAACCGCGACAGGGGTGCGGTTGCCGCTAGCCCGCAAAGCGTTTCTAGCCGAGCCGTGATCGGCTCCCGTGGCTTGTTCAAGGATTCGAATGGCGCGCTGCACGAGCTTCTCATTCTTGGTCCAAACGTTCACCATGAGGTTGCCATAGACGTATCCCAGACGAGTCATGGCGCCCGTAGAAATCATATTCAACACCATTTTGTGCGCCGTGCCTGCCTTCATTCGCGACGAACCGGCCAGCACTTCTGCCCCAACTTCGGTGACGATGGCGAAATCGGCGGCGTGCTCCAGGGGTGAGTTGCGGTTGCAGGTAAGCGCGATCGTCCGTGCTCCGCGGCGCCGGGCATACTCGACGGCGGTGATCGTAAAAGGCGTGCGCCCGCTGGTAGCGATACCCAGAACGACATCCCGTTTGCCTGGCTTCCTTTTCTTGATCTCCTTGAGTGCCAGCGCAGTGTCATCCTCGCTGGCTTCAGTGGAGGCCCCGAGCGCCTTTGCCCCTCCTGCCATGACGTATTGCACCGTGCGCGGGTTCGTATTGAAGGTCGGAGGAATCTCCGAGGCGTCGAGCGCGCCCATTCGTCCGCTGGTTCCAGCCCCGACGTAGATCAGCCTCCCGCCTTCGCGGAGCCCTGCGACCACCACGTCAATGGCGCGGGCGATCTGCGGCAAAGCCCGACCGACCGCCGCGGCCACGGTGGAGTCCTCCTTGTTCATCAGTCGCACGATTTCAAGCGATGACATCTGGTCGAGATCTCGGGCGGCGGAATTAACCTGTTCGCTGGGGAGACGTCGAAGGTCAGAAGCCGGTTTGCCAGTTTGGGTCAAATCGTGCGCCTTTCAGGAAGATGGAAAAGACATTCTAGTGCCTCGGTGATGCCGGCGGATGTGATGCGATCGCGGTGTACCGGAAACGTTACGCTTCTTTGGACAAGGCTTCGACGATCGCATCGTGCACTTTGGGCCGCACTTGCTTGATTGCCTGGTTCGCGCCGTCTGGCCAAGTGCGATTGGTCAAGAAAGTGATCGAGAGTTCCGCTGAGGGGTCAATCCAGAGCGACGTGCCGGTATAGCCGAGGTGTCCAAAGGAGCCGGGCCCAAAATATTTACCTGATTGCGAGGGGGTTGAAGGGGTATCCCAGCCGAGAGCGCGCGACGTTCCGTTTGGCGCTACCTCGCGTCGCGTGAACCGGGCAATGGTTTCAGGACGCAAGATGGGACGTCCTCCATTAAGCATGGCATGGGCGAAGCGCGTCAGGTCGCCGGCCGTAGAGAACAACCCGGCGTGTCCAGCGACACCGCCGAGAACAAAAGCGTTTTCGTCATGCACTTCGCCCTGGATGACTCTCTTGCGAAAGCTTCGATCGTCGACTGTGGGTGGAATCTTTTCGCGCCCGCTCTCCGGCGGATTGAATCCAGTGTTGATCATCGATAACGGGCCGAAGATTTCACGCTGGCAGAATGTGTCCATCGATTCATTGCAGAGGCGTTCCAAAGCCACACCGAGGGCGATAAATCCGATATCGCTGTACTCGGCACGCGTTCCGGGATCGGCAGAAAGGGAAGTGGTAAAAGCAGCCCTCAGAAGATCATCGCGTGAGTGTGCTTGCAGGAACAACTTCTCGTATGCGGGCAGGCCCGAGGTGTGAGCCAGCAGCATGTGGAAGGTGACCTCCCGGCGCCGGGGGTCGACTTCCCCGCAAGAGTCGGCTAGGAATTCGGGAACAATTCCCGCCACCGTCGCCTCCAGATCCAGAAGACCGCGGTCGTACAAGATCATTGCCATCGTGGTGGTAGCGACTACTTTGGTCACCGAAGCAAGGTCAAAGACGGTAGCTGGGGTCGCGAGGCGGGAATTGGGGTCAAAGTCGAACTCCCCAAAGGATTTCAGCACCAGGAATCGACTTCGGTATGCGACCGCGAGGCACGCGGCGGGAAAGGCGCGCTGCCGGACCGCTTCCCGCAATAGGGAGAACGGAGTGGAAAAAGCTTGGTCTTGTTTATTCAACGCCGGGGCGAGGGTGCAAACGTTATTCAAGGCTTTGTGCAAAGACGAATTAAGACCTGACGCGTTATAGCAGAGATGGGACGGGTGGTAAAGGTCAGTTGAGAAGGAAGAGCCAGGCGCACCGGCTTGGGGGATAAGGCCGAAAGGGTCGCCAAAAGGAGCAAAGTCAGGCTCCATTGGCCCGGGCGACGGTCTGGGGCTGTCAGGCCGGGCCGGTTTTTTAGGCTTTATGTTCGTCCCGCGGATAACCCTTAACGGGGTCGTCCGCGTCTAACCGTTCGGACCAAGATTGGGCACGTGGTGTCTTCCGACCCGGCGTATAATCAGGCTCAAGGAGTACCTTATGAAACTCAGATGGCTGGCAATCACTGTGGGATTGGCGGCGTTCAGCATGGTGCCCTGGACGTTGGCGCAAGTTTCCGATCAAGATAAAGATCAGCCGAAGTCCGGCGACGTACAGAATGCGCCCAAGCAGGCGCCTGCGTCGCTGCCGACGGCCGATGATAGCGACATTAAGCATAATGGCGGCAAGACTGACGTCGATGCAGTCGGGAACCGCAACGTGGGGTGCGGACGCGGCGTCGGAAACTGGTACACGGTGGAGGGCCAAGTCGCGCGCGGCCGGGTGTACGCCCAGCAGATCGAGTCTCAAATTAAGCTGGTGAACGATCCCGTTATTACTGAATACGTGAACCGGGTCGGCCAGAACCTGGTACGCAATTCGGACGCGCAGGTTCCGTTCACGATTAAAGTCATCGATTCCGACGTGGTGAACGCGATGGCGTTGCCAGGCGGATTTTTCTACGTGAACTCGGGATTGATTCTCGCTGCTGACGAAGAAGCAGAAATGGCCGGTGTGATGGCGCATGAAATCGCTCACGTCGCAGCCTGCCACTACGGACGCGAGATGACGCGGGCCAATCTCCTGCAAATGGCGTCGATCCCGTTTATCTTCATGGGCGGTGCGATTGGCTATGCCGGATATGAAGCCGCCGGCTTGGGGATTCCTCTGACCTTCCTGCACTTCTCTCGCGGATTCGAGGCTGAGGCCGATTATCTTGGCATCGAGTACATGTACCGTGCCGGCTATGACCCCTCGGCTTTTGTCTCCTTCTTTGAAAAGATCCAGGCGATGGAGAAGAAGAAGCCGGGTACGCTGTCCAAAGCCTTCGATACGCATCCCCAGACTCCCGACCGGATCGAGAAGTCCCAAGATGAAATTCGAAAGATCCTTCCCGCGAAGCAGCAATACGTGGTGACCACCTCGGAGTTTGATGAGGTCAAATCGCGCCTCGCGGCCATGGAAAACAAGCACAAAGTCATCGACGAGAAAGATTCAAGCAAGCCCAGCTTGCGGCGCACGGCGAACACGACCGACAAGTCCGGCGATACCAAGAGCGATGACGACCGTCCCACGCTGAAGCGGCGGGATGATTCGAACTAGCTTTATTGCGGTGACAGCCGCCTCGGCTGTCGGCTTTGAACCTGAAGTTTCACCGGCGGCTGCGGCCGCCGGTTTTCTTTGATGGGAACGAATCCGTCGTACCACGGCCATCTGCGATTTGGCGTAAAATCGAAATTCGAGCGCAGTCACAACTGCCTGTGATTATGATCACGATGGAACTCAAGGAACAAACATAGGCTCGGCTAGGCTCGATTCATAGCATCGGCGAATAAGGCGGAACTTTCCCTATGCCGGAGAATTCACTCACCGTCATCGACAATCGCACAAACAGGACCTACACCATCCCTGTCGAGAACAACACGATCCGGGCGATGGATTTACGGCAGATCAAGAACGGCCCCGATGACTTCGGGCTCATGACCTACGATCCTGCGTTCATGAACACCGCGTCGTGCCGGAGCGCCATTACTTATATTGACGGCGACAAGGGAATTCTGCGTTATCGCGGATATCCGATTGAAGTTCTGGCCGAGCGCTGCACTTTCCTCGAAGTCGCCTACCTCCTTCTATTTGGCGAACTCCCCACCGAGAAAGAGCTGAACACCTGGGTCTACGACATCACCCATCACACCATGCTGCACGAAACCACGAAGAAATTCATGGAAGGCTTTCGTTATTCCTCGCATCCCATGGCGATGTTCGTCAGCACAATTGCGGCATTATCGAGCGTTTATCCCGACGCCAAGCACGTGCATGATCCCGCCAACCGGCTGCATCAGATTCAGCGCCTCATCGGCAAGGTGCCTTCGATCGCCGCCATGTCGTACCGGCACAATGTTGGGTTCCCCTACGTGTATCCCGACAACGATCTGAGTTACACCGAAAATTTCATGAACATGCTGTGGAAGATGGTCGAACCCAAGTATGTAGCTCATCCCGCGATCGCTCGCGCTCTCGACATCCTGTTTATTCTGCATGCTGACCACGAGCAAAATTGCAGCACCAATGCCATGCGGTCGGTAAGCAGTTCGCAAGCCGATCCGTATCTATCGGTGGCTTCGGCAGCTTCCGCCCTGGCGGGTCCTCTACACGGCGGCGCCAACGAAGAGGTGCTGAAGATGCTGGAGGAGATTGGCTCGAAGGATCATGTCCCGGCCTACATCAAGCGAGTCAAAGAAGGGCAGATCAAGTTGATGGGTTTCGGTCACCGCATCTATAAGAATTATGACCCGCGGGCGAAAATCATCCGCTGGAGCGCGGAGCAAGTCTTCCAGGTTACCGGACGCAGTCCCAAGCTCGACATCGCCCTCGAACTGGAGCGCATCGCGTTAGAAGACGACTATTTCGTGAAGCGCAAACTGTATCCCAATGTCGACTTCTACTCGGGCATCATGTACCAGGCTATGGGTTTCCGCCCGGAGATGTTCACCGTGCTGTTTGCGATTCCGAGAACCACTGGTTGGCTGGCGCAATGGCAGGAACTGATCACTGATCCCGAGCAGAAGATTGCGCGGCCGCGCCAGGTCTATACCGGACACCCCGAGCGCGAGTTCGTGCCCATTGACAAGAGAGTTCCGGTACCGATTCCGGCAGAGTATCCGGCAGACTGATGTTTGCTTAGAGAAGTCGCGCGAAACAAGACGGCCCAGCTCTCTCCAGTTGGGCGCAATTTTCAAGCAATCTATGCGACAGGCTCGAGGATTCGAATGGGAGGGCCTCAGAATTGAGGTTGGGCGTACTCCCCAAGATCAAGACCGCCACTACTACGCTTTGGCGAAAGCCAAGTACCCTTTATGCGATGTGCTTTGCCAGTTCCGCGCGCCGCTCACGATGGCGCTCGGGCGAAGTGATCACCTGCATCTCCTGCCAGTCGTAGGGAAATTCTTTGCCGCAATCCAGACAGGCAACGTACGTGCCGGTCAGAATGGCGGCTTGCGGACGCGGCTTAGCCCCGCGGATAGTGACTGGGAAACTGTACCGAGAGTGTCTGCAGCCGAAGAGCACATCCACCAGTTTAGCGAACATGATCACCTTCCACATTCGAGCTGGGAGGCTCGAACCCCTGGACTCAACCTGAGTTTAACTATACGCCCCGCACTCGAGCGGGCAATCAACAAATACTTAGACTCACCAATTGACAAAAGGGTTTACGTTTCCTAAAAAGCTCCTCCGGCAACCGGCATTCGATCGCAAACCCTTGCATTCAATATAGTTAGGCAGGCAGGTGAAACTTTTCACGGGACACCTTGGCGGGAACTTAAGCGGTCGCAAAGACCGGATTGTAAAGCGATTGGCCCAGAAAGGAGTTCCCCGGTCAGCCCTTCAGACGCTCTGCGGGCCGCGCTTCTTCTGTTGCTGGCACTTGGTCATGATGGCCGATCGGAGTCGGCTGCGAAGGTCTTCTGGCAATTCGTAGAGCTGGGAGTCGCGATAAATCTCAATCGTCTTCTTGGTTGTGTCGCAGACAACGTAGCAGTTGTGGCACCACGAAAGATGGTTCTCTAATTCGACTTTAGTCTTTTCGTCGAGAACGCCGTCCAGGTAATTCGTCAGCTCGGTCAGGAATTCAGCGCATTTCACGGGTTGCCATCTCCACTTGTAACATCTCCCTTGCTTTCGCCATTTTTTGCCTCGGCGTCTTTGCTGCTTTCTCGTCTTTGAAAGTATCTTCCCAGCCGCTCGCGTAGCTGCAAGCGAGCCCGCAACAGCCTCGACTTCACTGCCGGCACGCTCAACTCGAGAGCAGCCGCAGTTTCTTCCGTTGAAAGCCCTTCAACGTCCCTCAGCACAAATACCGTCCGGAAGCCGGGGGGCAGGCCCTGGATGGTCTTGCTCAAAATCTCGCGCAGCTCGGCTTGCGTATACTGCTGCTCCGGATTCGGACTCCAGTCCGCGATTTCGCGGGGAAGGGAATCGTCTTCCGTTTTAATGTCTTCATCCAGCGAAACGGTGCGCTCAGGCTTGCGCCGACGCAACTTCATCAGCGCTTCATTCACTGCGATCCGGACCAGCCAGGTATAAAACTTTGACTGCTCCTGGAACTGCGCCAAGTTGCCGTAGGCCTTCAGGAACGCTTCCTGCACCACGTCTTCCGCATCTTCGCGGTTCTGCGTGATGTGCTGCGCGATCCGGAAAACATTGCGATCGTAGCGGCGAACCAGCTCTTCAAACGCGGAGTCGTCGCCGCGCTTGGCTGCCTGTACAAGCGTCAGCTCTTCGCTAACTGGTCCGGCTACTTTGTTTTGGATGGCTCCCATTTGCTTGGCGATGCAGTATTTTCGGGTGCAAAAAAAACTATGGTTTGGTGGAACGTGATGCAGAGCACCAAACTAGACTGTTATTTTACTTGGTAACCTGCTTCTTTGCCCAATCGCTTTGACGTAGGCGCAAACAAGACTTTGCGATAGAGTTCAAAAGGATGGGCATTAACCCGAAGGATACCCAGACGAACAGGTACCGAAGTACCCTGCCGTCAGCGTACAAGTACCGTATAATCAGCGCTTAGGGCAATGTCCTTTCGTGTGAAGGCAGTTCGCGCGAAAGAGACTCCAACCCTGGCGGCGGTTCTCTGAGAAATGGCGGAAAGCAAGGAACTCCAACTCATTGTCGAGCGTGCGGTGGCGCAGGTCTTTGACCGCGAACTTCCTAAGTTGCAGGCAGAGTTGGTCGCGCGCGTTCTGGCGGAATTGCCCGCGGCCCCGGCTGCTGCAGACGCGCACTCAAGCGCTGGAAGCCCAACTCAAGGCAACCTAGTTCAGGCCGTCGCCAGCATTCACGGCGGTACTACGCAAAAAGAAATTCTGCGCGCGTTGCTTGATGCCGGCAGCTTGTACGGTTCGCGCGTCGCATTGTTCGTCATGAAAGCAGGAGCGGCGACCGGATGGCAGGGGCGCGGCTTAGGCCAGGATGATGCCGTGAAGGATTTCGCGCTTGATATGAACGGCGGACCTGCCGCCCACGCATATCAAAACCGCAACGCCACTCCCGCCAACATCGCTGAGATGGATCCCCGCTTCGTCGAACATTTTGGCGGACCGGCAAACGAGCAGATCCTGGTACTGCCTCTGGTTCTCAAAGATAAGGTTGCGGCGTTGCTCTATGCCGATGGCGGTGCGGACGGCATGCTGGATGGCCCCTCGCTTGAAATCCTTGTGCTCGCGACGAGTGCATGGCTGGAAGTCGTGTCGCTGCGCAAACAGGCACAGAGGGATTTCGCCGATACCACTCCGGCTGTGGAACGTCCTGCGGTCGCAGCGCCCGTTCAGGCCGTCAGTTCTTTTGCCGATCCCTTTGCAGCTCATACGCCGAAACATATTGCGCCAGAAGTCGAACCCGAGCCCGCCGCGGAACTGGTCGAGGTGGCGGCGCATGCGGCGTCCGCAAATGCCGCGGCATCGGCGCCCGCGGCAGCAGCGGACCCGTTTGCGGGAATGTCTCCCGATGACGCCGATACCCACCGCAAGGCCCAGCGCTTTGCGCGCCTGCTGGTGGACGAGATCAAGTTGTACAACCAGGCGAAAGTGGCGGAAGGCCGCCGCAACAAGGATCTCTATGATCGCCTGAAAGAAGATATCGAAAAGAGCCGTTCGACGTTTCAGAAGCGCTACGGCAACACCGCGGCGGCAAGTGGGGACTACTTTCAAAAGGAAGTGGTGCGCAGCTTGGCGGAAGATGACTATTCGGTTATGGGCGCGAACTTCCGCAAATAGGAACTTGGTTTGGGGAAGGGCACGCCTTCAGGCGTGCCGATTGGTCCTCTTAACATTCGGGCTTTAGCCTCTGAGATCCGCGTCCGGCTCCCAAATCGTCTCACGGCGCTTCTAGCATCTAACGGTTCTGGCATTCGCGTTCCGCGCGAAATATGAAGGTGGTTCGAGTGGGTCTCAAGTGTTGTTGGTTGCTCGCGCTGAGCCTATCGAGCGGGCTCCTGAATGCTCCTGCTTTTTCCCAGCAGGGTTCCGATTCTTCCGACAAACCAGCAGTCGCACCTGCGCCGGCAAAACCCTCGCAGGGTGAGTCGGCGACGACAACCCGCTCAACTTCCAAATCCGCGCATCCGAAGTCTCCACCACCCGCGGCCAAATCCGGCAAAAAACCGAGCAGCGCTGTTACCCGGTCCGGGGCCGCGAAGAGAAGAAAGCGGCCGATGTCCCCTCGCGTCCGCCGCATTCGCCAAGCTTTCGTCGCGTCCACAACCTTGCGTCCCATGGCCCAGCAATTGATTCAGGATCGCACTCCCGCCGGATATTCGGGAGTTGAAGCTTACGCGCGCGCGCACTCTAAAGAAGACGCCGGTGCTTTAGCCTGGCTGGTCGTGGGATACGCGCACCTGCTCGATCACGATGGCGCCAAGGCGATCGATCCTCTCAACCGCGCCAAGCCTCTTGCGGGTGATCTTGGAGACTACGTCGCCTACTATCTTGGAACGTGCTACCTGCAAACCGGCCATCAGGCCGAGGGTCTGGCCGCGCTCGCCAACTTCGACACAACCTATCCGGACTCGCTGCTGATTCGCGACGCTCACCTCAGCTACGCTACCGCACTGCTGAGCGAAGGCCGCGCCGCCGAAGCCGTTGCACTGCTGGAGAAAGACCGCCTGCCTGCGCGATCCGACATCGAGTTTGCCTTGGGCCGGACCTACGCCGTTCTGGGCCAGACCGAGAAAGCTGCCGAAGCCCTGGCGAACGTTTACTACAACATGCCGACCGCGGCAGAAGCGGATGCAGCCTATACGGAATTGAAAAGACTTCCGTCGGCGCCGCCACCAACTCCGGCGCAACTGAAGACACGCGCTGACCTACTGATGAAAGCCAAGCGCTATAACGACGCGGTCGATGAATATCGCGAACTCGCCAGTCATGCAACTCCGGAGCTGCGCCCGGCGGCAGAGCTCGCGTTCGCGGATGCAATGCATCGCAGCGGCCGGAACCGTGAGGCCAAGACGGAGTTGGCCGACCTTCCGGGCGCTACTGCGGATCAAAACGCGCAGCGGCTCTACATCCTGGGAGAAATCGCCTGGGCGTCCAACGACAATGACGAGTTTTATCGGACGGTAAATGAACTGCGACAAGCTGCGCCGACAAGTACTTGGCTCGAGCAGGCGCTGCTCTCAGTAGCCAATCTCCATCTTGTGCACCACGAGTACGACCAGGCACTCGACGCGTTTCGCGAGCTGCAGCAGCGTTTTCCCACCGGATCGCGCGCTTCATATGCGCACTGGAAAGCAGCCTGGCTCACGCTGCGCTTTGGGCGAAATCAAGAAGCCAAGAAGCAGTTCGACGAACAGATCGGGCTGTATCCCTCGGGCAACGAGACGTCCGCCGCGCTCTACTGGCGCGCGCGGCTGGCCGAGGAAGACAACCAGCCCGGCATGGCTCGCGCCTATTATCAGAAGTTATCGGACCGTTTCCGGAACTACTACTACGCCGAGTTAGGGCGGGAGCGGTTGCAGAAGCTACCGCAGGTTCCAGACCCACCAGGGGAGTACCCGTTGCTCGATCACATTCCTCCGCTCGAGCATGGCGACAAAGTGACATTATCCGAACTGCCGACCGACGATCTTCACCTGCAAAAGGCTGAGTTGCTTGGCAATGGCGGCCTGGTGGATTTTGCCGTGCGCGAATTGCTGGCAGCCGCCAGCGCCGATGGCGGCAACTGGGGAGCAGCGGAAACCGCGCAGCTCTATATCGATACTGGCCACTATGATCGCGCCATCGAAGTCATGAAGCATTCCGTCCCCAGCTATTTCGCGGTCGACATTCCGACATTGCCGCGGGCTTACTGGGAAGCGCTGTTTCCGCGTCCGTACTGGGCTGACCTGAAAAGGTTCTCCTTGGCCAATGGACTCGATCCGTATCTGGTGGCGTCGCTCATCCGCCAGGAATCGGAGTTTAATCCGCTCGCGGTTTCGCGAGCGAATGCTCTAGGTCTGATGCAGTTGCTGCCGAAAACCGGCAAGGTCGTCGCACATCAGGTATCGCTGAAGCACTATACTCCCGCCCAATTGTTTGTACCGCCCGTCAACTTGCAACTGGGCACGCGGTATTTCCGCGGCATGGTCGACAAGTTCGGCGGCTCGTTCCAGCACGCTCTGGCCGCCTACAACGCGGGATCTGACCGGGTCGAGGAATGGATGGGACAAGGTCCCTATCGCGATTCTCCAGAATTCGTCGAATCGATTCCGTTCACTGAAACCCGCGAGTACGTTCAAGCCATCATGCGCAACGCCGCCGTTTACAAACAGCTCTACGGGGCTCCCTAGTCTAGAGCATGCCTCCACGCCTGAAGACTCCAAGGGATGTCTCAATTCATTCATTGGCAGATCGACGTATCTCAATTGGCCGGGCGTTGTTCTGTCGGCGATTTGTAGAACAGAATTTCAATCACCAGCAACGCCGCGCCCACCACGATCGCGCTATCCGCCAAGTTGAACACCGGCCACTGGTACTGCTTCACGTAAAACAATAAGAAGTCGACGACCCTGCCGCTGGCAACTCGGTCCCAAAGGTTTCCCACCGCGCCGCCCAGGATGAGCGAGAGAGCGATGCCTGTGATGGTCAACGCGCGACGCTGCCTCCACAGAAGCACCGACACGATCACCATCGCGACCAGCGAGAAGCCGATCAGAAGCGCAGTCTTCCAGTGCGATGGTGAGTCGGCAAACAGGCTGAAGGCCGCGCCCGTATTTTCCGTGTGCGCGAGGCGGAAGAATCCCGGAATGATCTGGATATGGGTATACATCGCGATGCGGGCAGTGACTAGCCGCTTCGTCCAGCGATCGAGCAGGACAACAATCAGTGCGAGGAGGAAGTGAGCGGAGCGTGCGCGAGTTGCGGACATTCAGACTCTTATTCCGACTTTCTAGTAAAGCGGTTTTCTCTTTGCGCACTTGCCGCGTTGCTCAGCGAACTCTGCGGTTCAATGCTTTCGGCAGCACAAGAAACGCGACCGCAAAGTACGCCAAAGGTTCGTGAAGGAGGCAAAGAAGGGCTCAGGCCACGGTCTCCAATTCTTTCAACACCGCGCTGCAGCGCTCGCAGACTGTCGGATATGTCTCGTCTTCGCCGACGTGCGTGGAGTAGTTCCAGCAACGTTCGCACTTGGCTCCTTCAGCCTTCTTCACTTCGATATGCACGCCGCCGGTGCCATTGCCCGAGCCCGGCGTGAGCGTGACCGCCGACACGATGAAGAGATAGCGAAGTTGATCGGCATGACGCCGCAGCACCGAATAAACGGGATCGGGCGCGGTGATCGCGACCTGTGCCTCGAGTCCCGTGCCGATGCGCTTGTTGGTGCGCGCTTCTTCGAGCGCTTTCAGCACTTCGTCTCGGATGGATCGCAAACTTGCCCACGCTTCGTCTGATTTCGCAGCAGTCGCAGGCATCGCTGTGTTGCCTAGAATCTCAGCCGTATCTGGAAACTGCGCGAGATGCACGCTCTCTTCACGGCCCGCAACCTTCGGAAGGTACGACCAGATTTCTTCCCCAGTGAAAGTCATGATGGGCGCGAGGAGGCGCACCAGGGCCTCACCGATCCTCCAGATGGCAGTTTGCGCGCTCCGCCGCCCGTGCGACTTCGGCGCAGAAATGTAGAGCCGGTCTTTCAACACGTCCAAATAAAACGCGCTCAAGTCCACGATGGAGAAATGATTCACGCGGTGATAGATCTTGTGGAACGCAAACTCCTGGTACGCGTTGCGCACATCGGTCGCAAAGGCGCACGTCTGGCGCAAGATGTATTGATCGAGTTCTTCCATCTGTTCAAACCGAACCGTGTCAACCTGCGGATCGAAGTCGTACAGATTGCCCAGGATGTAGCGAAACGTGTTGCGAATCTTGCGGTAGTTTTCCGCAACCCGCAGCATTAGCGCTTCCGAGCCCACCACATCCTCTCGGAAATCGACCGAGGCCACCCATAAGCGCACGACTTCTGCACCCAGACGGCTCGAAATATCGACAGGATCCACGTCGTTTCCACGTGACTTCGACAGGGCTTGCCCCTTTTCGTCGAGAGTCCAGCCGGGAGTCACTACGCCACGGTACGGAGGCGTGCCGTGCGTCCCCATGGCGCAGAGCAGGGAAGACTGAAACCACCCGCGGTACTGGTCTCCGCCTTCGAGGTAGAGATCGGAGGGCCAAGGGAGGTCTGGCTCGGCGTCCCGGAGAGCGAGATAGCTCGCGCCCGATTCCAGCCAGACGTCGAAGATGTCGGTTTCCTTCTCAAATTTCGTGCCGCCACAGTGCGGACATTTTGTTCCCGCCGGAACCATCGTGTCGGACTCCGGTGTGAACCACGCATCGGCTCCTGAACGAGCAAACAGGTCCACGATCTTGGCATTCACAGCATGGTCGTTCAGCGGCTTGCCGCAGGCCTCGCACAAAAAGACGGCGATGGGGACTCCCCAAACGCGCTGCCGCGAGATGCACCAGTCAGGCCGCGTCTGAATCATGTTCGACAGACGCTCTTCGCCCCATGCCGGATCCCATTTCACCTTCTTGATCTCTTCGAGCGTGCGCGTGCGCAGCGTGTCGTTCTTCGACGCGCCGCCAGGCATGGGCGTTTCCATGGAAATGAACCACTGCTCAGTGGCGCGGAAGATTACAGGATTGTGGCATCGCCAGCAGTGCGGATAGGTGTGCTCGATCTTGTCCGAGTGCAGTAGGGCACCGCGACTCCGCAACAGTTCGATGATCAGCGGATTCGCCTTGAACACGTACTGGCCGTTGTATTCTGGCAGTCCGTTGCGTAGGATGCCTTTTTCGTCGACGTTGCTGGTAGCGTCGAGGCCGTATTTCATTCCTGTGATGAAGTCCTCGGCGCCGTGCGACGGGGCCGTATGGACTACGCCAGTGCCCGTGTCCATGGTGACGTAGTCAGCGAGCACGGCAAGGATCTTGCGATCAAGGAACGGATGCTGGAAGTTCAGCCGCTCCAGTTTCAGGCCGGGAAACTGAGCGAGCGCGCGCGCGCCAACCAGGTTGCACTTCTCCATAACATCGGCGGCAAGCTTGGAGGCGACGATATACACTTCGCCCCCGGATTCCAGAGCGACATACTCTTCGTCGGGATGAAACGCGACCGCCATTGAAGCGGGCAGCGTCCACGGAGTCGTGGTCCAGATGATCGTGGAAACCTTTTTTCCTGCGAGCGCGGCGTCAATCTTCGCCGGATCGTCGAGCAACCCATATTTCACCCACACCGTGCTGCTGGTGTGGTTCTCGTATTCGACTTCGGCCTCGGCCAGCGCGGTCTCATCGTGCATGCACCAGTAAACGGCGCGCAGGCCTTTGTAGACGAATCCGTTTTCGTAAAAAGAAAAGAAAGTTTTCAGAACCACGGACTCATACTGCGGCGCCATCGTGGCGTAGGGTCGGTCGAAGCGTCCGAATACGCCGATGCGCTTGAACTGCGTGCGCTGCAGGTCGAGAAACTTCTGCGCATATTTGCGGCACTCGGCCCGCACGTCGGTGGGGCGCATCTGCAGTTTCTTGCCGCCCAATTCCTTGTCGACTTTGATTTCGATCGGCAGGCCGTGGCAATCCCAGCCCGGCACGTAGGGAGCATCAAATCCCGCCATGGTCTTCGACTTGACGATGAAATCCTTGAGGCACTTATTCAGCGCCGTGCCCAGGTGGATGGGCCCGCTCGTATACGGCGGCCCGTCGTGCAGAATGTAGCGGGGTGCGCCTTTTCGGGCCTGGCGAATGCGCTGGTAGATCCCAGTCTGCTCCCAGTGTTCGAGCCTCTTGGGCTCATTCTGGGGCAGGTTTGCCTTCATGGGGAAGGCAGTCTTAGGCAGGTTGATGGTCTTTTTAAGCTCGAAGGCCACTCGGTTCGCATCCCCCAACTGATTGAATCTTTTCATTATAGGGAGCCGAGCAGGGAACGTCCATGCACGCACCCGGCTCGAGGCGCGCAGCTTGCAGTTTCGCGAATTTCGCTTGGCCCGTCAGTCCTATATTCCATCGGAAAAGGACATGCCTTTCGCACGGTTCCCGGTCCTGCGAAATGCCCTGTCACAATGAGTCGAGTAGAGGTACAATTTCAAAACGTAGGAGTATTTGGACCCGATGAGTTGGTGGGGCAACCAATCGGTACCTCATTCGCGAAATCGGACACAAACTGAAGCAACTTAGCGGGGGTGTCGGTCATCTGTGTAAAGACGGCATTACCCGGATTTTGCCCGAGACATTACCCTAGGTATCCAGACCGGAAATATGGGATCCGAACAAATCAATCCGATTGGCCCACCCGAGCCAGAGCTGCACCTGCTGCTGGCTACAGATAGTTTCGAAGAACCCCTTTACAAGTCGCTTTTCCGGGAGCTGGATGAGTTTTTCTTTCCGAAAAAGTTACCGCCACTCAAGCTCGAGTCGAAGCCTGAGCCGGTCAAAGACATCTGGGGTTTCTACGATTACAAGAAAAACGGGGCGCTAGGTTCGACCGGCGTACACATCCTGATTGCGGCAGTCATCGTCGCCGGCACTCTGGTCGGACGACACGTCGTAAAAGCGGCTGCACCGCAGAGGGCGGTTGTGACCTTGGTCGACCCGGGTGATCTGCCGGCCTTGAAGCCGTCGAAGACGCAGGTCGGTGGTGGCGGCGGCGGCGGCGACCGGGACGTGCTACAGGCGACCCGCGGCAAGCTTCCAAAGTTCTCCATGACGCAGATTACGCCCCCCGTCGTGGTTCTGCGCAACGAGCATCCCAAGCTGGCGGTCGAGCCTACGATCGTGATTCCGCCCCAAGTGCAACTGGCTTCGAACAACATGCCCAACCTGGGTGATCCCATGTCGCATGCGGTGCTTCCGTCAAACGGCACGGGCTCCGGTAGCGGCATCGGTTCGGGCAGTGGCGGCGGTGTGGGATCCGGTAAGGGACCAGGGTTTGGTCCGGGCGAGGGCGGCGGCACTGGCGGAGGCATCTTCCACGTTGGCGGGGGCGTCTCTCCTCCGCGCCAGATTTATGCCCCCGAGCCGGAGTTTTCAGAAGAGGCCCGGAAGGCGAAATACCAGGGTGTCTGCACCCTGGGACTGATCGTTGGAACCGATGGCCGGCCCAGCAACATCCGCGTGTTGAGCAGCCTTGGCATGGGCCTCGACGAAAAGGCCATGGAAGCGGTGAAGAACTGGAAGTTCGAACCTGCCATGAAGGACGGTCATCCGGTGCGGGTGGAGATTGCGGTGGAAGTGGACTTCCATCTCTACTGAGAACTGCTGCTTCGCAGCAATCCAAGCTGGAAGCAAGGCTGTTGCTTCTTATCCCGCAGCATTGGCGTTTCGGACAGAAACGTCGCGAGCGGCATCTCTACAAATTGTGTTTTAGCCTTCGCAGGACTGCGTAATGCGGCACGGTTCTTGTGCGGAATCCCAATCGTTGATATAGCGCGACGGCGCGCGCATTGTCGCGCCTCACATGCAGGAACGGTATTTCTCCCCGGTCAGCGATTCCACGCATGATTTCCGTGATCAGCACGCGGGCGTAGCCTTTGCCGAGGTGCTCAGGGTGGGTGCAAACGGCGCTGACTTCCGTGTAACCCGGCACCTTGAGTCGCTCACCCGCCATGGCGACCAACTTTCCGTCGTGTCGAATGCCCATGTACGTACCGAGCTCGTGGGTTCGGACACTGAAGGGGCCGGGCTTGGTCAGCGTAGCAAGCTCCACCATTTCGGGCGAATCTGCTGGATCTAGGCGGATAACTTCAGGATCCGGAGCGGAGAGTTGCTCGTGGCCGGTGCCGTTTTCGCAGACCATCTCCAGCAACGGCGCGCCGGCTATCAGTTCCCATCCCGTGCGCGGTTGGTATTCGCTCGCGAGAAATAGGGCGGCCGTACCTCCGTCGCCCACGAGTCCAGCCAGTGCGGCGTAGCCTTGGGGACTCTCTTCTTCAAATGCAGTCAGCGACGTGACCTCGCGAACAAACCGGCGAGCCTGTCCAAAGCACTCGGAAAACTGTGCTTGCCGTGTGGTGAGCGCTTGCCAGATGACGTTGTCGAGGACGTGCATAAAAGTCTGGATGACCACCCTGCCATCAATTCGATTCGAATAGCGGTTCAAAGACAGATTAAATTCAGAAGACACGCAATGACTATCCGAAGCTTGCGGGCAAACGGATTGTTTCCCGGTCGTCGGGCAATCGAGTGCCGGAAAATTCGCTACGGAGGGAATCTGGTGAGCAGCGCGGTACGGCTACTTTCTCGAGTCCATACGCTGAGATGCACGTCACCGATGCCGCCCGCAGAGGGTTTTGAAGCAAGGTCTCTACGAACCCTGCTCTAAGGCTCGCAACGCCAAAGGGCGGGAGCCGTTCCTCATTGCATTTACAGCTTGTTCAAGAAGTCGGTGATCTCTGGCTCGGTCCAATCCACCGCTCCGATGAACTTGCGACGCATCACTCCGTTTCGGTCGATGATGAAGGTTTCGGGCCAGCCGTGAGTCCCGTAAAGGGTTGGAGTCTTTTGTGCTGGATCGCGCACGGTCAGAAGGTCTACGCCATGCTGCTTCAGAAATTGCCGGTAAGCATTCTCGTCCACATCGATGCTCACCGCCACGACCGCAACGCCCTTCGCTTTCATGCGGTGTTGCATCTCCACTAGCGAAGGCATCTCTTCGACGCAGGGCGGACACCACGTCGCCCAGAAATTCAGCACCACAATTTTTCCGCGAAACTGGGTGAGCGCGACGGTGCGGTCTGAATCCTGCACCGAGAAATCTGGAGCGCTCGACCCAATGCGCGGTGGGCGCGTGCCGGTGTAGCAGGCTGAAAGGGCGAACGTCAGCAGGCCCGCGATCACAACTGTTGAGAGCTGAGAATTGAACCGGCGTGAGTTGGATTGGGATGCACGGGGCACACAGCTATAATAATAGATTCGACGGATGGCAGCGATGGAAACAGTCGCGCAGCACCCCACAGTGTCGGTGATCGTTCCCGCGCGCAACGAAGAGGCGTGCCTGGGGGATTGCCTGCAGTCGCTGGTGGCGCAGTCGGGGGTCGCATTCGAAATCATCGTGGTCGACGACCACTCCAGCGACCGCACCCGTGAGATTGCCCTGTCGTGCCCAGGGGTGCGAGTTATCGAAGCCAGCCCTCTGCCTGAAAGCTGGACGGGCAAAAATGCTGCTGTGACAACTGGCGCACGCCAGGCCCGTGGCGAATGGCTGCTGTTCACCGACGCTGACACCGTGCACCTTCGCGGATCGCTGGCTCGTGCCTTGGCGGAAGCGCAAGACAACAAAGCTGCGATGCTTTCCTACTCTCCCGAGCAGCTTGCCGTCACTTTCTGGGAGATGGCGACCTTGCCTGTGGTGTTCGCAGAACTGGCGCGGCGCTATCCTCCGTCGGTTGTCAGCGATCCCGCCTCGCCGGTCGCGGCCGCTAACGGCCAGTTCATTCTGGTGCGCCGCGACGCTTACCAAGCGGTGGGTGGGCATGCGGCGGTTGCGGCAGACATCCTCGAGGACGTGGCTCTTGCCCGCACGGTGAAAAGATCCGGCCAGAAGATTCGTTTTCGATATGCGCCCGATGCGGTGCGCACTCGCATGTACCGCAGCTATCGGCAGCTTCGAGAGGGCTGGACGAAAAACCTGGCGCTGCTGTTTCCAAAACCAGGATGGCTCGCGGCCCGGTTGCTGGGTCTATGGGTAACTCCGTGGGTCGCATTGTCCCTGGCGCACTCAGGTCGCTGGTGGTGGAGCGCGATTTACCTCCTCAGCTTTTTGTACCTCGCGACACGCCTGAAGCGAGCGAACTTCACCTGGGATAAGCAAGTTCTCGGGGCTATATTCGGCATGCCAATGTTCGCGTACTTGTTGCTGCGATCGAAGAGAGCGCGGGCCAACGGAAGCGTCCAATGGAAGGGCCGCACGTACTCTGACAAAAGCAGCGCATTGGCAACTGAAAACTGACGACTGGCACCTGGTTTCCTATGGTCTACTTAACCCGCAAAGCCGAATTCTCCGCCTCGCACTTCTACCATAATCCCGACTTCACGCCCGAAGAGAACCAGCGCATCTTCGGCAAATGTAATAACCCCAACGGCCACGGACACAACTACACGCTCGAAGTCACGGTGAAGGGCGAGGTTGATCCTCGCTCCGGGTTCGTTGTGGATCTGAAGCAACTGAAGGAAGTCATGAACCACGAAGTTCTCGACGCGATGGATCACCGCTTCCTTAACAAGGAGGTTCCGGAGTTTTTCAAGTGTATTCCGACGACCGAAAATCTCGCGATCGCCGTCTGGCAGCGCCTCGAAAGCAAGCTTCAAAAAGCTCGTCTGCATCGGGTGCGCGTCTACGAAACCCCGGACTTGTTTGTCGATTTCTACGGAGAAAACGATCCCGCTAGAAGCTACGAGCTAAGAGGTGACTCATGAAAGCGCATCTCACTCGCCGTTATCGATTCTCCGCCTCGCACCGGCTGCACAGTACGGAGATGTCCGCCGACGAAAATCGCGTGACTTATGGCAAGTGCAACAATCCTCACGGACACGGGCACAACTATGCACTCGAAGTCACCGTGAGTGGCCAGGTGGACCAGAGCACTGGCATGGTCTGCAATCTGGTCGATCTCGACGGTTTTGTCGAAAGGGAAGTGCTCTCCCGCTATCATCTGGAGAATTTGAATACCCTGCAAGAATTCGCTCAACAAGTGCCCACCACGGAAAATCTTTCGGTGGAGATCTTCGAAATATTGCAGCGTGGCTTTTACCAAGCGCATCTGGAACGAGTGAGACTCGAAGAGACCATGATGAATTCATTCGAGTACGCAGGCACAGCCGAACCAAAGCACTAGAAATTGATGACAAGCGCGCACGCCAATTCAACAGGACCCAATACCCATGAACCCCACTCCGCTTGAACGAACCGAACAACCCACGCTGACCAGCGCACGTTTTGAAGATCTCGTCCAGGAGATGCTCGTGCGTCTCGGAGAAGATCCGAACCGAGAAGGGCTCGCCGCCACGCCCGAACGCGTACACAAGGCGATGAAGTTTCTGACCAAGGGCTACCAGGAAGATCCCGAGGCGCTGCTCAAGGGCGCGCTCTTTACGGTGAATTACGACGAGATGGTCATCGTCAAAGACATCGAAGTCTTCAGCCTGTGCGAGCATCACCTTCTGCCCTTCTTCGGCAAGGTGCACGTAGCCTATATTCCCAATGGCCGGGTGATCGGACTCAGCAAAATCCCACGCCTGATCGAACTGTTCTCGCGACGCCTGCAAATTCAAGAGCGTCTTACGACCCAGATCGCGGAGACCATCCAGAAGGTCATCGCGCCCCAAGGCGTCGGCGTCGTCATCGAAGCTCGGCACCTCTGCATGATGATGCGGGGAGTCGAGAAGCAGCACTCGGCCGCGGTCACGTCGTCGATGCTCGGCTGCTTCCGCAACGAGGAAGAAACGCGCTCGGAATTCCTGTCGCTGATTCGCCAGCGCCCCAACGGAATTTAATGGAGGAAATTGCGACGGCGTTTGGGTTGTTGGCGACGGCAAGGAATCAACAATGACGGTCTCTGTGTTTATCGGCACCAGCGTTGACGGCTTCATCGCGAGGCCGAACGGCGAGTTCGACTTTCTGCCGGCGGACGGCGGCGAACCCCACGGCTACGACGAGTTCATGGCCAACATTGATGCGCTTGTGATTGGCCGCAAGACTTTCGAGATCGTTCTCGCTCTCCCAGCCTGGCCCTACGGGAACAAGCGCGTCGTAGTACTCAGCAGCCACCCCGTCGATTTCTCCGGGGTTCGCGGAGGGACCGTGGAGCAGATGTCCGGTCCTCCGTCGGAAATTGTTTCGAAACTTGCGGCCACCGGGGCCCATCGTCTTTACATCGATGGTGGCGTTACCATCCAAAGTTTTCTTCGCGCAGGGCTGATTCAACGGCTGATTATCACCCGAGTGCCGGTTCTCATCGGAGACGGAATTCCCCTGTTCGGCACGCTGTTGCGCGATGTGCGCCTCCGCCACGTTCGGACGCAGTCCTACGCGAGCGGATTGGTGAAGACCGAGTACCAAGTCGTCGCCTGACGATCGAGGTTGAAGATGGAATCAAAATCTCACATTCTCAAGGAATCGGAGGGATGTGGAACCCCAAGGCGGGGTGCGGTCGGTGAGGTAAGATAGCTCGACATCGCCTTCTACCTTCTTGACTGCATCCACTTCCAACCGGACTGCAAAATCCGGCCGCCTGCGCGGACGCGTGGCCCTCGTCACCGGCGCCACTCGGGGTATCGGACTCGCCATCGCTCACGCCTTGGGCGACGAAGGCTGCAATCTGATTCTGACCGCTCGCAACCAATCCGCGCTTGTCCGCCTCAGCAGGGAATTGGCGTCCTCACACATTCAGGTCCTCGCTCAGCCTGGCGACGTCCGCGATCCTCATTCCGTCGATGCCCTCTTCGGTTCCGCGCGCCGCCAGTTCAAGCGCCTCGATGTCCTCATCAACAACGCCGGTATCGGGCACCCGAACCTTTCGGTTGCGAAGCTTCCGTTTCCCATTTGGAAAGATGTTCTTGAAACCAACCTGGACGGCATGTTTCTCATCACGCAAGCCGCCCTGGCCATGATGAAGCGTGGCGGCACCATCGTGAACAATCTCTCCATTGCCGCTAATCGGGTCTTCGCCGGCTCCTCCGCGTACAACGCTTCGAAGCACGGCGCGCTCGGCCTCACCAACACGCTGCGGGAAGAACTTCGTCCGCGCGGAATCCGTGTGATTGCCCTGCTGCCGGGCGCAACCGACACCGATATCTGGTCTACGCTGTGGCCCGAGGCTCCGCGCCGCAAAATGATGTCGCCGGAAACGGTGGCGCGGGCCGTCATCCAATCCATTCTGCTACCCGCGGACGCGACGATTGAGACCCTGGAGATCCTTCCCACCGCCGGCACGCTCTGAGATTTCGGCTTTAGAAGTATTTCCGTGCTCCGGATCGCGCCTTGTTTCACCCGCGTCCAAAGAGTGAACCGAAGAACTCGGCTGAATTCGCTGGCGCCCGTCCCGGGCTCAGGGTTTCCCACCGCTACCCACGGCTCACGCCGTGGGCTACATTCTTTCGCCGCTTCGCGGCTTAAGCTGACTACTGCGCTCGCCTTTCCTACTTTGACCAGTCGAAGTACAATGGCGCCGCCAACTCATCCTGAGGAGAAACGCTCAATGATGAAATCTCCGTTACTAGCCGTAGCCATCCTGGTCGCCGCAGCCTTCGTTTTGCCCGCGGGCGCTCAGGACGCTATGAAGAAAGACACCGCCGTTAAACCTGCTGACAGCCCATCGAAGGTCGTACTTGATTCCTGGAACGACGTGGGACGAAAGCTCATCGCAATGGCCGAAGATTTCCCCGAAGACAAATACGACTTCAAACCGACGCCGGCGCAGCGCAGTTTCGCCGAACAGCTTCTCCACGCTGCCGGTGCCAACTATTTCTTCACCAGTCCGGCGATGGGGCAGAAGCCTCCCAGCGAAGAAGATCCCAAGCGGGACCAGTACAAGACCAAGGCCGACGTGGTTTCCTTCGTCAAGAAATCCTTTGCGGACGGCGCTACCGCGATCAAGGCAAAAGGCGATAAGGGAATGTCTGATTTGCTGGTCGACCCGTTTAGCCACCAGCAAGTCCGGGTCTCCGATTTCGCGTACGGCTTTATCGAACACGACGGCGAACACTACGGCCAACTGGTGGGTTACTATCGGTTGGCCGGATTGGTGCCACCGGAATCGCGGCCAAAAAAATAGAGGAACCAAGGTGGCGCGAGGCGAACCTCGCCCGCGAACGCTGACGAAACTCCCCGGGAGTAGAATCGGCTGTTTCGGATCGTTTACCTGAGCTCGCAGCGCTAAGAGGCGGCAATCAAAGGAATTATGGCTTTGTAATCGCTGGCCGCATTCGCCGGCTGGGGGCGCTCGCGCCCCACCGCGGCTGCCCCCCTAGGAACGGAACCTTTACCGGTAGGCGTATGGGGTCCTGCGGCTACGCTCGGGAAATAATTTCACCATCACCAACCCGGCGACAAATCCCCCGACGTGTGCCCAGACTGCAACTCCGCCCACATCGCGCCCTCTGGGCGCCATCGACAGGGTCGCCGCGCCGGCAGCAAACTGCAAAACGAACCATTCGCCCAGCACAATCCAGGCCGGCAAATACAGGACAAAGACAAAGAACCAAGTCAGCACCCGTGATCTCGGATACAAAATAAAATACGCACCCAGCACGCCAGCAATGGCTCCACTCGCTCCCACGGTCGGAAGATTCGAGTTCGGATACACCGCAACCTGCGTCGCCATGGCAAGCAATCCGCAGAGCAGATAAAAAATGAGGTATTGAAAGTGCCCAAGGTGGTCTTCAACGTTGTCCCCGAAGATATAGAGGAACCACATGTTGCCAAGCACATGCATCCATCCAGCGTGCAGGAACATCGAGGTAAAAAACGGAATCACAATCGCCCCCAGAGGATATCTCGGCGACCCCGCAAGAAATGCCGCCAAATGACTCGGCACAACTCCAAACTGGCGGGCAAACAGTTCGTAACTCTGGGGATCCAGCGACGCCTGAAACAAATAGACGAGGATATTGAGCGCAATCAAGAATATGTTGACGTAGGGCGTGCTGTATCGTGGTTGGTCGTCTCGAATCGGAAACATAGGAGATTTAGTGAGTCAGTGATTTCTTGATTGCGTAATTTGGTAACTTGGTAATTGAACATCTTAACCGAGTCGGCGCCGATCAACTCATCGACAACCCTTGGACCCTATCACCTGAGCCGAGATTACCCAATTGCCGAAGTATCCGATTACAAAATTGCTCGATTGCCCAATTCCTTCATGAATGGCGTCCTTATCGTTGACAAGCCCGCTGGATTGACGTCGCACGACGTCGTCAATCGAGTGCGGCGTATTCTGCACGAACGCTCCGTCGGCCATCTCGGCACGCTGGACCCCATGGCCACCGGCGTGCTTCCCCTGGTCACCGGCACGCTCACCAGGCTGGCTCAGTTCTACACCGCTTCGGAAAAAACATACGAAGGAACGGTGCGTTTCGGTTTTGCCACCGATACGTATGATGCCGCAGGCGAACCCACCAGCGCCGCGCACGAGGTCAGGCTGGATGCCGAACAAGTGGAGGAGCTCGCCACAGGATTCCGCGGAGTCATCGAGCAGATACCCCCTCCGTTCTCGGCCAAGAAAATTAACGGTGTGCCCGCTTACAAGCTGGCGCGTCAGCTGAAGCCAGTCGTGCTGAAGCCGGTGCAGGTCGAGATCAAGGAGTTCGTAATTCTCGGAGTCGAGGTCGACCGTGCACTTTTCCGCGCTCGCGTGGCCTCTGGAACTTACATGCGCTCGGTCGCCCACGAAATGGGAAGGGAACTGGGCTGCGGTGCCCATCTCGAATCACTGCGCCGCACTTCGGTAGCCGAGTTTACTCTGGAAGACGCGCACACCCTCGAACGACTCGCGGCGGAGGCAGCGAACCCGGAGACGCTCCAGGAATATTTTGTCCATCCACGCAAGTTGCTCCCGGAACTTCCATCCGTGACCGCCGACGAAGTCACGGTTGCCCGCATCCGCAACGGACGCACTGTCAACCTGCCCGAACTTTCCCGCGCTCGCCAGGTCAAAGTATTCAGCGGGCAAAGGGAACTGATCGCCATTGCCACCCGTGTGGCCGGCACACTGTTTCATCCAAAAATCGTCCTGTG
>Ga0209006_10000627_pt1 | contig 32711 bp, 33 predicted proteins | sample JacPin_JW_Ref_O2_FD_188567 | JGI IMG/M metagenome (GOLD analysis project Ga0209006, IMG submission 188567) | Forest soil microbial communities from Algoma, Ontario, Canada - Jack Pine, Ontario site 1_JW_Ref_O2 (SPAdes) (version 2) | ecosystem: Environmental > Terrestrial > Soil > Boreal... | reverse complement strand
AGAGCATGAACGAGATCGTCACCGCAATCGCCCGCAACCGAGATCAATCGACACTGACGGCGGCCATTCGCGTCTATCTTCTGACCTACTACCAGGCCGCCGCGACCGACGAAGGCCATCGCCGAGCCGGACACGGCCTGGTCAGCCCGCCGGGCCACCATCTGGCTCCGAGCGCGGGCAGGATCTGAGCGCAACGTCTACTGCTCGTCCTCAATATATTCATCTTCAATCGAGCGCGGCCGAGCTTCCTAATACTCAACATGCAGCCGGGCGCCGAAGAGCGAAACCGGTCCGCGATCTTGGTTGAACGCCGGATTGACAACGAACTGATAGTCGAAGGTGAGAGTCGCGGGTTCGGCCAGCGCGATCGCGTAATAGGTCTCGATCACGCCTTCGGGCGCATAGTCCAGCCGGCCGTCGCCGATGAAAATCCCGGTGCCGCCGGCGGCCAGGTAATTGGCATGCGCCTTGGAGACGCCGTTGATCGCGGCGGCCAGGCCGACCGTGTCCCCGGCGCGGCCCCAGGATGTGCCTTGAAGGCTGAGACCGAGCGAGACGCCGCGGTCGATATCGGTGAAAGCCCAAGGCTCGCTGCGGCCGTCATTCCAACTGGCGCGCGAAAAAAAGCCGAGATCGTCGGTCAACCCCTGCTCGAGGTTGAGCGCGAAGCCCGCCTTGTAGCGATCGCGCCTGGTGGCGACGATGTTTCCGCCGTTGGCCGCCGCCTGTTCCAGATTTCCCATGTCGGCGCGATTGAGAAAAACCAGTTCGCGCATCACGCCGCCCCGCCCAAATAGCGTGTATCGTTCGTCGAGCTGGGCGACCGAGCCCAGATGGATCCAGAAGCGCGGATCGAGATCGCGCTCATTCGCGATCTTCGGCTCGAGGAACAGGCCCCAACGGAAAGCCCAGGCCTCGCGGATCAGCTCGAAGGCGGCGCCGTCGGTATACCCTTTGGAATCGGCGGGATAATCCCAAGCGAGTGCGTCGATGAAGCTCAAGTTCAAGAATTGCGTGCGCGGATCATGCGCGTAGGCATTGTCGTCGAAAATATCCGACGCCGAGAATTTTCCCGCCGTCACCGTGAAACGGTCGATGTCGACATTCTCGCCGAGCTGATTTTGGTCGGGCTTGAGATATTCCTGGCCGCCGCCCTGGCCGAAGGTCTGGCGCAGGAACAGCCGCGCCACATTGGGCTTGGGCGTATCGAAGCCGGCCTTGACCGCCTCGCCGTTGGGAAAGCTGGCGATGCCGAGGGATCGGCTCACGCCAAAACCCTGATTGAACTCGGGATCGAAATACAGCGCGCCGCCATCCCACGGCAAACGCCGCCCCAGAAATCCCGTGACGCTTATGGTCTCGCGCCATTGCTGGTTGCCGGATAGGCTGTTCGGTCCCTGATAGGGCGAGTGAAAGCCGAAATCGCCCTGGTAGATCGCCGTGCTCTGGGCGTGCAGGCTCCAATCCTCGATCACGGGCTGGGATTCCTGGGCGCGCGCCGCCGGGGCGAGGGTTAAGGCGGCGCAGAGCGCGATCGCCAAGGCAGCGATCATAGGCATTGTCGCCCGGCTGATCTTGCGACCGCCGTTCATGGTCTCTTTCCCCCGCTTTCAATCTTTGAAATTCCACCCGGAATGTATTAGATTGATGTATCCTATCCACCTGGATAGGATCAAGGTGAAAAATTGCCAGTGAAACACCAGACTCATCCCGAGATCGTCAAGCGCCTTCGGCGCGCCGAGGGACACATGCGCGCGATCGTGGGCATGATTGAAGAAGGCCGCGACTGTCTCGAGCTTGCCCAGCAGCTTCATGCCGTTGAAGAGGCGATTGGCAAAGCCAAGAAAACGCTCATCCACGATCATATCGACAATTGCCTGAGAGAGGCGGCCGGGCCGCGTTCGCACAACGGGCGCGATACGCTCGACGAATTCAAGGAAATCACCAAGTACCTCTGATTGGGGGCGAAGTCGCGGAGGCCGTGAATGAATTTTGGCCCCGAGTTGCTGCTGGTGGGCGCCGTTGCCGTCGTCGGCGTGCTGCATACCGTTGTGCCGGATCATTGGGTGCCGATCACGCTCATTGCCCGGCAACGGGGTTGGTCCAAGGCCGAGACGGCGCGCGCTTCATTTCAAGCCGGCGCCGGACACGTGCTCTCGACTTTGCTGATCGCCTTGGTTGTCTGGCTCGCCGGCATTGCCGTCGCGGAGCGGTTCGGTCATTTCATCGATATGGCGTCAAGCCTGGCACTGATCGCCTTTGGCGGCTGGATCGCGATTTCGGCATCGTGGGAACTGCATTTGTCCGGCCAACATGGGCACGGACACCGCCATGGCCTGCCGCATTTCCACGGCACTGGCGAACATGGTCACACCCACGGACATCCTCATACGCATGAGCATGAGCACGAACTGGAGGCCGCGCATGACCCGCTCTACGCGCCGCTGCGCGGCGACGCCACCGTGCGCACGCGGCACATCCATACCCACAAGCACGGCCGGGGTTCGCCGCACGTCCATTGGCACGATCACACCCCCGCCACATCGCATCGCATCGCCACGGTGGTCGAAGCGGAACCGCCGTTGCACGAGCATCGTCACAAGATGGCCACACGCACCGCCTTGCTCCTGATCCTCGGCTCATCCCCAATGGTCGAAGGAATCCCCGCGTTTTTCGCAGCCAGCAAATATGGCGTCCGCCTCGTTGCCGTGATGTCGGTTGTATTGGCCGTCAGCACGATCGCGACCTATGTGCTGCTGTGCGTCTACTCGACGGCCGGGCTACAGCGCATAAACCTCGGCGCATTCGAGCGCTACGGCGAAGTGTTGAGCGGCGCATTTATTGCCATGGTGGGCCTGGCATTCTGGCTTCTGCCAGTTTTCTGACGCAAACTAGCCGTCGCCGCTGAAGGGCTGATGCCGGTTGACGACGATCCACCGGCCGCCGGATTTCGACGCGGCGCGTCAGACCTTGGCCGCGCCGGTGTAGAAATCCGGCCACAGCCGCTTCACCACCTCGCCATCGCTCTTGAAAGCGTGGCAGGTGCCGATGAGACGCGGCTTCTCGCCCGCCTTCGCCGGCTTCTGCGGCGGTTGCGACCCCGCGTCGCGCGTCAGGCGATGGCGATAGGGATAGATCGTCTGATAAGCCGTGGTGGCAATCGGCCCCATGAGCTCGACCAGATGCGTGCAGCCCTCGATGCCGCCGAGCAATTCGCGCACCTTGGACAAGAATCCGGGGCGGATACTAAGCTCCATGAGGCGCTGGAAATTGGGCGCGATCGCCGGGCAGACCGGGAACGGGCTGTTATCGGTCACCGCTTCGATGCCGCGCACAATCAGGGAATCGTCGACCGTGATCCGGATCCACATGTCATGCACCGGATCGCCCGGCAAAACCGTGCCGCGATATTCGTTCTCGAAGCCGTAGGTCTTGACGTCCGTGAGATGGCCCTCGATATCCCACAGCCCATCCTCGCGGCGATAGCCGCGGCATTCGACCTGGCGCGTGTGGATATGCTGGCGCGATTTGGATTGTGACAGCGGCATGAAATTCCCCTGGCAGGCGCGTCTTTTTAGTGCGCGCGCGCGGCGGATGCCAGTGTCTTGGTTTCCTGCGACAGGAATTCGCGCAAAGCGGCGTCCGAAACCTCGCGGCTGATGAAGGCCTTTCCGATGTCGCGCACCAGGATCAGGCTGATGTGTCCGTCCTTGACCTTCTTGTCCTTGCGCATGCGGGCCATGACGGAATCGACGTCGAACCGGCCGATATCGGTCTTCAATCCCACGGCCTCGAAATGCTTGCGCACGCGGCGCGCGGCTTCCGGCGGGCAGAGACCGAGTTTGACCGATAGATCGAAGGCCAGCCGCATGCCCAACGCCACCGCTTCGCCATGCAGAAGCGCCTCGCCGAAGCCGGCTTCGGCTTCGAGCGCATGGCCGAAAGTATGGCCAAAATTCAACAGCGCGCGCTCGCCGGTTTCGCGTTCATCCGCCGCCACCACCGCCGCCTTGGCCGCGCAGCTCTTGAGCACCGCTTCGCGGCGCAAAGCCGCGTCGCCTTTCACGAGATCGGCGCCGTTTTGCTCGAGCCAATCATAGAATCCGCGGTCGCCGATCAAGCCGTATTTCACCACTTCGGCATACCCCGCCAACAGCTCACGCTTCGGCAATGTCGCCAGCGTGTCGATATCGGCGATCACCAGCACCGGTTGATGGAACGATCCCACCAGATTCTTGCCCGCCTTGGCGTCGATCGCGGTCTTGCCGCCGACCGAGCTGTCGACCTGCGCCAGGAGCGTCGTCGGCAGCTGTACGTAATCGAGCCCGCGCAGCAGCGTCGCCGCAGCGAAGCCGGCGAGATCGCCGATGACGCCGCCGCCCAGCGCCGCCAGCGCCGTCGACCGTTCGATGCCGAGCGCCAGGATGTCTTCGCACAATTTCTGGAAATGGGCGAAGTCCTTGGTGCGTTCGCCGGGCGGCAAGATCAGGATTTCCGATGCGATTCCCGTCTTGGCCAATCCGGCGGCCAACGTCTTCAAATGCAGTTTCGCTACGTTCGCGTCGGTGACGACGACGACGCGCTTCTGACGCAACGCCTTTTCCATCAGCGCGCCCGCTTCGGACAGCAGGCCCGATCCCGCCACGATATCGTAGCTGCGCGCACCCAATGCGACGCGCAAGCGCGCGGGCGCCGCACTCATGACGAGGCTCCGGCGGCAACGCCGAGATGGCTGGCCAGCGCCGAAAGCACGCGTTCGAGCGTCTTGTCGGGCGGACCATCCACGCTCTCAACCGCGATGTCGGCCGCGGCATAAATCGGATAGCGTTCGGCAATCTGCGCCTCGAATACCGTACGCGGATCCTTGCCTTTCAACAGTGGACGGTTATTGCGCCGCGCCACGCGCGACATCATCAACTCGATATCCGCCTTGAGCCAGACCGAAATGGCGCGTTCGCGGATCAGCGCGCGCGTGTCTTCGTCAAGAAAAGCGCCGCCGCCTGTCGCCAGGACGCAGATCGGGTCGTTGAGCAGCCGCTTGATGACCTCCCGTTCACGCGCGCGGAAGAATGATTCGCCGTGCCGCTCGAAAATTTCCTCGATGGAGACGTTGCCAGCGGCGGCTTCGATCGCCGCGTCGGCATCGACAAAAGGCAGGCCGAGACGCTGCGCCAGCCGCTTGCCGACGGCGGTCTTTCCCGTGCCCATCAGGCCGACCAGCGCGACGGTTTTTGGCACGCGGTACGGCTGAACACTCGTTGAAACGCTCATGATGCGTCGATAGACTGCGAATATCCGGACATGAACGCACCCTAGCATTAAGCAGGAATAACTGGGCATGGGAAAATTTATCTTGATCGCGTTCGCGGTATTGCTGATCGCGGGATCGGCGGGCGCCGTCGTGCTCATGTTCTGGGACATCCCGGCTCCGACGGCGCGGGTGGAGCGGATCATTCCCGATGCGCGATTTCCGCGCTGACGATTTTCGTTTTCGGCTGCTCGGACGGCTTGCGCTCTTGCTGTTGGGTTCCGCCTTGCTCGGTGTCGCGCCGGCGGCGGCGCAGCAGGCCGCACCGATCGAACTCGTGCCGACGGCCGATGCTCCATCCGCATCCAGTTCGCCGCCGGAGCCCGGCACGACCCCGCCCGAGGTGACGCCGATGGCGGCCCCGGCGCCAACTCCGCCGCCCACTCCAGCCATGTCCGCGCCGCCGCAGCCGGCGCCACCGGCGGCACCGCCGCAAACGCCGGTGCCGGCGGACAACACGATTCAAGTCTTGCCGCTGCCGACGGTCGACGCTTCCTGGCTTGGAATGTTGAGCGAAGGCCAGGGCGGATTCCCGCACGCGATGTGGAACGGCACGTCGCGCGCCCTGGTCGCCGCGGATCTGCCGCAGCTCCAACCGGTTTCTTCGCCGGTGTTCCAGGATTTGACGCGGCGCCTGTTGCTGAGCGACGCCGCCGCTCCGTCGGGAGATAACCCGCCGGGCGCGGCGAGTCTGGTCGATCTTCGGTTCGATCGTCTGTATGCGCTTGGCTTCGTCGAGCCGGCCCTGCAATTGTTGCAAAATCTTCCGGACGGCATGGTCAGCGAAAAAACCGACCGCATCGGCATCGAACTGCGCTTCGCCGACAACGACGTCACCGGCGCCTGCAACGACGTCAGCGCGAAAATTATCCGCTACCAGGGAGTGTGGTGGGATCGCGCGCTGATCGCCTGCCAGGCGCTCAACGGCGACAACGCCAAGGCCTCGCTCGGCCAGAGTCTGCTCGCCGACCAGAAGGTGCCGCGCGACGCCGGTTTCGACGCGCTGATCGACCGGCTCGGCGGACGGCCGGTCAAGATCACGCAGCTGAATGACGCAACGCCCATGAAGCTGGCGCTGCTGGCGGCGGCCAAGCAGACTCTGCCTCCCAGCGCGGTCGCCAATGCCGATCTCGCCGCGCTCCACGGCTGGGCCGCGAATGCCAAGCTGCCGCCGGAGCAACGCCTGCCCGCGGCCGAGCGCGGCGCGTACTACGGTGCGGTAACTCCGGAGTACCTCGCCACGCTTTATGACCAAATTCCGATCAAGCCGGCGGAACGCGCCGCGATCCTACAATCAAAAGCAATGAAGCCGCCGGCCGATGCGCGCGGCCGGGCTTTGTTCTATCAAATCGCTCATACCGACGACGACATGGCGGCGCGGCGCGGCGCGGTAACGGCGCTGCTGGCCGACGCCAAGAAGCGCGGTGCTTTCAAGGCATCGGCGCTGCTGCTGGGAGCGGTATTGTCCGGCATCACAATCGATGGCAGCACATCCGATTTCGACGCCGATGCGGCGCGGGTGCTGCTGGTGGCGGGTACCAGCGACAATGCCCTCCCCTGGGTCGAAGCCGCGCAATCGAAGCCGCTCTCGCTGCTCGCGCGCTTCGCCGCCGGCGGGCCGCCGCTTCCGGGCGACGCTCAGCTCTTGCAGGACGCGCTGGCCGAGCTGGCGGCGCGAAACCCGGCGGCGGCGCCGCGCCAAGCCGATTTGCTCAAGGCGCTCGCCGCCACGCTGGACGCGCCGGTACTGTCGCCCGCAACCGCTCCGGCCGCGTCCGGCGCTCATTTGGGCGAAACCGTGCTGACGATCCGCCTCACCTCCGTCAGCGGCGACCAACTGACGCAGGATCCGGCTGCGCTGTCGAACGCGGTGGCGGGATTGCGCGCGGTGGGGTTGGACGGCGAAGCGCGCCGGCTCGCGATCGAAGCGGCGATTGACGCGGGAATTTGATCGTGGAACGCACGCTCGACGCCTTTCTCGAGATGCTTGCCGCCGAACGCGGCGCCGCGGCGCTGACCCTATCGGCCTATCGCAACGACCTCGACCAGACGGCGGCCTTCCTTAAAAACCGCGGTTCGTCGCTCAAATCGGCTTCGAGCGACGATCTCCGGCGCTATCTGACGACTTTGTCCCATGCCGGGCGCAGCGCACGCACCGCGGCGCGGCGGCTTTCGACCCTGCGGCAATTCTACCGCTTTCTTGCGCTCGAAGGCGCCCGCAAGGACGATCCGACAGCGGCGCTGGAATCGCCGCGCCTGCCGCGTTCCCTGCCCAAGATCCTGGGCGAGGACGAAGCCGGAAGACTGCTGGCCCAGGCGCGAAAAATGAAGGGACCGGAGGGCGCGCGGCTGTTGTGCCTGATCGAGCTACTCTACGGCACGGGCTTGCGGGTTTCGGAATTGGTCGGTTTGCCTTTGGCCGCGGCGAAACGCGACGCACGTTTCCTGGTCGTACGCGGCAAGGGCGCCAAGGAGCGGCTTGCGCCCTTGAGCGCGCCGGGCCGCGCCGCGCTCGACGCCTATCTCGCGACACGCGGGGATTTTCTCAAGGAGGACGAGAGTTCGCGCTGGCTCTTTCCCTCGCGCGGGGCGGAAGGCCATCTGACGCGGCGGCGCTGCGGTCAGCTCTTAAAGGCGCTGGCGCGCATGGCGGGAATCGACGAGAAAAGGCTTTCGCCGCATGTGCTGCGCCACGCTTTTGCTAGCCACCTTGTCGATGGCGGAGCCGATCTGCGCAGCGTCCAGGAAATGCTCGGCCACGCCGACATCGCAACCACGCAGATTTATACCCATGTCCAGGGCGAACGCCTCAAGCGGGTGATGGCCACCCATCCGCTGTCGCGAAAAAATAAGGATTAACCGGCCCCGCCCCGGAACATTGGCGCAACATTCATGTGCCGGGTGGCGCGGGACAGCCGCCCATGGTAGTTGTCGCGCCTCATGCGTCATTTTTTGGATTTCGAGAAGCCGCTCGCCGAGCTCGAAGGCAAGATCGAGGAGCTTCGCCACCTGTCCGATGGCGGCGATCTCAACATCGCCGACGAAGTTTCGAAGCTCGAGGCCAAGGTCGACAAATTCCTGCGCCAAACCTATGCCAAGCTTTCGCCGTGGCAGAAGGTTCAGCTGGCGCGTCACCCCGACCGGCCGCACGGCTCGGATTATCTGAAACGGCTGATCGCCGATTTCACACCCTTGGCGGGCGACCGCGTCTTCGCCGAGGACAGCGCCATCATCGGCGGCCTCGGCCGTTTCAAGGGAATGAGCGTGGTCGCGATCGCGCACGAGAAGGGCGCCGATACCGAAAGCCGCGTGAAACACAATTTCGGCATGGCCCGGCCCGAAGGCTACCGCAAGGCAAGGCGGTTGATGGAGCTGGCGGAGCGATTCAAGCTGCCGGTTCTGACCTTCGTCGATACCGCCGGGGCCTATCCCGGCATCGACGCCGAGGCGCGCGGTCAAGCCGAGGCGATCGCGCGCACCGTCGAAACCGGCCTGCAGCTCGAAGTGCCCCTGGTTGCCACCATCATCGGCGAAGGCGGCTCGGGCGGCGCCATCGCGCTGGCCACGGGCAACGCCGTGCTCATGCTTGAACACGCGATATATTCCGTCATTTCCCCCGAGGGCTGCGCCTCGATCCTATGGCGCGCGTCCGAGAACGCGCAGGACGCGGCGGAGGCGTTGCGTCTCACCGCGCAGGATCTGCTGCGCTTGAACGTCATCGATGCGGTCGTGCCCGAGCCGCTGGGCGGCGCGCACCGCGCGCACGAAGCGGCGATCAACGCTGTGGGCGACGCGGTCGAGAAAGCGTTGCAGCCGCTGTTGAAGATCGACGGGCCGTCGCTGAGGACTCAGCGGCGCGCCAAATTCCTGCAGATGGGATCGCGCGGGCTTTGACGTTTCACGCCGCGCGCAAGGTGTAGCCGGTGCCGCGCACCGTGTGCAGCAGCGGATAATCGAAGCCGCGGTCGATCTTCTGCCGCAGACGGCTCACATGCACGTCGATGACGTTGGTCTGGGGATCGAAGTGATGATCCCAGACCTTTTCCAACAGCATGGTCCGCGTGACGATGTGCCCGGCATGGCGCATCAGATATTCGAGCAGGCGGAACTCGCGCGGCAACAGGTCGATGGCCTGGCCCGCCCGCGTCACGGAACGCGCGATCAGATCCATTTCGAGATCGGCCACCTTGAGCCGGGTCTCGCTGTTGCCGCCGCGGCGAGTGAGCGCCTCGAGCCGGGCCAAAAGCTCGGTGAAAGCGAAAGGCTTGCCGAGGTAATCGTCGCAGCCGGCGTGCAACCCTTCGACGCGATCCTCGACATCGCCCATGGCGCTCAGCACCAGAACCGGGGTCTGGTTGTTGGAGGCGCGCAAGGCCGCGATGATCGACAGGCCGTCCAAACCCGGCAGCATGCGGTCGATGATCATGGCATCGAAACTGCCGCGGCGCGCGCATTCGAGACCATGGCGGCCTTCATTGGCGTGATCCACGCGATGACCGCTTTCGGTCAGGCCCTTCAGCAGATAGGCGGCGGCCTCGCGGTCATCCTCGATCAGCAGGATGTGCATGGCGAAACTCCTCAGCCGTTGTCATTGCCGGAAAAAGAGAGCGCGACATATTGATTGATGCCGTGGCGGTTGATCAGCAACAGCAAGGTCTTGTTGCCGCCCTTCTGCTTGCTAAGGGCGTCGAGCTTGGCCGCCACGTCCTGGGGCGAGATCGCCGGCTGCTGATTGACGGCAACGATGACGTCGCCCGCCTGCACGCCGATGTCGGCGAACGGGCTGTCATCGGCGATGTCGGTCACGATCACGCCCTTGACCGCGGCCGGCACGCCCGCCTGGCGGCGCAGATCCGGCGTCAGCAGCGAGAGCTTGAGTCCCATGGCATGAGTGGCCTGGGCTTGACCGTTGTCGCCGCCGGCGGCGGGCGACTCGGCCTTCGCCAGTTGCTGGGTATCGGGCATGGCGGCAACCACCGGCTCGAGCGTGATCTGCGAGCCCTGGCGCCAAACCTTGATCTCGGCCTTGTCGCCGACCGGGGTCTGCGCCACGGCGATGGGCAGGTCGCGCACTTTGACGATATCATGGCCGTTATAGCTCACGATCACGTCGCCCTGCTTGAAGCCGACCTTCTCGGCCGGACCCCCCTTGGTGACATCGGCGACCAGCGCGCCGGATGCGGCCGGCAGGCCCAGATTCTTGGCGATCTCGGGCGTCACGTCCTGGATCTGCACGCCGATCCAGCCGCGCTCGACCTTGCCGGTCGCCCTGAGCTGATCGATCACCGGCTTGGCAAGATCCGAGGGGATGGCGAAGCCGATGCCGACCGAGCCGCCATTGGGCGAATAGATCGCGGTGTTGATGCCGACGACTTGTCCGTTCAGGTTGAAATCCGGTCCGCCGGAATTGCCGCGGTTGATCGAGGCGTCGATCTGCAGGAAATCGTCATAAGGACCGGAATGGATGTCGCGTGAGCGCGCCGAAATGACGCCGGGGCTGACCGTGCCGCCCAGTCCGAAAGGATTGCCGACCGCCAGCACCCAATCGCCGACCTGAGATTGGCTGCTGTCGCCCCAGGACACGTAGGGCAAGGGCTGCTTGGCGTCGATCTTGAGAAGCGCCAGATCAGTCTTGGGATCGCGACCCAGCACCTTGGCGGGATGGCGGCTGTCGTCCTGGAAGATCACCGTCACTTTGTCGGCGTGGTCGACGACATGGTTGTTGGTGACGATATAACCGGCGGGATCAATGATGAAGCCCGATCCCAGCGCCACCATTTGGCCGTGCGGAACGGGCAAGCTTTGGCCCTGGCGCTGCTGCTGTTGGAAGAAACGGCGCAGCAATTCATCGAAGGGCGACGGCGGAAAATTTTTGGGCAGGCCTTGTTCCGGGCCCGCATCCTGGTCGTCGCCGTCCTCGTCGGAAATCGCGTTCGCCTGCTCGGTGACCGAGATGTTCACCACCGCCGGCATCACTTGCTTGACCATCGGCGCGAAGCTCGGCAGCGCCACCGCGGCCGGATCGGCATAGGCCAGGGGCGACAGAGCGAAACTCATGACGAGGAAAGCGGATATCGCAACCGCGCGCGCAGGGTGGTGGGACATGGAGGAGAGAGACATGAAACGACCTCGTTGCAGGAATGGCATTCTATGGCGCGGCCATGATGGGCGGCGGCGGATTACGCCGCCCCTTCCCGGCAATTAAATTCGCGTAATGTGGCGGATTATAGGCGACCGTGGCAGTGCTTGAATTTCTTGCCCGAGCCGCAGGGGCAGGGCGCATTCCGGGGCGTGCCCGCCCAAGGCGCGGGCGCCGCGGGCGCGGCATTGGCGGCGGGCGCGGTAGCCGGATCCTGGCGGCTTTCGACCATCGGACGCGGCGGCGGCGGCGCCATATCGCCGGGGCGTTCGACCTTCAATTCCACGTGAGCCAGCACGCTGGTCGCCTGTTCGCGCAATCCGACCAGCATGGATTGGAACAGATCGAAGGCCTCGCGTTTGTATTCGTTCAGGGGATCGCGTTGCGCGTAGGCGCGCAGGCTTATGCCCTGGCGGAGATGATCGAGCAAGGACAGGTGATCCTTCCACGTCTGGTCGAGCGTCTGCAGCACCAGGCTGCGTTCGGCCAGGCGCATGATGTCGGGACCGTAATTCGCCACTTTCTGCGCCATCTTCGCGTCGACCGCCTTGAGGATGCGGTCGCGGATCTCGCTGTCGGCGATGCCCTCTTCCTTGGCCCATTGTGCGACCGGAAGATCGAGATTGAAGACCCGGAGCGCCTCTTCGTGCAACGCGTCGGTGTCCCATTGGTCGGGCAGCGCGTTCTCGGGGATGCAGCGCTCGACCATCGACTCGACAACTTCCTGCCGCATATCGGCAACCATGGACGAGATGTTCTGATCGTTCATGATCTCGCGGCGCTGTTGATAAACCACCTTGCGCTGGTCGTTCATGACGTCGTCGAAGCGCAGCAGATGCTTGCGCATCTCATAGTTGCGCGCCTCGACCTTCTGCTGCGCCTTCTCCAGCGCCTTGTTGATCCAGGAATGGATGATCGCCTCGCCCTCCTGGAGGCCGAGTTTCTGCAACATGCCGTCCATGCGCTGCGAGCCGAAGATGCGCATGAGATCGTCCTCGAGCGATACGAAGAATTTCGAGGCGCCGGGATCGCCCTGGCGGCCCGAACGGCCGCGCAGCTGATTATCGATGCGCCGGCTTTCATGGCGCTCGCTGCCGACGACGAACAGGCCGCCGGCCTGGACCACGGCATCGTGCGCGGCCTGGATTTCGGCGCGAATCTCGGTCGCGCGCCGGTCGCGCGCGGCGGGATCGTTGATCGCCGGAAGCTCCTGCTTCAGGCGCATGTCGAGGTTGCCGCCGAGCTGGATGTCGGTGCCGCGGCCCGCCATGTTGGTGGCGATAGTCACCGCGCCGGGCTTGCCGGCCTGGGCGATGATAAAAGCTTCCTGCTCGTGATAGCGGGCATTCAGCACGTTGTGCGGAAGCTTGTTCTTCTTGAAGAGTTCGCTGAGCGTCTCGGATTTCTCGATGCTGACGGTGCCGATCAACACCGGCTGCTTGCGCGCCTGGCATTCCATGACCTGCTTCAGGATGGATTCGTATTTCTCGCGCGCCGTGCGATAGACCTCGTCGTCGAAATCCTTGCGGACACAGGGCTCATTGGTCGGAATCTCGATGACATCGAGCTTGTAAATATCCTGGAACTCGTTCGCCTCGGTCATCGCCGTGCCGGTCATGCCGGCCAGCTTCGGATAAAGGCGGAAATAATTCTGGAAGGTGATCGAGGCCAGCGTCTGATTCTCGTTCTGGACGTTGACGCCCTCCTTGGCCTCGAGCGCCTGATGCAACCCCTCGGAATAGCGGCGGCCCTCCATCATGCGGCCGGTGAATTCGTCGATGATGATGACCTTATCGTCGCGCACGATGTAATCCGTGTCGCGGGCGAAAAGCTTGTGCGCCCGCAGGGCCTGGTTCACGTGATGCACCAGCGACAGATTGTGGATGTCGTACAGCGTGCCGGCTTTCATCAGCCCGGATTCGCGCAACAAGCTCTCGATTTTTTCCACGCCCGCTTCGGTGAGCGTCACTGCGCGCTGCTTTTCGTCTTTCTCGTAATCCTCGGGCGCGAGTCTGGGTATGAGCTTGTCGGTGGCGCGATAGAGCTCGGAGGAATCCTCGGTCGGTCCGGAGATGATCAGAGGCGTGCGCGCTTCGTCGATCAGGATCGAGTCGACCTCGTCGACGATGGCGTAACTGAACGGCCGCTGCGCCATGTCCTCGAGCCGGAACTTCATGTTGTCGCGGAGATAATCGAAGCCGAATTCGTTGTTGGTGCCGTAGGTGACGTCGGCCGCATAGGCCTGGCGGCGCTCGGCATCGTTGAGTTCGTGCACGATGCAGCCGACGGACAAGCCCAGAAACTTGTAGATCTGGCCCATCCACTCGCTGTCGCGCTTGGCCAGATAATCGTTCACCGTGACGACATGCACGCCCTTGCCGGCGAGCGCGTTCAAATAGACCGGCAACGTGGCCACCAGCGTCTTGCCTTCGCCGGTCTTCATTTCGGCGATCATGCCGCGATGAAGCACCGCGCCGCCCATCAGCTGCACGTCGAATGGCCTTTGGCCGAGAGTGCGCTTGGCCGCCTCGCGCACCGTGGCGAAGGCCTCGGGCAGCAAGTCGTCGAGCTTTTCGCCGTCGGCGAGCCGTTTCTTGAAGGCATCGGTGCGCGCGCGCAAATCCGCATCCGAAAGCGCGGCCGTCTCGGCCTCCATCCCGTTGACGTCGTCAACGATGGACTGGAGTCCTTTGATATAGCGATCGTTGGCTGAGCCAAATAGTCGTCGGGCAAGGACGCCGATCATCAAGACCTCGAAAACGGAACAGGCGGGTGACGGGTCGCCGCGGCGACGCTATGAGAGATAGGGACATATAATGCGAGTGTCAATTCGGCGCCCGCGCCCGGCGTCAAAATTAACGCTTCCGATGCTTGTCCTGAAGGCGGTGATATGCTTTATGAGCGGCCTGTGCCCCGCGCCCCACCGCGGAGCCCGGCTGAAAGGACTCTCGATGATTATTACAGCGCGCCGCGCGATGTTCGCTTGCCTGATCCTTGCTCTGGCAGCCGGCCCGGCCTTGGCGCAGTCGGCTGCGCCGGCAGCCGCTCCGGCCGGCGGCGGTGACCCGGTGGTGGCCCGCGTCAACGGCGAGGCGCTGCACCGCACGGATGTGATCATCGCCTATCAGGCGCTGTCTCCCGAAACCCGGCAGAACTTCACGCTCGAGCAGGCCTATCCCCAGGTGATCAATCAGCTGGTGAGCATGGTCGTGATCGAGCAGGCCGCCCGTAAGGCTAAGGTCGACGCCGACCCTTTCGTCAAGCGGCGCATGGCTCTGGCCGACGACCAGATCCTGCAGGACGCTTATTTCAATTCGATCCTGCAAAAGGAAATCACCAAGGATCAGATTCAGGCGGCCTATAACCAATACGCCAAGGACGCGCCCAATCGCGAAGAGATCAACGCCCGCCACATCCTCTTGCAGACGGAGGATCAGGCCAAGGACGTCATTGCCCAGCTCAAAAAGGGCGCCGATTTCGCCACCCTGGCCAAGGACAAGACCACCGATCCGGCCGGCAAGGCTTCGGGCGGCGATCTCGGCTGGTTCGGTCAAGGCGATTTGGATCCCGACTTCACCGCCGCCGCCTTCAAGCTGAAGAAGGGCGAATACTCGCAAACTCCGGTGCGGACCCAGTATGGCTGGCACGTCATCATGGTCGTCGACCGCCGGCCGATGAAGGTGCTGCCCTATGAACAGATGGCGCCGCGGCTGGCCCAGCAGATGGCGCAGGTCATCATCGGCCAGCGCGTCAAGGATCTCGATGCCCAGGCCAAGGTCGAGGTCTTCGCGCTCGATGGCAGCAAGCTACCCTCGGCCGGCGACGCGCCGCAGGCGGGACCGGCGCCGAAGCCCGCAGCCGCGCCCGGGCTGGCCCCGGCGAACCAGAATTCGGGCGCCGCCGCGCCCGGCGCGCCGGTGCTGTCGCCCGCGACCGCGCCGGACCAGTTGAACAAGCCCTGAGCAGGGCCGGCATTCGCCCGCGACGGACATGACCGCCGTTTCTCCGCTCGCGCCTGCGCGCTTTCCCGGTCTGCTGCCCATTGACGGGGTCAGACTGGCCACCGCGCATTGCGGCATCCGTTACAAGAGCCGCACCGATCTGACGGTCGTGTTGCTTGATTCCGGCACGGCGGTCGCCGGCGTTTTCACGCGTTCGCTCACGGCGGGAGCGCCGGTGGACTGGTGCCGCAAGGCGTTGCCGCTCGGGAAGGCGCGCGCCATTGTCGTCAATTCGGGTAACGCCAATGTCTTCACCGGAAAAGCGGGACGCAAGGCGACCGAAGCGACGGCCAGGGCGATGGCAAAGCTGCTCGGCTGCGGTCCGCGCGAGATCTATGTTTCCTCGACCGGCGTGATCGGCGAGGTTCTGCCCTACGAGAAGATCATCGCCGCGCTCCCCGGTGCCGCCACGGCGGCGTCGGTGCGTGCCTGGGATGAAGCCGCGCAGGCGATCATGACCACCGACACCTTTCCCAAGGGCGCGACGCGCACCGCCCGGATCGGCGGCACGCGCGTTGTCATCAACGGCATCGCCAAGGGTTCGGGCATGATCGCACCCGACATGGGCACCATGTTGGCTTATGTCTTCACCGACGCGAATCTCCCGGCCAAGGTGTTGCAATCCCTGCTCACGCAGGGCAACGAGCGTGCCTTCAATTCGATCACGGTGGACGGCGATACCTCGACCAGCGATACGCTGCTGCTTTGCGCTACGGGAAAGGCGAAGCACAAACGCGTCGCTTCGGCGGCCGATCCGCTGCTCAAGGACTTTCGAGGAAAGCTGAATGAGGTGCTGATCGATCTCGCGCAGCAGATCGTGCGCGACGGCGAGGGCGCCGAGAAATTCATCACCATCGAGGTTTCCGGCGCGGCCTCGAACCAGGCGGCCAGACGCGTCGGCTTGGCCATAGGCAATTCGCCGTTGGTCAAGACCGCGATCGCCGCCGGCGACGCCAATTGGGGACGCATCATCATGGCGGTGGGCAAGGCGGGCGAGAAGGCCGACCGCGACCGTCTCGCGATTTCCATCGGCGGCGTCAAGATCGCGGCCAAGGGCGGTCCGGTGCCGGGCTATGACGAAGCGCCGGTGGCGCGTCACATGGCCGGGCGCGATATCCGCGTCTCGGTCGATCTCGGCATCGGCAAGGGAAGCTGGACGGTGTGGAGTTGCGACCTGACGCACCGGTACATCGACATCAATGGCAGCTACCGGAGCTGATGCTCCCAGCGTCCAGGTTGTTTGCGTCGCTCTGATCGACGCCGACGGCCGCGTGCTGCTGGCCGAGCGGCCAGCGGGCAAAACCATGGCCGGGCTGTGGGAGTTTCCCGGCGGCAAGGTGGGATCGGGCGAAACGCCCGAGGCGGCGTTGATCCGTGAACTCAAGGAGGAGCTCGGCATCGACGTTGCCGAATCCTGCCTCTCGCCCTTCGCCTTCGCCTCGCACCGCTATGACGGCTTCCACATCCTGCTGCTGCTTTATGTTTGCCGCCGCTGGCAGGGTCTCGTCGCCGCCCGCGAAGGCCAGAAGCTGGCCTGGGTGCGGAAGGATCGACTCGGCGGTTATGCCATGCCGCCGGCCGACAAGCCGCTTGTGGCGATGATTCAAGACCTGCTCTAGGCTCTGCGCCATGAAAGCTTTCCGCGTTCTGATCCTTGTCTTTCTGCTGGCCGGTTGCGGCTGGGAAGCCCAACAAGAGCTCGAAATCCTCAAATCGGATCAAAACGGCATCACCATCAAGGCCGGGATGGCGACCACGCCGGACCGGGTGGCGACTGTCTATTGCCAGGGCATGAGGAAATTGATGGTGCCGAAAGGCGCGGAGGTCATCAGCGACTACCAAAAAGTCTTTTATTACGCCTGCCTTTGAAGTCTTCGGCCCGGGCCTTCAGGCCGGCGCCCAGGCGGTGAGCGAAATCACCTGGAAGCTGGCGCGGATGCGGCCGCCCGGCGCCGGAAAGTTCCGGCGGTAGAGTTCGCCCGCGCGCGCGAGCGTGGCCCGCCGCGTCAGGCCGCGGCGGCGCTCGATCAGCGCGTTGCTCTCGCCCATGGCGCGAAGATCGCGCATCAGCGCCGGCAGGTCGGGATAGGTGACCTCGATGCGGTCGCCGTCCACCACCGGCTCCTGAAAGCCCGCGCGCTGCAGCAGGCCGCCCAGGTCGCGCAGATCGGCGAAAGGCGAGACGCGCGGCCCGGCGCCGCCTTCAATCTCAAGCTCGGCCTCCATCAGGGCCGAACCCAGCTCGGTCAGGGTCTCGCCGCCGAACAGCGAGGCGAGCAACAGCCCGCCGGGCTTCAAGGCTTGGCGCAATTGGATCAACGCGCCCGGCAGATCATTGGTCCAATGCAGCACCAGATTGCTCAGCACCAGGTCGAATGAACCGGGCGCGAAAGGCAGCGCCTCGGCCTCGCAGACGAGCGACGGCCGGGGGGCGCGGGCGGCGAATTCCGACGCCGGATCGGCCGAAACTAGATATTCGATCCCGCCCCTGCCCTTCACGGCACGAGTCATCACGCCGTCGCGGCAACCCAAATCGAGGGCATAGGGAAAGCGCCGCCTGACGTCGTCGAGGCGGTCGGCGAGCGTCTCCGCCGCTTCCATCACCAGAAAATCGGGCGCGTCCGGCAAATTGGCCGCGCGCGCCCGGTGGCGGCGCAGCGCCCTGCTGTCAAACAGCAGCATGGGGGATTTGGCGACCATCCCGCCACTATCGCCGCCGCGCGATCCAATTGACAAGAGCGGGGCGGCAGCCTGTCATTAGCCGGGATGGAACCCGTCTCCGCGCTCGATTTCCGCCGCCTCGGCGGCGCGTTGTTGGATCTGCTGTTGCCGCCGCGCTGCCTGCGTTGCGGCGAAGCGGTGAGCGAGCAAGGCGCTTTGTGCGCCGAATGCTGGCACAAGATCAGCTTCATCGGCACGGCTTGTTGCGATTGCTGCGGCCTGCCTTTCGACCTGGATCTCGGCCAGGACACGCTCTGCGCCTTGTGCGCACGCGACAAGCCGCCCTTCTCCCGGGCCCGTTCGGCTATGCGCTATGACGAGGAGAGCCGCCCCCTGGTGCTCGCCTTCAAGCACGGCGACAAGCTGCAGCTGGCACCCGCGCTCAGCCGGTTCATGCGCCGCGCCGGTGAATCGTTGCTCGCGGAAACCGACGTGATCGTCCCGGTGCCCTTGCATTGGACGCGGCTGTTCGCGCGCCGCTACAACCAGGCCGCGGTGCTGGCGCATGCGGTCGGCAAGGCGAGCGGAATTCCGGTGGGCGCGGACTGGCTGCAGCGCCACCGCGCCACGCCTTCGCAGGGACGGCAGAGCCGCGCCGAGCGCCGGTGCAACGTGGCCGGCGCCTTCGCCGTCAAGCACGGCCGCAAGGTTGAAAATCTGCGCGTGTTGCTCATCGACGACGTGCTCACCACCGGCGCCACCGTGGCGGAATGCGCCATGGTGCTGCTCAAGGCCGGTGCCATGCGGGTCGACGTGCTGACGCTGGCGCGGACATCGCGTCCCGAAAACTAAAAGGCTGGAACTAAAGGGCAATCTTGATTTGGCGCGGATTTCGCCCAAATATGGAGTTGATGGCCAAGGTCGAGCTCTACACCACCATGTTCTGCCCCTATTGCGCGCGGGCGCGCAGCCTGCTGGCCAAGAAGGGCGTGGACTACGCCGATATCGACGTCATGGCCGACACGGCCAAACGCGACGAGATGGTGGCGCGTTCGGGCGGCCGCCAGACCGTGCCGCAGATTTTCATCAACGGCAGCCATATCGGCGGTTCGGACGAGCTGGCGGCGCTCGACCGGGCCGGCAAGCTCGACGCCCTGCTGGGCCTGGGCGCATGAGCAAGGTTTTCCAGGCCGCCTGCGTGCAGCTGACCTCCGGCCCCGAGATCGCAGCCAATATCGCCGCATCCTCCGATCTTGTCCGCCGCGCGCGCGACCAGGGCGCGGATTTTATCCTGACGCCCGAAGTCAGCGACATGATCGAGCCCAAGCGCGCGCTGGCTCTTGAAAAGGCCAAGCCCGAAAGCGAACATCCCATGTTGGCCGCGTTCCGCGCGCTCGCCCGCGAGACCGGAGCGTGGCTGCTGCTGGGTTCGGCCGTGGTGCGCGATCGGGACGCGGAACGGCTTGCCAACCGCTCGTTCCTCATTTCGCCGCAAGGCGAAGTCGCGCAGCGCTACGACAAGATTCACATGTTCGACGTCGATCTGCCGACCGGCGAAAGCCACCGCGAGTCCAAGACTTACCGCGCCGGCGACCGGGCGGCGCTGGCCGAACTGCCCTGGGGCGCGCTCGGCATGACCGTGTGCTACGATTTGCGCTTCCCGCATCTCTATCGCGCGCTCGCCAAAGCCGGGGCGGATTTCCTGTCCGTTCCTTCGGCCTTCACCGTGCCCACCGGCAAGGCGCATTGGCATGTGCTGCTGCGCGCCCGCGCCATCGAAAACGGCTGCTTCGTCTTCGCCCCGGCGCAAAGCGGCGAGCATGGCGGCGGCCGGCGGACTTACGGCCACAGCCTCATCGTCTCGCCCTGGGGCGAAATCCTGGCCGAGGCGGAGGACGGTCCCGGCTTCATCATGGCGGCGATCGATCCGGCCAAGGTTGCGGAAACGCGCCGCGCCATTCCGGCGCTGACCCATGACCGTCCCTTCGCCGCGCCGAAGCGCGGAGCCAAACCCGGCATCGCCGCCGCCGAATAGCTAGTCCTCGCGTTGCGCCGGGTTGTCGGTGGTCAGGTCCAGGACTTCGTAGACCGGGCACCAGCCGCCGATCGCGGTCAGGATCGGAATCACGCCGATCAGCGCGAGCCAGCGCGGATCCACCTGCCAGATCAAAATCGCGGCGATGATCGCCAGGCCGATGACGATTCGGGTTGCGCGGTCATGCCAGCCGACATTGCGTTTCATCGCCATCCTTACCTCCATGAACCGACGCGGCCGGATTATAGACCCAAATCCGTGCCACCGGCCTCGATCGAAATCAATCCGCGGGCCGCTGCGGCGCAGCAAGGCCGGAATGTCGCATTAACGCTTGACCATTCGGAGCGGCAAAACCATCTTGCCCCCACTCTTTTGCCCGCCCCTATTCCGGCCCATCCCGAAAGACCCCGCAGCATACCGCAATGCCCAGATTTCTGACCCTCGACGACCTCGATGCCAAGGGCAAGCGGGTTCTCGTCCGCGCCGATCTCAACGTGCCGGTGAAGGATGGCCGCGTCACCGATCAGACGCGCATCGCCCGGCTCGCCCCCACCATCCGCGAACTGGCCGAAAAGGGCGCGCGTGTCGTGGTCGTCTCGCATTTCGGCCGGCCCAACGGCAAACCCGACCCGAAGCTTTCGCTGCGGCCGATCGTCCAGCCGCTGGCCAGGGCGCTGAGCGGACGCCATGTGGCCTTCGCCGAGGATTGTATCGGCCCCCGGGCCAAGGCGGTGGTCGAGGGATTGAAGCCCGGCGAGATCGCGCTCCTCGAAAACCTCCGCTTCCACAAGGGGGAAGAGGCGAACGACAAGGGCTTCGCCAAGGCGCTGGCATCGCTCGCCGATATCTACGTCGACGACGCCTTTTCCTGCGCCCACCGCGCCCATGCCTCAGTCGAGGCGGTGGCGCATTTGCTGCCGGCCTATGCCGGGCGGCTGATGGAGGCCGAGTTGAAGGCGCTGTCCGCCGCGCTCGAACACCCGCAGCACCCGGTAGCGGCCATCGTCGGCGGCGCCAAGGTTTCGACCAAGCTCGACATGCTGCATTTTCTCGTCGCCAAGGTGCAGTTCCTGGTCATCGGCGGCGCCATGGCCAACACCATGTTGTTGGCCGAGGGACGCGGCGTCGGCAAATCGCTGATCGAACGCGATCTGCTCGACGCGGCGCGACGCTTGCGCGGCGATGCGGACAAGGCCGGATGCGAACTGATCCTGCCGGTCGACGCGGTGGTGGCGAAGGAATTGAAACCGGGCATCGAATCCGCGACCGTTACCATCGACCAAGTGCCGCAGGATTCCATGATCCTCGACATCGGCCTGCGCAGCGTCGGCCTCATCGCCGAGAAACTCGCCACCTGCCGCACCCTGGTCTGGAACGGACCGGTCGGCGCCTTCGAGACCAAGCCCTTCGAACAGGGCACATTCGCGATTGCCCGGCTGATCGCGGATATGACCCAGACGGGAAGGCTACGCAGCGTCGCCGGCGGCGGCGACACAGTGGCGGCGTTGGCGGCGGCTGGCGTCACCAACAAGCTCTCCTATGTCTCGGCCGCCGGGGGTGCCTTTCTCGAATGGCTCGAAGGCCGCGAACTGCCGGGCATCAAGGCCCTGAAGCGCTAGGGCAACGCTGGGGCGCGATGACGCCTCGAGCCTAGAATTCGTATTCCTCGATGATCATCGGCTCGTTTTTGGCGGCGGCGACCCATTCCTGATAGGCCGGCCAGGCCTCGATCGCGTCGCAATAGGCCTTGGCCTCGGCGTCCATTTCGACCGCGTAGGTCCTGAAACGGCTCACCACCGGCGCGAACATGGCGTCGGCGATCGAGAATGGACCGAACAGGTAGCCGCCCTTGACGCGGAAGCGCTTATGGCAATCGCGCCACAGCGCTATGATGCGATTGACGTCGGCCTGAGCCTCAGGCGTCAGGCCGCGATTGGCAAAGGAGCCGCGCATGTTCATGGGCAGATGCCGGCGCAGATTCCCGAATCCCGCATGCATCTCGGCGCTCACCGCGCGCGCCACGGCGCGGGCGTAATTCGAGCTCGGCCACAGCTTCTTCGCCGGAAACAGCTCGTCCAGATATTCGCCGATGGCCAGGGATTCCCAGATCACGGTCTTGCCGTGCTTGAGCGCCGGCACCCGGCCCGAAGGCGAATGGCGCATGATCTGTGTGTGGGTGTCGGGCTGGCGCAGCGGGATCATCACCTCTTCGAAGGTCACGCCCGAGCGCTTGAGCATCAACCAGGCGCGCAGCGACCAGGAAGAATAGTTCTTGTTGGCGATATAGATGGTGAAGTCCGCCATCGGCTATTCTCGGTTGCCATCAGCCCCGCCCTATGGTGGCGGGCACCGGGGCGGCGCGCAACCTCGACATTCGGGGCCGCGCCCGATTTTAACGCCTTGCGGGGAGAGGCTTTTTGACAGCAGCTTTGCCGTCCGCTTATCTCGTGCCCGAGAATCGGGCGGTCTCGCCGCAGGAGCGCGACTCGTTGAAAATAGATGCCAGGATTTGGGCCGACTCGGCTGATTCGACATGTTCCGGAGCCAAGCGATGAAGCTCGGGCGCAAGAAGCGCAAGGATCGCGGGACGGCCGAACCGGCGGCGGCGCGCATCGGCCTCAAGCCGCCGGGCGGCGGCAAGCTCAAATGGATCCGGGTCGGATTCGCCTGGGACTTGTTCGTGCTGTCGCCGCTCTTAGGGATTCCGCTGTTCCTGCGCAGACTGCCGCAATGGGGCGCGGCGATGCTGGGGCTGCTGCTGGTCTGGTTCGTGCTTGGCAGCCTGCTCGGCGGCCAACCGAGATGGATCGCTGGCGTAGCCGTCGCCGTGGCTTCTTTTCTGATCCAACTGTTCCTGGGCCTTTACGGCAACCGGCTGACGGCGCGATCCTATCTGCGCCACGGCTGGACGGTCGACCATCCGGATTACGCCGCCACGCGCAAGGTGGTGGCGCGCTGGAAGCTCAAGGGCTGACTACCGCCTGGTCCCGGTCTCGACCGTCTCGAGATCGAAAGCGGCGGCCATCAGCGCCTTGGTGTAAGGCTGCTGCGGCGCCTCGAAGATTTTCTTGGCCGGGCCGCGTTCCACCGCCTTGCCGTCCTTCAGCACCAGCACTTCATGGGCGAGCGCGCGCACCACGCGCAAATCGTGGCTGATGAACAGATAGGCGATGCCGTGGCGCCGCTGCAATTCGCGCAGCAAATCGACGATCTGCGCCTGGACCGACATGTCGAGCGCCGAGGTCGGCTCGTCGAGCACGATCAGGCGCGGCTTCAGCACCATGGCGCGGGCAAGGGCGATGCGCTGGCGCTGGCCGCCGGAGAATTCATGCGGGTAACGGTCGGCCGAGGCCGGATCGAGGCCGAGCTCGGCGAGCGATTCCTCGATCAGCCGCCGCCTGCCGGCGGCGTCGCCGCCGAGCCCATGCACCTTCAGCCCCTCCTCGACGATCTGGGCGAGCGAGAGGCGCGGCGACAGGCTGGCGAAAGGATCCTGGAAGACGATCTGCAACTCGCGGCGCAGCGGCCGCATCGCGGCGGGCCCGAGCGCCGCGATGTCCTTGCCGTCGTAGCGGATCGCGCCCTCGCTGGCCTGCAGCCGCAGCAGCGCCAGGCCGAGGGTGGTCTTGCCCGAACCCGATTCACCCACCACGCCCAGCGTCTCGCCGGCGCGGAGCGAGAGATCGACGCCGTCCACCGCCTTGATGTATCCGGTGGTGCGGCGCAAGAGTCCGGTCTTGACCGGGAACCAGACGCGCAAATCTTGCGCCTCGAGCAACACGGGCGGACGCGGCGACTTGGCCGTCGGCCGGCCGCGCGGCAGAGCGGCGAGCAGATGCTTGGTATAGGGATGCTTGGGATGCTCGAAGATCTCCTCGGTCGCGCCCTGCTCGACGATCTCGCCCTTGGTCATCAGCAGAACGCGGTCGGCCATTTTCCGCACGATCGTCAGGTCGTGCGTGATCAGCAGCAGCGCCATGCCGAAGCGGCGCTGCAAATCCTTGAGCAGCTTCAGGATTTGCGCCTGGATGGTGACGTCGAGCGCGGTGGTGGGCTCGTCGGCGATGAGGATGTCGGGCTCGTTGGCGAGCGCCATGGCGATCATGACGCGCTGGCGCTGGCCGCCCGAAAGCTGGTGCGGATAAGCATCGAGCCGGCTTTCGGCCTCGGCCAGCCCCACCAGCTTGAGCAATTCGACCGTCCGCGCCCGAGCTGGCTGTCCGCGCAACCCCTTGTGCAGGAGCAGTGTTTCGGTGATTTGCTTTTCGATCGTATGCAACGGGTTGAGCGAGGTCATCGGCTCCTGGAACACCATGGCGATGCGGTTGCCGCGGATGCGTTGCAGGACCGATTCCTTGGCGCCGACCAGCTCCTGGCCGTCGAATACGATGCTGCTGCCCTGGCCGTGGCTCGCCGGCGGGTAAGGCAGGAGCTGCAGGATCGAGAGCGCGGTGACCGACTTGCCCGAACCCGATTCGCCCACCAGCGCCACGGTCTCGCCCTTGTCGAGGGAAAAGGAGACGCCTTTGACCGCCGCCACATTTTGGCCCGCCACGGCGAAGCCGACGGACAGGTTGCGCACTTCCAGCAGCGCCATCAGCCGCCCCCCTTGCGCGGATCAAATGCGTCGCGCACCGCCTCGCCGACGAAGATCAGCAGGCTCAGCATCAAGGCCAGGAAGAAGAAGGCGGTCAAGCCCAGCCACGGCGCCTGGAGATTGGCTTTGCCCTGGGCCAGCAGTTCGCCCAGCGACGGCGAGCCGGGCGGCAGGCCGAAGCCCAGAAAATCGAGCGAGGTGAGGGTGGTGATCGAGCCGTTGAGGATGAAGGGCAAGAAGGTCAGCGTCGCCACCATGGCGTTGGGCAGGACATGCCGCCAGATGATGACCGGGTTGGATACGCCCAAGGCGCGCGCCGCGCGCACGTAATCGAAGTTGCGCGCGCGCAGGAATTCGGCGCGCACCAGATCGACCAGCGACATCCAGGAGAACAGCAGCATGATCCCGAGGAGCCACCAGAAATTGGGCTCGATCAGGCTCGACAGGATGATGAGCAGATAGAGCATGGGCAGGCCCGACCAGATCTCCAGGAAACGCTGGAAAGAGAGATCGACCAGGCCGCCGTAATAGCCCTGCACCGCGCCGGCGGCGACGCCGATGATCGAACTCGAAATCGTCAGCGCCAGACCGAACAGGACCGAAAGACGGAAGCCGTAGATCAGCCGCGCCAGCACGTCGCGCCCCTGGTCGTCGGTTCCGAGCCAGTTGACCCGGCTCGGCGGCGAAGGCACCGCCCGGCCGAGATCGAAATTGATGGTGCGGTAGCCGAAGGGAATGGGCGGCCACAACATCCAGCCGCCTTGTTCGATGCGGCCGGCAATGGCGCGGTCGCGGTAATCGGCTGCTATCGGCAGATCGCCGCCGAAATCGCTCTCGGTGTAATCGGCCACCACCGGGAAATAAAGATGGCCGGCATAGGAGACGATCAGCGGCCGGTCATTGGCGATGAATTCGGCGAACAGGCTCAGCCCGAACAGCACCAGGAAAATCCACAGCGACCAGAAGCCCCGCCGGTTGGCGCGGAAGCTCGCCAGCCGCCGGCGCGTCAGCGGCGAAACGGTCATGCCCGGACGGCGCAGCGGCGCGGTGGCGGTTTGGAGCGTCATGAGCCGCGCGTTCCGAAATCGATGCGCGGATCGACCAGCATGTAGGTCAGATCGCTGATCAGCTTCAGCACCAGCCCGACCAGGGTGTAGATGTAGAGCGTGGCGAACATGATCGGATAATCGCGGCCGATCGCCGCCTGGAATCCGAGCAATCCCAGGCCGTCGAGGGAGAAAATCACCTCGACCAGCAGCGCGCCGGTGAACAGGATCGAGACGAAGGCGGCGGGAAATCCCGCGATCACCAGCAGCATGGCGTTGCGGAAGACGTGGCCGTAAAGCACGCGCCATTGCGACAGGCCCTTGGCGCGCGCCGTCACCACGTACTGCTTGTTGATCTCCTCCAGGAAGCAGTTCTTGGTCAGCATGGTCAGGCCGGCGAAGCCGCCGATCACCAGCGACAGGACGGGCAAGGCGATGTGCCAGAGATAGTCGAGGATGCGCCCCGGCCAGGCGAGGCTCGACCAATCGTCGGACACCAGGCCGCGCAAGGGGAAGAGGCTGAAATAGCTGCCGCCGGCGAACAGCACGATCAGCAGCACGGCGAAGAGGAAGGCGGGCACCGCATAGCCCACGATGATGACGCCGCTGGTCCAGACGTCGAAGGCGCTGCCGTCCTTGACCGCCTTGCGGATGCCGAGCGGAATGGAAATGAGATAAGTGAGGAACGTGGTCCACAGCCCGAGCGAGATCGAGACCGGCAGCTTGTCGGCGATCAGCCTGATCACCGGGCGGTCCTGGTAGAAGCTGTCGCCGAAATTGAAGGTGAGATAGTTCTTCACCATCAGCAGGAAGCGCTGCGGCGCCGGCTTGTCGAAGCCGTAAAGCTTGTTGAGCTCGGCGATGAATTCGGGATCGAGGCCGCGCGAGGCGCGCGACTGGCCGGCGGCCTGGGATGCCGAGGTCGCGGTCGCGGATAACTCGCCGCCGCCGCCCGTCACCCGGTCGAGCGCGCCGGATCCCGTGCCGCGCAACTCGGCGATGAGCTGGTCGACCGGCCCGCCCGGCGCCGCCTGAACGATGACGAAATTCACCAGGATGATGGCGAACAGCGTCGGAATGATCAGGAGAATGCGGCGAAGGGCGTAGGCGAGCATAAGCGGTCAGTGCTGCTGGCGCTTGGCGTCGAGCGCCGCTTCCCGCGCCGGATCCACCCACCAGGTCTCGATCGCCAGGCCGTAGGGCGGCGAAACCGCCGGCCGCGCGAATTTGTCCCAGCTCGCCACGCGGAAATAGGGAAAATGCCAGTTCGGAATGACGTAATAACCTTGCAGCAGAACGCGGTCGAGCGCGTGCACCCGCGTCACCAGGCTTTGCCGGTCGGGCGCCTCGATGATCAGCGAAACCAGATCGTCCACCGCCGGGCTCGCGATGCCCAGCAGATTGCGCCCGCCCACATGCTTGCCCGATTCCGAGGTCCAAAAGTCGCGCTGCTCGTTGCCGGGCGACAGCGACTCGGGATAGAGCATCACGGTCATGTCGAAATCGAAGTTTTGCATGCGGTTTTCGTATTGCGCCGGATCGACGGTGCGGACATTGGCCGTGATCCCGATGCGCGCCAGGTTCTGGATGAAGGGCAACGCCACGCGCTCGAATTCCGGCTGATCGAGCAGGAACTCGAAGCGGAACGGCGTGCCCTTGGCGTCGACCAATTGCCCGTTCTTCACATTCCAACCGGCCTGGGCGAGGAGATCGAGCGCGGCGCGCAGATTGTCGCGGATGTCGCCTGAGCCGTCGGTCGTCGGCGGCGCATAGGCCTCGGTGAATGCCGCATCCGGAATCTGGCCGCGGTATTTCTCCAACAGCTTCAACTCGTCGGGTCCGGGCAAGCCCGAGGAAGCGAGATCCGAATTCGAGAAATAGCTCTTGGTGCGGGTATAGGCGCCATAGAACAGCGCCTTGTTGGTCCATTCGAAATCGAACAGATAACCCAGCGCGCGGCGCACGCGGGCGTCCTGGAAGATCGGCCGCCGGGTGTTGAAGCCGAAGGCCTGCATGCCCTGCGGCACCTTGTTGGGTATCTGCTCTTTCTTGATGAGACCGGATGCCAGCGCTGGGCCGTCATAGCCGATGGCCCAATTCTTGGAGACGTTCTCGACGCGAATGTCGTAGGCGCCGGCCTTGAAGGCTTCGAGCGCCACGGTCTGGTCGCGATAATAATCGTAGCGGATGACGTCGAAATTGTTGCGCCCGACATTGACCGGCAGATCCTTGCCCCAGTAATCGGGCACCCGGCGATAGGTCACGCTGCGGCCGGGATCGAAGGAGTCGATCTTGTAGGGCCCGCTGCCGAGCGGAATCTCGAGCGTGGTCTTGGCGAAGTCGCGGCCGCTCCAATAGGCCTTGGACAAAACCGGCAGTTCGCCGACGATCGAGGGCAATTCGCGGTTGGCGCCGTTGCGGAAGGTGAACTTCACCTGATGCGGGCCAGTCTTCTCGGCCTTGAGCACGTCGGCGTAATAAAGCCGCCAACGCGGATGGCCCTGGGCCTTGAGCGTATCGAAGGTCCAGACCACGTCCTCGGGCGTGATCGGGCTGCCGTCCCAGAAACGCGCCTGGGGACGCAGATTGTAGACGACCGACGCCTTGTCGTTCGCCACTTCGACGCTCTCGGCGATCAGGCCGTAGGAGGAAGAGGGCTCGTCCTCGGACGGCGTCATCAGCGTATCGAACATCGCGCCCACCCCCGCCGCCGGCTGGCCCTTCAAGGTGAAAGGGTTGAGCGTGTCGAAAGTGCCGATGGCGTCGTATTTGACGCCGCCGCCCTTGGGCGCGGCGGGATTGACGTAATCGAAATGCTGGAAACCGGCGGGATATTTCAGATCGCCGAACAGCGCCAGGCCGTTGCGTGGTTCGTCAGCCGAGGCATGGAAGGCGGGACAGGCCACGCCGAGCGCGGCAACAACCAGAACGAGGAGCCGTCTCATTTCGCCAGCTTTGCGCGCGCGGTCTCGGTCAGGCGGGGATCGCCGCAGGCCACCACCCGTCCGTCGGATTGGAGCGACAACGCCTTGCCCTGCCAATCGGTCATCGTGCCGCCGGCGCCTTCGACCACCGGCGCCAGCGCGCAGAAATCGTAGGGCTTCAGCCCGCTCTCGACGACCAGATCGACGAAGCCGCCCGCCAGCAGGCCGTAGGCGTAGCAATCGGCGCCGAAACGCGCGAGCTTGACCGCCGAGCGCAGGCGCTGGAACGCGGCGGCCTCGGCGCCCTCGAACATGTCGGGCGAGGTCGCGTAGAGCGTGGCTTCCCCTAGCGCGGTGCAGCCGCGGGTCTTGGCATGCCTGCCGTTCATCAGTGTGGCGTGGCCGGCCGCCCCGACCCAGCGCTCGCGCGAGATCGGCTGGTCGATCACGCCCAGCACCGGCTTGCCCTTGAAGGCGAGGGATATCAGCGTGCCGAACAGCGGCACGCCGGAGATGAAGGATTTGGTGCCGTCGATCGGATCGAGCACCCAGACGTAATCCGCCTCGGGCCGCACGCGCCCGAATTCCTCGCCCCAGATACCGTGATCGGGATAACGCGCCTCGATCATCTCGCGCATCGCCTTTTCCGCCTCGCGGTCGGCGACGGTGACCGGGGTCCGGTCCGGCTTCTGTTCGACGGCTATCTTCTGGCGGAAATGGCGACGGATGATTGCGCCCGTCCGCTCGGCGAGTTCGCCGGCTAGCGCCAGATACGCGGCTGAGACCTTATCCGTCATGCCGCGTGATATTAGAGGGCTAGGCGCTATTTGCCAGCGGGCTGCGCGGGGGCCGTAGCTGCGGGTTTGGCGGGAGAAGCGGGTGCGGCGGGTGCCGCCGGCGCGGCCGGCAGCGGCTTGGGGCTGTCGCTCAAGCTGTTGAGATAGGCGATGACATCGGCGCGGTCCTTGGCCTTGGGAAAGCCGGCGAAGGTCATCTTGGTGCCTTTGGCGAAGGCCTGCGGGTTGGTGAGCCAGGCGTTGAGATTGTCGACCGTCCAGCTGCCGCCCTTGGCCTTGAGCGCGTCGGAAAAGGCGAAGCCGTTATGGCCCTGCGCGATCTCGTCGCCGACGATGCCGTAGAGGTTGGGGCCGATGCGGTTGGGATCGCCCTTGTTGAAGGTATGACAAGTGGCGCAGACCTTGGCGTCGCTCTGGCCGTTGGCGACGTTCGCGGTCGCCAGCAGCGGGCCGATCGGCTCGGGCGCCGTCGGAGCGGCTGGCGCGGCCGCGGCCGGCTGATCGGTGATCGCGATCTCGTAGGCGTTCTTCTCCGGCATCTTGGGCTTGATCAGCGCGCTGGCGATGAAGCCCGAGACCATGGCGACGATCATCGACGCCAGGATGGCGCCCGCGATTTTGTTCATCTCGAAGGACATGGAATCCCGATCACCCCCGTTAGCCGCGCCGGAAAAGCCGATTTCCGCCAGCGAGGCAACGCAATATGATCGAGAGGCGGGCGGCAAATTCATGCGGCATAACGCCGCAATGCCCGCAGCCAAGGACTCCGCGACTCGCCTGTGGACAAACCCGATCCGATCGTCCTGATACCCGCCCGTCTGGCCTCGACCAGGCTCCCGGGCAAGCCGCTCGCCGCCATCGCGGGCGAGGCGATGATCGTCCATGTCTGGCGCCGCGCCATGGAAGCCCAGATCGGGCCGGTGGTGGTGGCCTGCGCCGAGGAAGCGATCGCCCACGCTGTTGCGCGCGCCGGCGGCAAGGCCGTGCTCACCCGGCCCGATCATCCCTCGGGCTCGGACCGCATCTTCGAGGCGCTGATGCAAATCGATCCCGGCGGCAAACATGACGTGGTGGTGAACGTGCAGGGCGATCTGCCGCTGCTCGACCCCGCCGCCATCCGTGCGGCGCTGGCGCCCTTGAGCGACGCCGCCTGCGACATCGCCACGCTGTGCGCAGCCCTTGAGCCTGGGGAGATTAACGTCCCAAGCGTGGTCAAGGTGAAGGCGGCGTTCGCGCCGGGCAAGAGCATCGCGCGCGCCCAATCCTTCTCGCGCAAAGCCGATCCTCCCGCTTATCACCATATCGGGCTTTACGCCTACCGGCGCGGCGCGCTGGCGCGCTTCGTCGCCTTGCCGCCGAGCGCGAGCGAAAAACGCGAGAACCTCGAACAACTGCGCGCGCTCGACGCCGGCATGCGTATCGACGTGGCGCTCGTTGACGCCGTGCCCTTCGGCGTCGATACTCCGGCCGATCTCGAACGCGCCCGCACGCTGTTCGCGCAACGCCAACCCCCCAAGCCCGCCAAAGCCCGATGAACTCCAAAGCCTCCGCCACGCGCCGCATCGCCTTCCAGGGCGCGCCCGGGGCCTATTCCGACCTCGCCTGCCGGCATGTCTTCCCCCGAATGAAGACGCTCGCCTGCCCCGGCTTCGAGGACGTGATCGCCGCGGTGCGGCGAGGCCGCGCCGAGCTCGCCATGCTGCCGATCGAGAATTCGGTCGCCGGCCGGGTCGCCGACATTCACCACTTGCTGCCCGATTCCGGGCTTTACATCATCGGCGAGCATTTCGAGCGCGTGCAGCACCAGCTGCTGGCGCTGCCCGGCGCCTCGCTCAAGACGCTCAAAACCGTGCGCAGCCACGTGCACGCCCTGTCGCAATGCCGCGCGCTCATCCGCAAGCTGGGCTTGAAGCCGGTGGTCGCCGCCGATACCGCCGGCGCCGCGGCCGAACTGGCCGAGAGCGGCGACAAGACGGCGGCGGTGATCGCTTCCGAATTGGCCGGCAAAATCTACGGCCTCAAGGCCCTGAAAAAAAACATCGAGGACGCCAACCACAACACCACCCGCTTCCTCATCATGGCGCGCAAACCCCGCACCCCGCCCGATGACGGACGCCTGACGGTCACCACCTTCGTCTTCAACGTGCGCAACGTGCCGGCGGCGCTCTATAAGGCGCTGGGCGGCTTCGCCACCAACGGCGTCAACATGACCAAGCTCGAAAGCTACATGGTGGGCGGCGAGTTCACCGCGACCCAGTTCTACGCCGATGTCGAGGGACATCCGCGCGCGCGCGCGCTGGCGTTGGCGCTGGAGGAGCTGGATTTCGTAACCCGCAAGCTCAAGATCCTCGGGGTCTATTCCGGACATCCCTTCCGCGCCAAGGCGGCGAGGAAGACCAAGCAAGATTAGGGAGGTGCCGCCCATGATCCTCGAAATCGCCCAGATCGACGTCAAGCCCGGGCTCGAAGCCAAGTTCGAGCAGGGCGTGCGCGACGCCATTCCGCTGTTCAAGGCGGCCAAAGGCTGCAAGGGAATGGAGCTGCGGCGCTCGATCGAGCAGACGCGCCGCTACCGCGTCATGATCCAATGGGAGACGCTGGAGAACCACACCGTCGATTTCCGCGGCTCGGAGGATTTCAAGAAATGGCGGGCGCTGGTGGGCGATTGTTTCGAAAGCCCGCCTCAGGTCGAGCACGTCGCTCTCGCCTTCAAGGGTTTCTGAGCCATTCCTCGATCAAGCGCCGCGCGATCGAATCGCGGCGCGGCAGGCGAAACCGGTCGTCGTCGCGATGCTGGAGGATGAAATCGCGCGCGAACCAATGCGCCGCCTCGAGCTCGTTGCCGTCGAGGTGGATGTCGCGGGTGCGGGCGCGGGCGTAAAAGCCCAGCATCAGCGAGGACGGAAACGGCCAGGGCTGCGAGGAATGATAGGCGATGTCCTCGATGGCGATGCCGGTCTCCTCACGCACTTCGCGCGCAACCGCCTCCTCCAGGCTTTCGCCCGGCTCGACGAAGCCGGCCAGGGTCGAATGCATGCCCGGCATCCAGGCGCGCTGGCGGCCCAACAGGCAATGATCGCCGTCATGGACCAGCATGATGACCGCCGGATCGGTGCGCGGGAAATGCGTGGCGCCGCAGGCGGCGTTGGTGCAGCGCCGCAGATGGCCGGCCTGCTCCGACCGGCTGGGATGGCCGCAGACGG
>Ga0209006_10000626_pt1 | contig 32722 bp, 29 predicted proteins | sample JacPin_JW_Ref_O2_FD_188567 | JGI IMG/M metagenome (GOLD analysis project Ga0209006, IMG submission 188567) | Forest soil microbial communities from Algoma, Ontario, Canada - Jack Pine, Ontario site 1_JW_Ref_O2 (SPAdes) (version 2) | ecosystem: Environmental > Terrestrial > Soil > Boreal... | reverse complement strand
CCGCAACGAGAACCGAAGAAAAAGCGCGCTGCATCACAACGAAGCAAAAAAAGTAAGCGGCGTACTACTAGAACTATCGTTACATCAGATTATGATGATGGACATAAAGATTTATTGACGCATCGTGGTGCACCATTTTCACTGCCATTGCCTGCAGGTACATTTTGGCTAAGTTCCCGTTTTGGACCACGCCCCCGTGCCGATGGTTCAGCGGGGTTTCACCATGGCATCGATTTGGCAGCAAATAAGGGTACGCGTGTTTATGCTGCGCGCTCTGGTGTAGTGTTTCACGCGGGATATGATAATGGGTATGGTAAAACGATCGTTATAAAGCATGGTGCCCACTTTAAGACGCGCTATGCTCATCTCGATAGAATTTTAGTGCGAACGGGAGATACTGTGATGCGCGGTGCTATTATCGGTGCAGTGGGCTCAACGGGGCATGTGCGTAAAAAGGGAGGCGACGGTTCACATTTGCATTTTGAAGTATATTATCATGGTAAGCGCGTTGATCCGCTGCAATTTTTTCCAAGCCAGAAAATACATCGATGTCGGTCGATCTACGAGTAGCCCTGTCATCCTGAGGCGCCTTCCTTTAGCGCCGAAGGACCTATGTAACTGTTGCCACTCACCACAACCCATGCCCCTCATTCTGAAACAACGATTCCCCACGCGCCAAAAACTCCCGAAACGCAGGCCGCATCGCCCACGCACCCAATCCCAATCCCTCTTTACCCACAAACTTTTCCCAGGAAGCATCCACAGCCGCAACTTCCTCAGGTGTCTTCCGGCTCTCCAACTCCAGCGACTCAAGCAATGTCACCTTCCGTCCATTTGACTCGCTGGCCTTCGCATCTTTCTTTCGCAGACAATCCATGGCGTGCGGCCAATGCACGCTCAAAGCCACAAACTTCGCCATCATCTCATCCGATGGCAGCTCCTTCTCACTCGCTACGCCATCCACCTGCAAGCTATGCCGCAGCGTGCTGTAAAAACGGAATACGTTCACATACCTCTTAATCTGCCGTGGATTCCCATCCACGAGTTGCGCCACTTCCTTCACAAACTTCGCCATCAGCGGATCGCGCTCCACAAACGCTTGCGCGTAAGCCCGCTTGCTCGCTTCCGCCGCCGCACGCCGCTTCTCCAGCGGAGCATCCGCCAACACTTTATTGCTCTTTTCCACTACCTCACTCAAGCTCAGGCCCGTTAACTCGATCTTGAACTGTTCAACATCTTCTTCTTTCAAAGGCTCCAGCGCCGCCATCCGGACCTTTTCAAAGTCGGATAATCCACCGGACGGCATCGTTAACCCGATCTGCGATCGAAACTCCTGCTGCGGCACGTTTGCCATCATGCCCGCCATATGCGCATTGAACTCGCGCATTCCCGTCAACGACTCCACATAAGAATCCCTTCCCCCCGGAGTCGGCGGCGGAATCATAATGGGAAGCTGAATAATCTTCTCCATGAACCGCCACCCCACCGGCACCGACTGGTCCGTCAGTCCCATCTCCTCCGCCTTCTGAATCACATCCTTATTCGCCACCTCCAGCGCCGCCGCCACCATCCCCGGCTCCATCCCCAGAACAAAAATGCAATTCGGGTAATCGCCACAAAGAAATAGATTGATCGCCTCGACTACATCAGCGACTTTATTCGGCGCACACCGATCCAAATCGTCCACAAACACAACCAGCGGCGCTTTCGTGGAAGACTGTGGATCAACCGCCCGCGTGAAAGAGCCTGCCGTTGGCGCCGGCGTGGAAGAGATGGACTCTGCCGCTAACGTGGAAGAGCGGCGCTTTAGCGCCGCGTCAGCCGCTGAATGATCTGGGGCTTTAGCCCCCGTGGTCATCTCCGTCGCGATCCTAGGACGCTGCGCTTCTTCCGGCGGCAGTTGCGCTTCCGTCACCAACTCCAACACATCCCGCATATCCGATTCCACCAAATGCAAATACCCCATCTTCCCTTCATACCCCGGCTCCCGCACCATCTCCTTCACCGTATCCGCCGCTTTGTCCCCAAGCTTGTCCCAAAACTTCCAAACCAAACCGAACAATCCCGAAAGCACCGTCAATCCCTGAAGCCATTTGCTAATCCACTCGTGCGTCGGCACAACCGGAAAGGCCGCAATGGCCCATACCACGACGGAACACGCAACCAACAAAACCACCGCGAGGGGCAATAACTGCCGCGCCACCGACTCATAAACTTTCTTCCGCACCTGATCAGCATTCACCCGCCGCGCATGCAGCCTCAACCAGAACAACTCCCGGTCCCGGATGCTCATTCGCGCCGTCACCTGGTTGATGATGCAGTGCGCCATCCCCGCCCACACCTGCTCACTGGTCTGGTACTTCCACGCGTTAAACCAAACTGTGATCCGCGCCGGAAAGTTATAGTCTTTCCCCTTTTTCAACCTGAGCCCCATCGGCTTCGTGCTGTCCTTCAGTCGCCCCAACATCTCCCTTAACGTCAGCTGCGGATGTAAGTTCTCCAGAATCTTGGCGCGTCCGGCCTCATTAACCGTGGCACCGCCATCCAGCAACTCCTGCACCCGCTTCATCAACGAAGTCTTCCCCGCGCCCCACGGAGCCTTAATCCCGATCGTCAGCGGAGCCACCGTCTCCTCATGCGTAATCAACTCCGCAATCGTCCTCGCATAAGCCTCATACCCCAGCCGGTCCTCCCGGCACCATAAATCCGAAGCCACCTTGGGTGTCGGATTCGCGGGCATGGACTTGGCATCTGCGTTTCCCAGGGATTTGAACGGGTCAAACCCGAGAATGTCCTGAAGCGGCGGTACCGGCTCCCTCAGCGGCGGGGCGTCGTAAAGAACTACGTCCTCCTTCTTGACTCCAAACTGCGCAATCGCCTGGACCATCCTGCAGTCTTCCACCGACAGCACCCCATAAAGAAGGTGCCTGCTGCGAATCGGCCCCGTTTTCGCGACCTGCGCGGCTTCAACAAAAGCCCTGCGCACGTGCCTGGACAGAGCCGGCAGCCTCGCCAGCCCCGGAGCTTTGTAGTCCTCTGGAACCACGGTTCCGACGGTCTCGCGAATGATCTGGGCCAGCCTGTGCGGAGCAATCTTCGCCACTTCAAACAGCCGACGGGTTGGCCCATCCGCCTTATCGAATAAGGCAGCGATGAGGTACTCCATGTGAACCGCACCCTGCCCCGCCGACCGCCGCATCCCATCCGCCTTCGCTACCGCATTCCGGCTCGACACACTAAGCCGTGCGAATAGATCCGCGTCCGACAGTTCGACTCGCTTCGCGCCGGAGTCCTCACCGTCCGTCAGCACCACGGTCGCCGAAACCGGCTCGCCCGCTGTCGCCGTTGCGTCGGCCGGATACTCCGGTACAGGATCAGCGGCCTTATTCCCAGCAACAACTTGATAGAGTTCCTTAGGGAAGGGACCCGGCGACTTCGGGTCAAAGGGAAATTGGGGCACAAGATTGCGCACTGCGTCCGTCACCTTACTCTGCGCCATATCGATCAAGCTAATCACGCCAACAGCCGAGCTCAGTGCGTCTCGTCGGACAGATTCGACAATTCCAACCACTACGGCATCTTGGAAGACCGGAGCGCCAACCGTAGGCGTTGGCAAAGTCACGTCGAAATCCAACCCCAGCCTAAATGAGAAAAGAGCCGAGCCAAGGTTCACGATTCCCCGCGATAGGAAGGCAGACCCCTGACCATCTTCGTAGGAAAGGACATGACAAATACTTCCCGTCTCTGGAATCCCGCTAGTCTCAACTAAACCGGGAGCAAGCGGAATAGGAAGAGTCCCGGAAAAACTCAAAACGGCGAATCGAGACAGGCTGTCAACCGCCCTGACCTCGACCGGGACTGAGTAAACGCTGAGCGACCCGGGAGACTGTGGAAACGCCAGCACAAGCGGAGCGCCGGAAAGAGATTCTTCTTCTTTGATCTGCGAGACTCTTGCAATTGCGAGCGCAGCTATGTCGCTTGTCGTAACGGCGACGCTGTTGGATAAGACAGTCACGTTTCCGAGGAAGTCGCTGCCCACACGCAGCACCGCCACCCTCGCCAGCCGCGGGTCACTAGGGGACACAGGCCCGCTCGGACTGCCCCGCAAAATATTCTCATTTGCGCCGCTTCCCACAGTCACTTCTCCTCCCCATCGGAATGCCCTAAATCAATTCCGGCTCACCGATGCTATGTACGACACGCAGGAGCAATCCCGAAGGTGCGAAAGAACATCTCCATATATTGACAATCATCTATATATCTATATCGACGCCCATAAATCTATCAAAACGTCCTATCCATCTCCGGCCCCGCAGCCGCGTCACCCGAGTGCTGACCGCTGACAGCCCGAAAGCTGCCCGCCCGCCCTTCCGTGAACCTCTGTGATCCCTCTGTGTACCTCTGTGTTAAAGGTTTTGACCTTGACTTGCGTCCGGAAATTATATCGACGCCCATCAATCTATCAAGCCGTCTTATCCATCTCCTCCGCCCCTGCAGCCGCGTCGGCTGACGGCTGAGAGCTGACAGCTGACAGCTGCCCCGCTTGCCGCTCAATAATCTCCTTCGCCAAACGTATGTAACTCTCCGCACCCTTCGACCGCGGATCGTACACCAGCGCCGGCTTCCCATGGCTGGGAGCCTCTGCCAGCCGTATGTTCCGCGGGATGGTCGTCGTGCACAGCTTCTCGCCAAAGTGATTCTGCAACTCACTCTTCACCTGCTGCGCCAGGTTGGTGCGGTCGTCAAACATGGTCAGCACCACGCCCTCAATAGCCAGCGATGGGTTCAGCGCCGCACGTATGCGCTCGATGGTGTCGAGCAGTTCGCTGATGCCCTCGAGCGCAAAGTACTCCCCCTGCATGGGGATAAGCACAGAGTTCGCGGCCACCAAGGCATTCAGCGTGAGCAGGTCCAGCGCAGGAGGACAATCCAGCACGATGAACTGGAAGCGCTCGCGTAAAGGCGCCAACGCTTCGCGCATGCGAAACTCGCGCCCCTCAGCGTCGACCAGCTCAAGGTTTGCGCCAATAAGATTCTTGTGCGCAGGAATCACCCACAGCTGCTCCAGCTCAGTGGTGAGCAGCGCCTCTTCGGCTGAGGCGTCCTGCATAAGAAGATGATAGGAGCTGATGCGGTCAGGGTCCTTGACGAAGCCCAAGCCGCTGGTGGCGTTAGACTGCGGGTCGCAATCGACCAGCAGTGTGTTGACCTCCGCGGCCGCGAACGAGGCAGCGAGGTTGATGGCAGTCGTGGTCTTGCCCACGCCGCCCTTCTGATTGGCAACAGCGATGACGCGTCCCATGAGATTGTGTGGAGTGCCTGAGCGAGAGAAGCATAATGCGTTTCGCATTTCAAAAGCAATGACCAACTGCTGTGCATGACGTTGAATCATTGTGCAAAACGTGGATGTGTTCTACGTAGAACATGCAGAGCGTTCGCAGGGCGTGAGTTGTGTTCTACGTAGAACAATTCAAGGCCAGAGCCCTTGTGTTCTACGTAGAACATTGTGAGTTGTGTTCTACGTAGAACAATTTGTAAAGGAATTTACATTACGTTCCACTTATCATTAATGTATTCGATTTCATTATGCATTTTATTGTTTTTTATGCAATTAGTTCCCACTTATTAACTATGCTGGCTCCTGTCGCGAGAGTGCGTGGGCGACTTGGAGGATGCGGTTCGCGGACTGAGGGATGGGGATGGCGGGCGGCCATGTGAGGTGGGGCAGAGTGGAGCGCGCTTGGTCGTGTTGAGAAGAGCTGATTAGCAGGGCGAGGCGTCCGTCGGGGGCTAGGAGCGTGGCGGCGGAGGGGAGGATTTCGGTGAAGCGTTCGACGGCGCGCACGGTTACTACGTCGAAGAGTGTGTTGCTGGCGGCGAGTTGTTCGGCGCGGGCGGGGAATACATTGATGTTCGTCAATGTAAGAGCGCGGATGATTTCGCGAAGGAAGATGGCTTTTTTGTGGTTCGATTCGATTAGCGTGACGGAGACCTCGCGGGCCCAGAGTTTTATGGGGATGCCGGGGAAGCCGGCGCCGGAGCCTAGGTCTGCGAGGCGGGCTTCGGGCTTTGGGCTTTGGGCTTCGGCTACGTCAAAACCTTTTAACACAGAGGACACTGGGGAACACAGGGTAGAGCGGCCCGGGAACAGATGTTGGGCGGCGAACAGGCTCTCGCCGAAGTGGCGGGTGACGATTTCTTCTTCGTCGCGGATGGCGGTGAGGTTGATGCGGGCGTTCCAGCGCTGGAGTATATCGATGTACGTCGATATATGATGTAGGTCGTTGGTCGTTAGTGTTTGGTCGTTCGCCGAGTTGAGAAATGGTTGGAGCAGTTCGGCGATGCGGGCGGGGTGCATGGGCGCAGGCTGAATTGTAGATAAGGACAGCGATTAGTGGCTAGCGGGCAGTTGCTGGTTTAGGACTCTCGGGTGTGGCGGCGAATTAGGGAATAAGACCGGCGGCACGCCAACGATGCATGGTGGGTCGAGATAGTACTGGGAAGAATTGCTTGGAGGTTATCACGTTGACCGCAGCCTCGTGTTCAAGAAAACCGCGATGTCAAGAGTTGCCCGTAGCTGCCTTCGCTGTCGTAGGGATCGAAATCTAGCCAACCGCGCTGGTCCTTTCTGGCTACTTCCGCTAGGAACTCGCTAACCGTTCGATGATGCTCGTCGCTCGGGTTGTCGTCGGTTGTGCGAAGGCCCACGGCCTCGTGGTAACAGTGATCATCAAACGAGAACGGACCGTCGGCGAACAGGAAAACTTCGGGCACGCGTATCTGGCTTGCAATGAAAAGGTCATCATCCGAGAGCGCCTGCTTCAACTCCGTCTCGAGTTCAAGGAGTTTACGTTGCTCTGCATTTGAGAAGACCACACTTCCGAATTTCTTGTAGTTGGAGCCGTCCCTATACATATATCTGAATTCGATGTTGCTCATTGGCTCTCCGTTTCCTAAGAGTTCAGGAAAATCCTCGCATTGTGATATTTGAGGAACTCCGGGTCGGGCACGAAGTGTTTAGGGAGGGATACTGGAGCGCCTTCGTATCGGAGCAGGAGTTCACGTGTGCCTTCATCGGCGGATCGCTGCCTTGCTTTAGCGGAGATTCTGACCTTCAGGTCTGGCGTTATCGTGAGTAGCCCGCAGTCGAACGCCCGGTCGTGAAGGGCGTTCAAACAAAGCCCGTTTCTGGGGTTCGTACGGTTCTTCACGTCAGCCGCCCATGGAACAATGTGGCTGGCGTTTAGGAGGTCGCGGATGGAGCAACCGGTTATACAACATCTAGATCCATAGGCGGCGAGGACCGCCGTCCGAAAGAATCTTTGATTCACTCGTGTCCGAACGATGGCCTCGCGCGTCTTGCCTTCTGGGAAGATTTCGATCTCTTCCGCGTCCTTGGCATTGCCCAACATTTTCGACAAGAGGCTCTCGCTCTCGAATGACAGTCTCTCCCAGTTGCCCTTGAACTCCTCCCATATTTCAATGTCGGCCTTTGAGCCGTGCGACGCTCCGGCTATCTTGCGGCTTTGTAGGGAAGGGTCGAGCCGTGCGAAATTTGCGAGCTTCCAAGAGACGGCGCCCGGAGTTCTGTTGATCGTGTGAGCGAGTTCGATGAGCAACGGGTTCCGCTCATCGATTTTGCCAAAAGGTATTTTGCAGTAGAGATTGAAAGCGACGATGAGTTCTTCGCGGCTCCAGGGTCGGCGATCCATACGCAAAGGTTAAGTGTACGGCGGGTTGCCGCGCCATTGTCGTGCCTTGGGTGGTGCGCCTCATTCGTCTTCCGGTCAGGATGCTTCGGTGGCGCTTCCCGTCGGGGATTTCCGGTGGCGTCGGTCGCGCAGATTCTGCTTTCGCCGTTCGATGCGGTGTCGAATTCGGCGTACATGCGGTCGGCTGCCGCTTGCGCAGCCGCGATTACTCCTTCCGGAGTGCCGTCGTGCGGTTCGATGACCCTGCCAAGGATAATGCCGTCGCGATCACGGACTTCGCGGACTACGATGTTCTTGAGCCTCGGCCAGCGAGGATTGAACAGTGCTGGATCGCTAGTAGAGTTCGCCGTTGAAGTATGTGAATCGCCGCTTCTCATAAGAAAAGAATAGACGGAGGGCTTCTTTTGGCGGGACATTTTGTGATCGGCCAATACCTATGGTGCATCCGGTTTGGAAGGGTGCCGTTTCCGGGAATTTAGCTGGTTCTGGGGGCTGCGCCGGGACAGCCGGGAGCAAGTTCACATCCAATGATTCGACGACGCCGGCACCCGGTAGCCATTTTGGTGCAGTAGCGAGCGAAGCCGTCATCGGGCGGGAGGCGCAGGTCGCCGATGCTTTGGGCGTAGCGTTCCAGCAAATCTTTTCGTGTGCGGACTGTTCTACTTCCCAGACGTAAATTAGCGTTTCGATGGCTTCCTGTTGGGACTCGTGGTACTTGAAGGGACGGCCGGTTTTTAGCTTGTGATCTGTTTTGAACCAGAAATTCAGGAGGGCGCGGGTGGTGTCGGTGATGCCTTTGCAGTCACTCGCTTTCCAGGATTTGACGGCTTCTCGGAGCGGCGGGACACAGGGACCGGAGCGGAGTTTGGAGGTGATGTCCAGGAGGCAGGGGGTTTTCGGGGGCGGGTTTTTTCTTGCGTGGCATTTTGCTTTGTCATCCTGAACGCAGCAAGTGCTTCGTTTCGCGAAGCACTTGCGGAGTCGAAGGAACGCTACTGGGCGAGATGCGGCTGGGGTGCGGCGAGGCGTTTCTACAGTGCTGCCGGGGTCCGTGTGAGAACTCCCTGAGAGGGCGCGGGCGGCGGAGGTGGAGTAGGGGTCCTTCGACTCCGCAAGTACTGCGCTTCGCGCAGTACTTACTCCGCTCAGGATGACAGAGAGTTTTTTTATCGAGTTCTGATCGATTCTCCGGCGAAGGCCATTTGGGCTCCCCAGGTTTCGGCCAAGTCGGCCCAGCGTGGATTCTTCCACTCGATCAGGGCGATCTTTCTCGATTGCCTCCAGCCTTTTAGTTGCTTCTCGCGGCCGATCGCTTTGTGGACGTCGTCGAAGCTTTCGTAGTACACCAGACGGTCGCAGTGATACATCCTCGCGAAGCCTTCGATGTCGCCACGTTTGTGTTGCAGGGCGCGGCGGTAGATGCTGTTGGTCATGCCGATGTAGAGCGTGCCGGAGCGGCTGCACACGATGTAGACGAAATATTCGTGGTCCTTCATGCAGACCTCCATCCCAGTGCCCGGGAAGTTCGCCGACCCCGGCGATTTTGGGAGAACGCCTTGCGGGTTTTTTTCGCAGGCGAAAGCGTCGGGGTCCTTCGCCTCCGTGGCAGGTTCGCTTCGCGAACCTTCCACTCCGCTCAGGATGACAGAGGTTTGGGTCATTTCACTTCTACGAGTAATGTTTTTGTTGTGTCGTTTCCCAAAATGACGTCGGCGCGAGTAACGGGCGCATCGACTGCGGCGATATGGACCATGCGTCCGGCTTTGACGCCGTGCAGCCAGACGTGGCCGCTGACCGGCGTGGCGTGGTAAAGCTCTAGGATGAATTTGCGGTAGGCGGCTTCGCGCTGTTGCTGCTCTCTCAGCTTGTCGCCCAGCAATTTGTCATCCTGAGCGGAGCGGTTGGTTCGCAAAGGCGAACCAACTGCGGAGTCGAAGGACCGCGTGTCTGCTGGTTGTGACAACCAACCTTGTGGGGCGTTTCCACCGCGATCTCGTGAGAACTCCCCGCCGGGCCGTTGCCGGGTGCCGGCGGACACGGGGTCCTTCGACTGCGTAAGTACTGCGCTTCGCGCAGTACTTACTTCGCTCAGGATGACAGGGTTTGGAGATGCGATGACAGGAGTGGGGGCGAACTCGGCGACTTGCCATTGCTGGCGCTCGTATTTGCCGAGGTTTTGGACAGAGAAGGGTTTTAATCCCTGAAGAGGTCTCGACGGTTTGAAAGAGGAGTTCGATGCGGACCGGGGCGCGCTTGTGGCCGTGCTCGTCGTACTTGCCGTCCCAGATGAGTTCTGCCATGAGAGGGAAACTGAGGAGCAAAACATCTTACAACAAGACGCTGGCGGCAGTTCGCGGGCAGGAGTGCCCGCGCCACACTTGCCACCGGACCGGACTACACCGTACGGGTTGTTTGGGGGAGGATTGGACGGTTTAGGGTATGTCAAGTCTGGGTTGATGGGCGGATGATCAGGCTGTCGCCGCTTCGATCCGGACTCGGGAGGGTCCTTCCATTGGTCAGCCGAGTGTTGATTGCGGACGATAATGCATTGATTCGGCGGCAGATCCGGAATATTTTGGAGTTGGATAAGGGGTTGTTTATCTGCGCGGAGGCGGAGAATGGGCGGGAGGCAGTGGAGATGGCGCAGGAGTGCGCGGCGGATGTGTGCGTGATTGATGTGGTCATGCCGGTGATGGATGGGCTGCGGGCGACGCGGGAGATTAAGGCGAACGCTCCGGGGACGCGGGTTTTGATTTTTGCGTTTGACAGTTCCAAGCAATTGGAGTGGGAGAGCCGGGAGGCTGGGGCGGATGCGGTGCTGGCTAAGGATGGGAGCGCGCGGCTGGCGGCGGTGGTGCATGGGTTGGCGGCGGCTTAACGGGTTTGCGGCGCGCGGTTAGCACAGAGATCGCGAGAGATGAGGGAGTTTGGGAAAGACGCGATTCCCGAACGAGGTACGACCACAGCGGCTAAAGCCTTGTATCGATTTCGGACTCACGCGGCCCTGAAGGGCCGCTCTTCCACGGCGCTCCCTACGCCTTTCTACGCTGGCCCCTGCGCCTTTCTACGCTGCTCCCATTATTAAATTCTTCCACAGCGGGAGATCTCGTGCCTCCCCAATAATCCGCGATTTTTTCCAGCCTGCTATGCGCCGTTGACCGGGAATTGGGCGCGGATTAGGGTGCCGGCGTCGGGCGCAGGGCGGATTTCCAGGTTGCCGCCTAGCTGGCGGACGCGTTCGCGCATGCCGCGGAGGCCGACTCCGGCTTTGCCGCCGAGTTCCAGTTGCTGGCGCTTTTCCGCAGGGATCCCTTTGCCTTGATCTTCGACGTCGATTTGCACTCTGGAATCCGAGCGGACGATGCTGATCTTTGCCGTGGAGCTTCCGGAGTGGCGGTGAATGTTGGTGAGGCATTCCTGCACGACGCGGAAGATGGCGGTTTCGAGATCGCGGGAGAGGCGGCCGAAATCGGTGGGGAGTTCGAGATCGACGCGGATGCCGCTGCGGTCGGTGAAGCCATCGAGGTAGAGGCGCAGGGCAGAGGCGAGACCGACTTCATCGAGCAGCGGAGGATGGAGCAGGTGCGAGATGGTGCGCAGTTCTTTGGAGAGTTGGCCGACGATGTCGATGCTTTCCTGCAATTCTTTGGCAGGGGCGGGGCCGATTTTTTCGACTTCGGATTGCAGGGGCATCAGCTTCATGCTGAGGGCGGCGAGCATTTGTCCGGCACTGTCGTGCAGTTCGCGGGCGATGCGGCGGCGTTCCTCGTCCTGCATTTGCAGGAGGCGGCCGGAGAGCAGGCGGAGACTTTCTTCGGCGCGCTTGCGGTCGCTGATGTCGCGGGCGGCGGCGATGACCAGCGGGGCGTCTTTGTCGTTATCGCCGGCAGCGGCGAGCGGGCTGAGGCTGATTTCGATGGGGAATTCGCGGCCGTCTTTGTGCAGGCCATAGAGTTCGAGGCCGGCGCCCATGGGGCGGGAGCGCGGCTCGAGGAAGAAGGCGTTTCGATGTTCGGGATGCGCGGCGCGAAAACGGGGCGGGACAAGCATCTCGATTTGGCGGTCGATTAATTCTTCGCGACAGTAGCCGAAAAGTTTTTCCACTTGGGCGTTGGCGAGGACGATCTTGCCCTCGCGAGTGACGACGATCATGGCGTCGGGGGCGGACTCGAGCAGGCCGCGGAAGCGGGCTTCGGCCTGCTGGCGCTCGCGGGCGGTTTCGGTGGCGAAGCGGAGTTTTTCTTCGGCGCGGAGGCGGGCTTCGGTCTGAGAGCGAACTTGCTTTTCGTTGCGGGCGGAGCTGCGGATTAACTGCACGACCAGTATATAGACGATGATCGATAAGATGGCCGTGGCTGAGGAAGCGAGGACGAGGCTCCAGCGGCCGCGCTGCGCGGAGGCGGACCAGACGGCGAAGCGCTGAGTCTCCTGCTCCTGCATGGCGGCGAGGATGGCGCGAATCTGCTCCATGTGCTGGCGGCCGAGGCCGGTGAGGACGAGGCGGTGGGCTTCTTGGTGGTTGCCGGCTTTTTCCAGTTGGACGGTTTGTTCGAGTTCGGCGAGCTTCTGTTCGCCGACGGCCTTCAGTTGACGCAACTGCTCGCGTTGCAGAGGATTGCCTTCGGTGAGCGAGGCCAGGCGGGAGATTTCACTTTCGGCCTGCGTTGTGGCCTGATCATAGGGAGCGAGGTAAATGGGATCGCCGGTAAGCAGGTAGCCGCGCTGGCCGGTTTCGGCGTTGTCGAAGACCAGCATGACGCGGTGGAGTTGCTCTTTGACTTCGAGCGTGTGGCGGACGTGGGCGTTGAGTTCCTGATTGTCGAGGGCGGAGCGGTAGGAGTAGGCGACGACTCCGAAGGTGAGCAACAGACCGATGGAGAGGACGAGCAGAAGATTGCGTTGCAGGCTTACCGGCATCGCCGGCCCTCAAGCGCGAGAATGCCCGAGCCATCGCGGATTAGGCTTCGCAGGGGACGTGCCATATGCAGTTTTAGGAACCCAGTCTTAGTGAACCCAGGGGAAAGATCAAAGTTACTGTAATTATGATGTCACAGACGGACGGGCGATTCTATAGGTTGGCAAACCTTAATCGGGATTTTGAGGGGGGTGCGCTCAAGGAAGGTGGGCTGAGAGTTCGGGCGAGTTTTGTTTACAATGCAGAGTCCGCGGCGCATGAGGTTTGAGGTGGAGATTCGCGCATAGCAATTTATGCGAAAGACCATTCTAGTTACGGGCGGGGCGGGATTCATTGGGTCGAACTTCATCCTGCGAGAGTTGACGGGCAAGGACGCATCGGATTCGGGCGCGTCGATTATCAATCTGGATAAACTGAGCTACGCGGGGAACCCGGGCAATTTGGAGAGCGTGGCGAATCATCCGCGATATAAATTTGTTCGCGGGGATATTGGGGACCGGGAACTGGTGCGGAGTTTGCTGCGGAAATATGAGATCGCGGCGATTGTTCACTTTGCCGCGGAAAGCCATGTGGACCGGTCGATTCGTGGGCCCGACGAATTTATTCGCACGAATGTGGACGGGACTTTTGCGTTGCTGGAAGAAACACGCGCGTATTGGGCGGATCTGGGTGAGGAGGTCCGGCAAGAATTTCGTTTTCTGCATGTCTCGACGGACGAGGTGTATGGATCGCTGGGGCCGGACGATCCGGCATTTTCCGAGACTACGGCGTATGCGCCGAACAGTCCATACTCGGCGTCGAAGGCGGCATCGGATCATCTGGTGCGGGCCTATCGCCATACGTACGGGTTGCCGACGCTGACGACGAATTGCTCGAATAATTATGGGCCACTGCAGTTTCCGGAGAAGCTGATTCCGCTGATGATTTTGAATGCGCGCGATGGCAAGCCGCTGCCGGTTTATGGCGATGGGCAGAACGTCCGGGACTGGCTTTATGTGGAGGACCACTGCGCAGCGATTGCCACGGTGCTGGCCGGAGGCAGGGTGGGAGAAACTTACAACATTGGCGGGTGGAACGAAAAAAGAAATATGGAGATTGTGGAGGCGATCTGCGACGCGGTAGATGATCTGAATCCGCGCGGGGAATCGCGGCGGAAGTTGATTACGTTTGTGAAGGATCGTCCGGGGCACGACCGGCGCTATGCCATGGATGCGCGCAAGATTGAGCGCGAGCTGGGATGGAGGCCGAAGGAAACGTTTGAGAGCGGGCTGCGCAAGACGGTTCGCTGGTATCTTGAGAATGAGGAGTGGGTGCGCGGGGTGATGGACGGCAGCTACCGGGAGTGGATTGCGACGCATTATTCGGGATAGAGGCAAAATCTTTAACACTGAGGATCACAGGGGTAACGCAGAGGCTCACAGGGTAAATCAAGGGCTACGAAATCCTGGGATGGAAACTACAACCAACTGCAAAGGCATCATTCTGGCGGGCGGGTCGGGGACGCGGCTTTATCCCGTGACGCATGCCATGGGCAAGAGCCTGTTGCCGGTGTACAACAAGCCGATGATTTATTACCCGCTGTGCACGCTGATGCTGGCGGGGATTCGCGACATCCTGATTATTTCCATGCCCGGCGATTTGCCCATGTTCCGCGCCCTGCTGGGAGATGGAAGCCGGTACGGAATAAGTTTGGAATATCGGGCGCAGCCTTCGCCGGGAGGGATTGCACAGGCGTTTCTGGTGGGTGAGACGTTTATTGCGGGCAGGCCGTGCGTGCTGGTGCTGGGCGATAATATTTTCTACGGTCACGATTTTGCGAAAGATTTGCGGGCGGCGGCGGGCAAGGAGCGGGGCGCTCGAGTTTTCGCCTATCCCGTGGGCGATCCGGAACGGTATGGTGTGGTGGAATTCGACAGCGCGGGCAAGGCGTTGAGCATTGAGGAAAAACCGGAGCGGCCGAAGTCGCGGTATGCGGTCACCGGACTTTATTTTTACGACGACGTGGTGGTGGATGTGGCGAAGAGCTTGAGGCCGAGTCCGCGTGGAGAACTGGAAATCACCGATGTGAACCAAGTCTATCTGAAAAAGGGGCAACTGGAAGTGATGGTGATGGGGCGAGGGATGGCGTGGCTGGATACGGGGACGCACGAGTCGCTGATGGACGCGGCGAATTATATTCAGGCGATCGAAAAAAGGCAGGGGCTGATGGTGGCGTGCCCCGAGGAGATTGCGTATCGCTCGGGATATATTACGGCGGAGCAGGTGGAAAACATCGGTACGGCGATGAAGAACAACAGCTACGGAGCTTATCTGCTGCAACTTTTGCGGGAAAGGGTATTCTGAAATGAGTGCATTGCCGGCGGCGCCGATCATGGTGGAAACGCTGCGAAAAATTCCGATGTCGTTGGCAGGGCCGTTCCTGCTGGAGCCGCGGGTGTTCGGCGATGAGCGCGGATTCTTCCTGGAAAGTTATAACGAACAGACGATGGCCGACGTGGGAATTCGAGAGCGCTTCGTTCAGGATAACCATTCGTGCTCGCAGCGGAATGTGTTGCGCGGATTGCATTATCAGATTGGCAGGCCGCAGGGAAAGCTGGTGCGGGTGGCGGAGGGAGAAATTCTGGATGTGATTGTGGACCTGCGCCGCAGTTCGCCCACGTTTGGAAGCTGGGAAGCGGTGCGATTGTCGGGACAGAACCACCGGATGCTGTGGATTCCGGTGGGATTTGCGCATGGCTTCTCGGTGAAATCGGAGAGAGCGCACGTGCTGTACAAGGCGACGGATTTTTATGCGCCGCAGCAGGAGCGCACCGTGGCGTGGGACGATCCCCAACTGAAGATTGATTGGGAGTTGGATGGAGATCCGCTTGTCTCGGCCAAGGACCGGCGCGGAACGGCGCTGCGCGACGCGGAGACGTTTGCCTGAGCGAATACTTTCGATCCTCCCATGAAAATTGCGATCTTTGGAGCTTCGGGTTTGCTGGGGAAGGCGCTGGTTCGCGAGTGGAGCGGGGACGAAGTGATTCCGCTCACTTCGCGCGACGCCGATCTTCGCGACGCCGACGCCGTGGGGAAAGTGGTCGATCAGGCGAGAGCGGACTGGATTATTTTGTCAGCCGCTTATACCGACGTGGATGGATGCGAGACGAATCGGGAGTTGGCGTTTTCTGTGAATCGCGACGGGGCTCTAAACGTCGCCGGGGCGGCGCGGCGGGCGGGATCGAAGCTTTTGTTTCTCAGTTCGGATTACGTTTTTGACGGCAAGAAATCGTCGCCATACGAGACGGACGATGCGAGAAATCCGCAGGGCGTTTATGGGCAATCGAAGGCGGAAGCGGAGCTCGGGCTGCTGGATGCGCTGCCGGAATGCTGCATTGCGCGGACTTCGTGGTTGTTCGGCGCCGGCGGAAAGTGTTTTCCAGATACGATTCTGAAATTGGCCGCTACGCGCAGCACGCTTGACGTGGTGAACGATCAGCGCGGCTCTCCGACTTATACGGTGGATTTGGCGCGGGCGATCGAGCAACTTTGCCGCAAGAATGCGGCGGGCATTGTGCATGTCACGAATCGCGGAGACTGCACGTGGTTCGAGTTTGCGCAACTTCTTGTGCAAGAGGCCAGATTGAAAACAGAAGTGCGGCCGGTGAGCAGCAAGCAATTTGCGCGGCCCGCGCCACGTCCGGGGTATTCGGTGCTGTCGCCGAAGAGCCTGGATGAATTTGGGATTGAGATGCCGGCGTGGCAGGATGCTTCGCGCCGTTATTTGCGGGAGCGGGCGGGCAGCGGGACCTTGTGAAATCGATTCTCAACTACGTTGACGGGCAATTCGTGCAAGGTGAGGGCGAGTTTGCCGATGTCAATCCGGCCAACGGTTCGGTCATTGCCAAGGTCAGCGAAGCGGGGCAGGAGTTGGTGGATCGGGCGGTTGGCGCGGCACGCGGGGCTTTGCGCGGACCGTGGGGAAAATTAGGAGCTTCGGATCGCGCCAGCCTTCTGCACAAAGTCGCCGTGGGCATTGAGGCGCGATTCGATGACTTCGTCCACGCCGAAGTTGCCGACACAGGCAAGCCGATCTCGCTGGCTTCGCGGCTCGACGTTCCGCGCGCGGCGGCGAACTTTCGCGTCTTCGCCGATTTGATTCGCAACGCTGGCCTGGAATCTTTTCAAACCGAGATGGCCGACGGGAAAAGCGCGCTCAACTATGCGGTGCGCAAACCACTGGGTGTGGTGGGAATTATTACTCCGTGGAATCTGCCTCTGTTGTTGCTCACCTGGAAAGTCGCGCCAGCGCTGGCCTGTGGGAACGCGGTGGTGGTGAAACCTTCGGAAGAAACTCCGGCGACAGCGACGTTGCTGGCCGAGGTGATGACCGCCTCCGGAATTCCCAACGGTGTATACAACGTCGTTCATGGCTTTGGGCCCGGATCGGCGGGAGAATTTTTGACGAAGCATCCGGACGTCAGTGCGATCACTTTTACTGGAGAATCCGCGACGGGCGCAGCCATTATGAAAACGGTGGCTGCGTCGGTGAAGCCGATTTCTTTTGAACTTGGGGGAAAGAACGCGGCGGTTGTATTCGCCGATTGCGATTTTGAGCGGACAGTCGATGGATTGAGCGATGCGGTGTTTCTGAATACGGGACAGGTTTGCCTTTGCGCGGAGCGGGTGTACGTGGAGCGCGCAATCTTCGCCAGGTTTGTCGATGCTCTGAAGAACAAAGCGGAGAGTTTGAAGATGGGATCGCCGCTGGATAAAGCGACGAACATGGGGCCGCTGATCTCTTCGCAGCATCGGGAAAAAGTTATCTCATACTATCGGCTGGCGGAACAAGAGGGAGCGACGGCGATTACCGGCGGATCGATTCCCTGCTTTGGCAGTGAACTGGATCAAGGTTATTACGTGCAGCCCACGATCTATACTGGCTTGGCGGAATCGGCGCGCGTGGTGAAGGAAGAAATCTTCGGGCCGGTGTGCCACGTGGCTCCGTTCGATTCGGAAGAAGAAGCGGTGGCGATGGCCAACGATACAAAGTACGGATTGGCGGCCTCGGTGTGGACGACGAATTTACGCCGTGGGCATCGCGTGGCGCAGCGGATGAATGTGGGCATTACCTGGGTGAATTGCTGGTTCCTTCGCGATCTGCGAACCCCGTTTGGAGGCGCTGGGCTTTCGGGTATTGGGCGCGAGGGCGGGGTGCATTCGCTCAATTTTTATTCGGAGTTAAACAATATTTGTGTGCAGTTGTAGCGATCCCGAGCGAAAAGCTTTTAACGCAGAGATCGCTGAGTTCGCCGAGGAAGGCAATTTTAGCTATGGTTGGGAGTGAGGGCAAAGTCATCGAAGGCAAAGCGCGGCCTCGGGGGAAATATCCCCACGTCAAACGCGGCGGCGAATATTTATTCGTCTCGGGTACCAGCGCGCGGCGCGCCGACAATTCGATCGCCGGGGCGGACGTGGATGAAATGGGAACGGCGCGTCTCGATATTCGAGTGCAGACACGCGCGGTGATCGAGAATGTTCGCGACATTCTGGAGGGCGTCGGAGCGCAACTCGCCGATGTGGTGGAGATCACAACCTACCTTGTGAGCATGAACGATTTCGGCGGATACAACGAAGTGTATGGGGAATATTTCGGCAACGACGGGCCGGCGCGCACCACGGTTGCGGTGCATCAGTTGCCGCATCCGCATTTGCTGATTGAGATTCGGGCGGTGGCGCACAAGCCGCTGCCATAGGGCGCGTGTGCTGGGCGGTAGAGATCCCTCGCCCCGCTGGAGGAAACGCGGGGCTTCCGGATGACACGGCTGTGGAAGATGTTGACCTCGGGATTTTTTAGGAGAGTGTGATGCCATCGATAAAGAGCCTGAAAGCGTTTAATTTTCAGGCGTGGATTGACGAAAACAAAGAGAAGTTCAAGCCGCCGGTGGGCAATGCGCAGGTTTGGGAAGACGGCGAGATGATGGTGACCGTCGTCGGCGGGCCGAATGCGCGGCGGGATTTTCACGACGATCCGACGGAGGAATTTTTCTATCAGTTGAAGGGAAATATTTTCTTGCGTATTCAGGAAACGCCGGGGAAGCCGCCCCTGGAGATTCCCATTCGGGAGGGCGAGATTTTTTTGTTGCCGAAACATATGCGGCATTCCCCGCAACGCGGAGCGGGCACGTTGGGCGTAGTCGTCGAAATGCCGCGCCCCGAGGGCGTTGTGGACGGATTCGAGTGGTACTGCCCGAATTGCCATCAGTTGGTTCACCGCGCCGAAGTGAAGCTGAAAAGCATTGTGAAAGATTTGCCGCCGCTGTTTGAGCAGTTCTACGGCAACGAGGGCCTGCGCAAGTGCAAGCACTGCGGCACGGTGCATCCGGGCAAACAGTAATGCCGACCGTTGATAGAGTCATAGACATTCACAATCACTTCTTTCCCCGAACCTGGCCCGACTTGGCGGCGCGCTTCGGAACGCCGGATTGGCCGTGGATCAAACACACGGAGCCGGGCAATGCCGAGATCTTTATTGGCGATAAATTTTTCCGTAAGATTTACGACGCGTGCTGGGATGCGGAAGTGCGGTTGCGCGAGATGGACCGCGACGGCATCGATACGCAGGTCATCTCCGCGACTCCGGTGCTGTTTGCTTACAACCGGCCAGCAGAGCAGGCGCTCGACTGTGCGCGATTATTCAACGATGCTGCGCTGGAGATTTGCGCGCAGGGTAAAGGGAGATTGAAATCGCTGTGCCAGGTGCCGTTGCAAGATATCGATGCGGCGTGCGCGGAGTTGAGCCGCTGCATGCGCGACGGACATCTCGGCGTGCAGATTGGAAATCATGTTGGCGAAAAGAATCTTGACGATGCGGGGATTGTGACATTTCTGCATCACTGCGCGGATGAGAGCGCGGCAGTGCTGGTGCATCCCTGGGATATGTTTGGCCAGCAACGCATGCCGAACTATATGATGCCTTGGACCGTGGGCATGCCGGCGGAGACGCAACTTGCAGTAGTGGCTCTGATTTTGAGCGGAGCGTTGGACAAGTTGCCTGCAAGTTTGCGGATTTGCTTTGCGCACGGCGGCGGAAGTTTTCCTTATCTTCTGGGAAGGCTGGAAAATGCGTGGCATCATCATCCGGTGGCGCGTGGGAAGTGCGAGAAGCCGCCCAGCCATTATTTGAATCGCTTTTCGGTGGACTCGGCGGTGTTCGATCCGCACGCGCTGGAGTTTTTGGTTGGCACCGTGGGCGCGGAGCAGGTGATGCTCGGGACGGACTATCCTTTTCCGCTGGGCGAAGAGCATGGCGGAGCGCTTATTCGCGAGAGCGCGTTGCAGCCGGAAGTGAAGACGAAGTTGTTGGGTCGAAATGCGGAGCGATTTCTTGGACTGGCTGCGGCGCCGGTTGCGCCGACCGCCGAAGTTGCCGCGCCGGTGGTTCCCCGCGAGGAGCAACTCACTTACAGTTCTTATCTGAGAGTTCCGGAGTTGCTGCGGCTGCAGTATCCGCAGTCTTCGCCGCAGCATCACGATGAGCTGCTTTTTATCATCGTGCATCAGACGTATGAGCTGTGGTTCAAAGAGCTGCTGCACGATCTGGACGCCGTGGTGGCGAGTCTGAAGGCTGCCGGGCTGAATCCGAAGTCGCGGGATGGAGTGTATGAAGCGGCACGGCTGCTGCGGCGCTGCACGGAAATTACGCGGGTGCTGGTGGAGCAGTTTACGATTCTGGAAACGATGTTGCCCACGCATTTTCTGGCGTTCCGCAGCAAGCTGGAGCCGGCCAGCGGATTTCAGTCGGAGCAGTTTCGCGAGCTAGAGTTTTTGTGCGGGCTGAAGGACGAGAAAATGCTGCGCTATCACAAGCCCACGCCGGAGGCGCACGCGCAGTTGGAACGGCGGTTGCGGGAACCGTCGGTGCATGAAGTTTTCTTTGAGGCGCTGCGCAGCCTGGGCAAAGTGCCGGCGATTCCCGACAACGCGAGCGAGCGCGATTTGTTCGATGCGCGAGCGCGCGCCGTGTTGTCGCTGTACCAGGATGAAAGAAATCATCGCGACTGGATTGATGTGTGCGAGCGGCTCACCGAATTCGACGAACTCGTGGTGAGCTGGAGATTGCGGCACATTCAACTGGTCGAGCGAATTATTGGAGTGCGCATGGGGACGGGCGGCAGCGCGGGATCGTCTTATTTGAAGCTGACGCTCGACAAGAAATTCTTTCCCGAGTTGTGGGAAGCGCGGACGCTGTTAACGCAATGAGGAAATTGCCTGGAGTGTCGCCGTTCGCGCCAGATCCTTCGCTCCGCCTGAAGAACGGCTGCGCTCAGGATGACGCCTCGAAGTAGACGACGATAAGTTCTCACCGATGAGCCGCACATCTCAAATGGTAACTTTGATCGGCGCTGGATTGAATGGTCCTCTGTTGGCGATTGGGCTGGTGCAGAGGGGATTCAAGGTTGAGATTTACGAGCGGCGCGCGGATATGCGGCGGGTGCGGGTCAGCGCGGGGCGATCGATCAATCTGGCGCTTTCGACACGTGGCATTTACGCGCTCGCGCAGGCAGGATTGTGGGAAGGGATGAAGAATATCGTCATCCCCATGCGAGGGCGGGTGATCCATGCGGTCCGTGGAGAGCAGACTCTCCAGCCCTATGGAACAAATGAATTGGAAGTCATCAACTCGATTTCCCGTGCGGAGCTGAATGTGGCGCTGATGAACGCGGCGGAGGCGGCGGGAGTGAAGATTATTTTCGAGATGCGCTGCACGGGGATGGATTTGAAGACGGGCGCGATTCAGATTCGCGACGAACGGACTGGCGAGGAAAATGCCGTCGCGACGGAGGTTGTGATTGGGTGCGATGGATCGGCGTCGGCGATTCGCAGTGAGATGCTCGCGCTGCCGCGATTTAATTTTTCGCAGCAGTATCTCGATTACGGATATAAAGAGTTGACAATTCCTGCGAGCTCGGCGGGCGGACATTTATTCGATAAACATGCGCTGCACATCTGGCCACGCGGGAATTACATGCTGATCGCCTTGCCCAATATCGACGGAACGTTCGCGTGTATTTTGTTTTTACCGTTTGAGGGCAAGGATAGTTTTGCCGAGCTGACATCGTTGGACGAGGTTGCTGGATTTTTTAGAGAGCGATTCCCTGACGCTGCCGCTTTGATGCCGCAACTGGCGGAGAATTATTTCGGCAATCCTACGGGCGCCATGGTGACGGTGAAGTGTTCTCCGTGGCATGTTGGCGAACGGTCGCTGCTACTGGGCGATGCGGCCCACGCCATCGTTCCTTTTTTTGGCCAGGGACTGAATTGCGGCTTCGAGGATTGCGCGATCCTGTTGCGACTGCTGGATGAGCATGGGGCCGATTGGGCGCGGGTCTTTGCAGAGTTTGAATTGCGAAAGATCAATACGGACGCGATTGCGGATTTGGCGATCGAGAATTTTGTCGAGATGCGGGACCGGGTTGGCGATCCGCGATTTCTTTTTCGCAAGACAGTGGAACTGGCATTAGAAACGAAGTTTCCAGGAATCTTTGTTCCCAAGTATTCCATGGTGACCTTTCATCGCGTTCCTTATTCCGTCGCGCTGGCACGAGGCGTGAAGCAGGACAAAATCCTCGATCAACTCTGCGAGAGAATCGCGCGTGTAGAGGATCTCGATTGGCAAAAGGCCGAGCAACTTGTACGCGGAGAACTTACAGCGCTGGAGAGCGTGCAGTGATCGAGATGCGATTTGACACATCGGAGGATTGCGCGCGGGAGATGGATGCGCAAGATCTATTGGCGGCGTATCGGCAAAGATTTTTCCTGCCTCGCGGAGCGGACGGGCAGGAGTGGATTTATCTGTGTGGGCATTCGCTGGGATTGCAGCCCAAAAGTTCAGGACGATACATCGAGCAGGAACTGGAAGACTGGGCGCGGCTGGGTGTAGAGGGCCACTTTCATGCGCGGCATCCGTGGATGCCGTATCACAAGTTGTTGACCAAACAATCGGCAGAGTTGTTGGGGGCGCGGCCGGATGAAGTCGTGGTGATGAATTCACTCACCGTCAACCTGCACCTGATGATGGTTTCGTTTTATCGCCCGACGAAACAGCGGCACAAGATTCTGGTGGAGCGCGGGGCGTTTCCCTCGGACCAGTACGCGGTGCAATCGCAAATCAGTTTTCATGGATTCGATCCGGCGACGTCATTAATCGAATTGGCTCCGCGCGAGAGCGAATTTTGTTTGCGCGATGAAGATGTCGATTCGGTCATCGAGCGAGAAGGCGATTCAATTGCGCTGATTTTGCTGGGTGCGGTGAACTATGCGACAGGGCAGGCTCTGGACATGGCGCGGATCACCAAACTTGGCCATGAGCGTGGCTGTGTCGTCGGTTTCGATCTGGCGCATGCGGCGGGAAATTTGCCTTTGCGATTGCACGATTGCGGGCCGGATTTTGCGGTGTGGTGCAACTACAAATATCTGAATGGCGGGCCCGGATGCCCCGGCGGATGTTTCGTTCATGAGCGGCACGCGAAGGCAGACTGTCCGCGGTTTACGGGCTGGTGGGGACATGACGACAAGACGCGATTCGAGATGCCCGCGGAATTTCAGTGCCTGCCCGGAGCCGAAGGATGGCAGTTGAGCAATCCTCCGATTCTGGCGCTGGCCGCGCTGCGTGCCTCGCTGGATGTTTTTCATGAAGTGGGTATGGAGCGATTGCGGGCCAAGAGTCTGCGGCTGACGAGCTATCTGGAATTTTTGATGGGCGACGTGGAGTCGAAGGCGTTCTCAGTAATTACTCCGCGCGAAGCGCAGCGCAGGGGCGCGCAGATTTCGCTGCGCGTTCCGGGCAAGGGACGCGACTGGTGCGGGAACCTCGCGAGGCTGGGATTGATTGGCGATTGGCGCGAGCCGGATATTTTTCGCGTCGCGCCGGTTCCGCTGTATAACTCGTTTTTGGATGTTTATCGCTTCGTGCGGAAATTCGCGGCGGTGGTTTAGCGGGCGGATAGAGAAATGTTGAAAAGTAAAGCTGACCCCTGGCGCTGAAGCGCGACAAAGTTTGCCGCGCTAACGGCACGACTGAAGTCGTGCCCTTCCCAACAAATTTTCTCTTTTACGGACGGTCACTTCTGCCAGGCGTGCAGCCTTGGCAGCCAGCGGTGTACGTTGCGGCAATACTCCTCATAGTCTGCACCGAACATTCTTCGCAGTGTTGGCTCTTCGTAGAGTTGCACGAATAAGGAAACGCCCAGCAATACGGCCACGGCGCCAGCGATTATCGCCCAGTTCGCGCGGCCAAAAACGATCCACAGGCCGATCCATCCGGCGAAGAAGCCAACATACATGGGATTTCTCACGTAGCGATAAAATCCCACGACTACCAGTTTCTTCGGGGGAACCATGGGCGCTGGCGTTCCGTGTCCGGTGCGTCCGAAGTCCCAGATGCAGCGCAGAGCCACGGCAAAACCAAGCACTGACGGCACCGCCGCGATCCATCGCCATTGTGCACCGCGCGCCGTTTCCGCCTGGAAGCCCAGCCAAGTCGGCAGCAGCCAGAACCACAAGGCAAAGAACGAAGCACCGACGATCAGTGACGCGATCGTCATCGGCCAGTGCCGATCTTGAGAGGGCGCGCTTCCTACATGTCCGCTCGCCATAGAGCACCTCCAGCGAACACGCGAATTATGCTCCGAAAGAATAGTCATAGCAAACGGAAAAGGCCGCCGCACGCGCTTCTGTGATACGCTTCCGGCCAAATTGTTTTCTGGCCGTGCGGTGGGTAACCTGCGCGGATTGATGTACGAAGAATGGTGGCTCATGCGCTCGTCCTTATTAGTGGGGTTGTTCCTGTGTGTTGCGAAGTTCGCCGTTCTCGCGCAGGCGCCCGAGTTGCAAATGAATGTCGTTTACGTGTGCAAAGATGGGCAGAGCTTCAAAGTCTTTTCCTGCGATAACACGACGGGCGCCTGCGATTTTCAGAACTATAAGAACGGACAGGCCTTCCAGCGAGGGCAGGCGCTGCGGGCGCAACTGGCTGTGTTGCTGCCGGCAAAATGCCACGCGCAAACTCCGGCTGAAGCGCAGGCCGATCCGCACCGCGGCGAGATTCCGCCGGCGCCCTCTCCGTTTAAGGCGCGTGCAAGTGGCGGCGCTTCGGCAGCGTTGGCCGCGGCGAACGCGCAGGCAGTCGCTGCGCAGGCCGCAAATCCTCAGGGCGGTTCGCAAAGCGTGAACTCGCAGATGAGTGCGGGCGGATTCAAAGTGGGCGACACGGTTCGCGTTTTGAGCGACGGCTGGCAGGAAGCCAAGGTCATTCAGGTGCACGGACGCTCTTACGTGGTGCACCTGCCCAATGGGATTGAGGTTTCAAAACTCTGGCCGATCGAAGTGCGGCGAATCGGAAAACTTACCGCGGAGGATCACGCGGCGGGACAATACGATCTCCACGATCGCGTACAGGTGCTGGTGAACGGACACTGGATGGAGGGTGAAATCCGGGGGCAGAACCTCAACATGTACGACATAAAGGTGCCGGGTGTCGATACCGGATTCGGGTCTGACATTGTGAACACCACTCCCGAGAATATCCGCATGTCGACTTCGCCGGCGCCCGCCGCTCCCGCGCAGCGAGGGCCCGGGCAGGCTCCCAAGGCTGGACTCACTCGCTGTCCTGGAAAATATGATGGCCGCTGGGAGCACGTTTCGGGCATGGGAGGAATGACGGTGGTTTTCCGCTCCGGCAAAGTGACGGTGACGGAAGGGCTTGGCGGGCCGATGGAGTTTGAATGCTGGACCACGGGCAGCGAGATCGTGATGTACAAGGCTGGATCGTTCGCTCCATTTTCCTATGGGTTCGACGTCAATAATGACGGAACGTTGCAAACGCCGCTGGGAGCGATAAAGAAGATGGGGAACTGACGGGACGGCTGCGAACCTGGCGGCTCTCCGCAATCTCGACAAAACTTTACGCGCGGACCCAACTTCCCGCACGACATGCGAGTTGTTTGTGTGTTTGACTCAGCGGCGCCTCTTGCAGCATGAGTCGCGGATTAGCACGAGCGCAGAAAAATAATCGCGAGAGCGATTCCTAATGTTTGCCCAAGAGCACAACCGCGAGGTTGTCAAAATCTGCCTTCGCCGTAGGATGCGCTCCACCGCGGCGACGTGGCTCGGGCTGGCGTCGTTGCTGGCATTAAGCGGATGCGCTTCTGTGCAGGTGCACCTGGGGATGAAGGTCTATCTGGCTAAGATTCCCGCAACGGCGATAACGGTGACTGCGCCGAAAGGCCCGGCAATCGGACCGGGAGAAAAGTTGCCGCTGGTCGTTACAGTCACGGAATCGGACGGCAAGACATTGCAGACGGAGGGCGCAGGCCAGGGAAAAGTGATGTGGAAGGACCTGACGGCCACGGCCACTGTTGCGACCGTCAACCAGAAAGGTATCGTATCTCTTTCCCGCGATCCGCGAATCAGCGATGGGAAGGTCCCGCACGTCACGGTGACGGTGCCCAGCCATCCCGAGTTGCGCGCGGAGCTAGATATTCCCGTACGCTACAACGAAAAATATACTGCGAATTTTTCCGGGAGCAACGGCTCCAGCGGCATGAACGGGTCCGATGGAATGAATGGCTCCAGCGGTAGTTCCGGCTCTACGGATCCGAATAATCCTTCGCCCGGCGGCAATGGCGGCAACGGAAGCAACGGCTCCGACGGCGGGGACGGGGGCAACGGAGGTGACGCGCCGCCCGTGCAAGTCCGCATGGCGTTTCGGTCGGGTAGCCGTCCGCTGCTGCAAGTTAGCGTGAGTGCGGCGGGCCATCAGAAGTTCTACCTGGTCGATCCGCAGGGCGGTTCGCTTACCGTGAGGGCCGATGGAGGCCAGGGAGGTTCTGGCGGGCGGCGTGGCCGCGGCGGTCAGGGAGGCTCCGGCGGCATAGGATCGCCGAGCGGCAGCAGCGGAACCAGCGGCTTCGATGGACGCAACGGCTCCGATGGCCAGCCGGGCAGGGGCGGCAGCATCACCGTGACCTACGACCCGCAAGCCAAACCCTTCCTGACCGCGCTGCATCTTTCCAATATCGGTGGGCCTAAGCCGGTATTTCAGGAGGAGGCGGTGGCGCCACTGTGGTGAGGGCTGCGCTGTTTTTCCCTGCGGTAAACAAGATGTTACAACCCATCGCCGATCCCTTGAAGGCTGGGAGCTTTTCCCTGCTGCTCTCGAAACTGGCGGACGGCAAGGATAAGGTCTTCGAATCGAAGCGGCCGCTAACCTCACTCAGCCCGTCCAAGTATTGCCCGGTAGGAAAAGAGCGCGTGCAGGCGAACTGGAAGTATTGCCCCTGGCATGGGGTCAGACTTGACGATTCAGCGAGTCCCGCGACGCCCGCAACGAAATAACGGTGAGAGGAGTGGCTGATGGCTCTAGAGCTGACGACAAACTTTTCTACAGAATATATCTCGACAAATCCTGATCCTTCACAATGTCTGTCAGCATCTTCCGCACGTAATCGGCGTCGATGATCACGTGCTCGCCTTTTTTCTCTGGAGCGTCGAAGCTTAACTCGTCCAGCACCCGCTCCATGATCGTATGCAGCCGGCGGGCGCCGATATTTTCCGTGCTCTCATTCACGCGAAATGCGAAATGCGCGATTTCCTGCAACGCCTCGGGAGTAAACTCCAGCTTCACGCCTTCGGTCTCCAGCAGCGCGGTGTACTGCTTGACCAGCGACGATTTCGGCTCCGTCAAAATACGCACAAAATCTTCCATGGTCAACGATTGCAATTCCACGCGAATGGGAAACCGCCCCTGCAACTCCGGAATCAGATCGCTGGGCTTGGAAACGTGAAACGCGCCCGCAGCCACAAACAAAATGTGATCGGTACGCACCATGCCATAGCGAGTGTTCACAGTCGTCCCTTCCACGATGGGAAGAATATCCCGCTGCACGCCTTCGCGCGAAACGTCCGGCCCATGGCCGCCTTCGCGTCCGGCAATCTTGTCGATCTCATCCAGAAACACGATGCCCGAATTCTCGACGCGATCGATGGCCATGCGCGTCACCTGATCCATGTCGATCAGCCGCTGCTCTTCTTCCTGGATCAGATATTCAAATGCCTCGTTCACCTTCATCTTCCGCTTCTTGGTCCGCGCCCCGAAGATGTTGGGCAGCATGTCCTTGATGTTGACATCCATCTCCTCCATTCCCTGGTTGGAGATGATTTCAAACGAAGGAAAATTTCTCTCCCGCACATCGATCTCAACCATGCGCTCGTCGAGTTTTCCTTCGCGCAACTGCTGCCGCAGCTTTTCCCGCGTCCGGTTCGACGACTCGGTCAACGCCGTGCTGCCGTCGATCACCACCCCACCTGCCGCAGAGGGCGACGATGCAGGCTCAGGCCGCGAAGGCGGTAACAAAATATCCAACAGCCGTTCCTCGGCATTCAACTCCGCCTTGTCGGCAACATCCTCGAGCTTCTCTTCGCGCACGTTGTCGATGGCGATCTCCACTAAATCCCGCACCATCGATTCCACATCCCGTCCCACATACCCTACCTCGGTAAACTTCGAAGCCTCCACCTTCAGAAACGGCGAGTTGGCGAGTTTCGCGAGCCGCCGCGCAATCTCGGTCTTTCCCACCCCCGTAGGCCCGATCATAATTATATTTTTGGGGATGATTTCTTCGGCTAATTCGGGGGTTAGTTTTTGGCGGCGCATGCGGTTGCGCAGGGCGATGGCGACGGCGCGCTTGGCGTCCTTTTGGCCGATGACGTGTTTGTCGAGTTCGACCACGATTTCGCGGGGCGTGAGTTCGTCGAGGGCTAGCTGTTCTTCTTCGGCGGTGCTGGGTAGATAGATGGCCATAAATGTATTTTCAGTTCCCGGTTCCGGTTCTCAGTTTGCGCAGCGCGAATTTGCCGGGAACCGAGAACTGGAAACTGAGAACTTCACAACTCTTCTATTGTCACACTGTCATTGGTATAGATGCACATGCGGCCGGCGATCTTCATGGCTTCTTCGGCGATTTGGCGGCCGGTGAGTTGGGTGTGTTGGGCGAGGGCCTGGGCGGCGGCCTGGGCGTAGGGACCTCCGCTGCCGATGGCGGCCACGCCGCCGTCGGGCTCGATGACGTCGCCTTGTCCGCTGAGCAGGAACGTTTGTTCTTTGTCGCAGACCAGCAGCAGGGCTTCGAGGTGGCGCAGGAATTTATCGGTGCGCCAGTCTTTGGCCAGTTCCACGGCACCGCGGCTGAGGTTGCCGTGATACTGCTCGAGCTTGGATTCGAAGCGGCTGAAGAGGGTGAAGGCGTCGGCGGTGGAACCGGCGAAGCCGGCCAGAATTTTATCGTTGTAGAGGCGGCGGATTTTTTTGGCAGTGTGCTTGATGACGGACTCGCCGAGGGTGACCTGGCCGTCGCCGGCGAGGACGACTCCGCCGTTACGGCGCACGGAAAGAACTGTAGTGGAGCGAATCAGCCGCTTCGTTGTCATGAGGGCAAACTTTGATTATAGCAGCGGGCGGGTATTCCTGATCGGAGTCGGCGCGGGAGTAGGCCACCAGCCGCCTGCTCAGAACCCATGCCCCGTGAGCACCATGACGCTTAGTAGCACGAAGGCCCATACCACTAGGCCCATGAAGCGTAGGTAGGTTGGAAACCATGGGCGGAAAACGAGATTGGAGAAGGGGTACGCCTGAATTAGCCGGCTTCTCCGGTAATTATTCTGTGCCCAGTGAACAAATATCCCGGGCCTGGCAATGCAGAAGGTGCCCAAAGTAGCCAAAAGGCACAGAATGGATGATACAAAAAAAATATTGAGGTACTTCATCGAAACTCCTGGTTCGTGTCTGCGAGCATGCCTTTGTTGCCTCTTTTCGCTAGGGATGGATGAATTGGCAGCAATAATTTCCGCTGAAGCCAATTTGTGGGGAAAAAAGGCCTGCTCCAACGGATACGTCCCCGCTTGTGCTAAGGGTTGCAGAAAGGCCCAAGCCAAATCCGAATGAGAAGTTCAACGATCCGCCGGTCAGAAAGGCCTTCATCTGCGCCTGGCTTGGGTCGGTTGAGCTGATCCAGTTAGCGGTGAGGCTCCCTGAGACAAAGGTTAGAGACTTTCCTACATTGGCCCCAATAAGCGACAAATACCAGCTCCCGTAGAGGTCTCTCGAGACGTTGAGATTGTACCCCACAACAGTTCCAACCGCGATATTCAGAGACAAGTAATCCCCGTGGCTTCGATCTGTCGTTAGTTCATTCCATATGGATACCGGGCCTAGGTCGATCCAGGGAGCGGGATTGTGAACTGTCCCGCTTATGTTGGGGGCTGGCCCACCTTTCCTTTTGTCCTTTTCTTTTTGTTTGCAGCCGGCACCATTTGGGCTGCCCCACCCTTCGCGGTTTTCGAAGGGTGGGCCGCATGCTGCATGATATCTCAGGCGACTTGGCGGATGCGAAGTTCGGCTTTCCGTTCCTGGTTAACCAGCACCGGGCCGGGCTCGCCGTCGGCGTAATGGCGAAAGCTGCTCCAGGCCCATTGCTGCGGTTCGAGCACCAGTCCGCGCTTTACCGGGTTGCGGTGAATGTAGCGGAGCTTCTCCACGCGCTTGTGCTCGGTGAAGACCACGAAATCGTAGAAGCGGCGCTGCCAAATGTGACCTTCCTCCAGGGCTTGATTCCACAGCGTGTTTTGCCGGGGATCGATACCGGAGCGGAGCTTGCGCAAAAGGCGTCGCGCGAAACCCTGTTTGAGGGCTTGCATGACGACCGACGGGTTGGCGCGGTCGGGTTCGCTGAGCAGCAGGTGAACGTGCTCAGGCATCACTACGTAACCGACGATGACGAAATGATAGCGCTTGCGGACCTGCTCCAACACTTCGAGAAACAGGTCGCGGTTCTGCGGGTGGCTGAGCAGGGGATGGCGGTGATAGCAACTGGTGGTGATGAAGTGGAGGTAGCCGGCGCCGTAGTAACGAAGGAGTCGGTCGGGCATGGGCGATTTGTAGCACGGAGGTTGGGATTTTGGATGTGACGAATGAACATTGTGGCGAGGTTGAGAGCGCCCACCCTTCGAAAACCGCGAAGGGTGGGGCAGCCGATTCTTAGTGGCGCCGGCAAGACAAAGAGTGCGCCAGCCCTCAACGATTCCTCACTCTAAAACATCCGCCGATGTGATCGTCCCTGCGGTTCGAGCGCCTATCCCGGCCTAATGAAATACACGCAATGATCGTGCTAATAATCGTGGCAGCGATGGCTTCCAGCGATCATTCCGCGCAGACGGCAGTTCATGGCTCCGTTGCCACCGTGGTCCAACTCGTGACCGTCGAGCTTAAGGAATTGCTCGTGCGCCGCGAAGAAGTGGCAAAACGGATTCGCAGTCTCTATACCGCGGTCAACGCTCTGGAACAGTTTGCCGCGCGTTCGCGTTCAAACGCCGCTGCGGTTCCCCTTGGGACGATGAAAGAGAAGCCTAGCCTTCCAGAGATGTCCACTGCGAATTCGACTGAACCTATGGACGACGAAAGCCCCAGATTGAGGCGGGCCTGCCGCATCGCGCTTCTGGAAACAGATGAGCCATTGTCCGAGAATGAAATCTACGCGCGCATTCTTCGCCGTGGCTCGTTTTCGTTCGCCAATGCGGACTCAGTCTGTCCGGCGATTCTGAGAGAACTAACCGGAATGGCTAAAATCGGAGAAGTCCGCTGTTTCGCAAGCGGCTCTAATAAAACGTGGCAACAGATGTCACGGGAGCCCGGCTCTTCCGCGTTTGAATCTCTTTCAAAGTCTCAGGCAAGTCTGCCCCAACCGCTTGTTTTTCCGCCCAGTCAGGATTGATGGGACGAATCGACTCACGTTAGGGACGAATGCCCGTCCAACCGGGAGACTATCCCGGTGTGTCTGCGAACTTGCGTGCTTCAATAGAGTCATCAACCGGATTGGTCCGAGGGCCCCTGCAAACATGAAAAGCAAGTGTGAAGGATGTGGTGGCTCGCTGCTGGCCACCGGCGAAGCGGACGTTTGTTCGTACGAATGCACCTTTTGTCCCACGTGCTACTTCAGCAAGCACCAAAGTTGCCCCCATTGTGGAGGCGAGTTGGTTCGCCGTCCCAGACGGCAGGCCCTTGCCGAGAGCGCGGCTAAAGAGGTTCCCGGCGATACGCCGGCAACTTATCGCTGGGGATTGGTCTGGGCATTCAGCGTTGGCGTCTGGACTTTTATAGCCCTCGCCGATGCCCTGGCGGTGTGGCAACTCTACCGGGCAACCGATAGCCCCATGCGGTTCATGACTACGCTGTGGCTGCAACTGAGCCAGATGTTTGGCTATGCCGTCCTGACGCCGTTTGTTTTCGCGCTGGCCATTCGATATCCGATGCGGCGTGACAACTGGGTCCGCCGTTCATTGTTCTATCTTGCCGCTGGAATCTGCTTTTCAGTTCTGCACATCGCATTGCGCGCCACGACCCCTTACGCCATCTGGGATCCAAAAAGCCATGATTGGGTGTCGGGCATATGGGATGCGCACACGCATGTCATTCGAATCCTTTGGTCCGCGCTGGGAAAGCTCGCGCTTTATAACCTGGTGGATGACATTAGCAGTACGTTCGTCCCCATATTGCTGATTGCCCATGCTATTGCGTATTACCGTAAGTTTCAGGAACGCAAGATTCGGGCGACGCAGCTTGAGGGCCAGTTGTTAAAAGCCCACCTTCATTCGCTCAAGAGTCAGTTGCAACCCCACTTCCTGTTCAACACCTTGCACTCCATTTCCGCCCTGATGCTGACCGACGTTCGAGCTGCCGACCGCATGATGGCCCGGCTCGGAGATCTGCTGCGCATGAGTCTGGAATCGGAGGGAACGCAGATCACCACATTGAGCCGGGAACTCGATTTCGTGAATTGCTATCTGGAGATCGAAAAAATTCGTTTTGAAGAGAGACTGCAAATTGTTTTCGACATTGCCCCGGAGACCGTCGACGCGGAGGTTCCGCTTCTGTTGTTGCAGCCACTGGTCGACAACGCGGTAAAGCACGGCATCTCGCGCCTTCCTGACGGTGGAGAAATTCACATCTCGGCATTCACCCAGAACGGCGAACTGCAACTGGAAGTCCGGGACAATGGGCCGG